>Ga0310125_10001190_pt1 | contig 12987 bp, 11 predicted proteins | sample CB11b_Tmax_Bot8__FD_203508 | JGI IMG/M metagenome (GOLD analysis project Ga0310125, IMG submission 203508) | Marine microbial communities from Western Arctic Ocean, Canada - CB11b_Tmax_Bot8 | ecosystem: Environmental > Aquatic > Marine > Oceanic | place: Canada: Western Arctic Ocean | collected... | reverse complement strand
AGGATGTCGTCACCTGCCGATGCTTCGACAAGCACTACAAGCAGAACTCGGTACCAAACAGCTCGCAAAAGCCAGCTGACACTCTCACACGAGTCTGTGCGTTTCAACTGAAAATGGGACTTGACCGTGTCGTGCCAACCGCTCGTCAGTGCGTCGACGGGCTGCCTCGCAACACTCAGGTCTCCGATCGCAAAAGGATGCCAAGACCCCCGATGGCGCGCCCCAACTCAGCACCTGGGTTACCAGAGACCCCGATCTTGCCTACCTTCCGCCCTCACTATGGGAGAGCCAGCAACAGAAAACCCAAACCGCTCCCTGACTCAGGACCAGATCGACTCCTTCCGGCGCGACGGCTTCGTCGTCATCGGCAAGCTGCTGGAAGACAGTGAGATGACCTGCGGGAGGGCGAACGCTCCTTGAGTAGCCTGTGGGTGGAGTATCACGAGCTGCGTATCGCCCATGAGGGCGGTGTCGAAGTTGACGACGATATCCGCGCCCGCGTCAAACGTGACTACCCCGTGCCTGCACACCTCGACTTCCGCATGCAGGTCGATTGACGGAAAGCGGGACGAGGCGACCTGTTACTCGATCACGATCCCCTCGTCTTGGATGCGGGCTCGAAGCGTGGCGTACCGCTCCGATCCATCCGGTTCCCACGCCTCGAATCTTATGCCTTTGAGATCGCCTTCTTCGATCCCCAGGATCCGCGGCAGCGCATTCGAACCACTCACCGACCGACGCCCGTCATCGAGTGTGTACAGTCGGCGTTCGTCTGGCAGGTGCACGATACCGATGAACTCGTGCCTCGCCAGCGGCTCCCGTTCGGAGGCCCGCTGCAGTGCCGCTTCGTCGATCTCGACGCCCAGTCCGGGCTCCTCGGGGACCCGACAGAAACCGCCGGTTACCGGGATCCCCGGGCTGACGATGTCCTCCTCGAACTGGTCGTCCAGGGTGATCAGATGTGCGCTGGCTGTGGGCAGGACGGCGGCTTCGTGCAGGCTGAGAGCCCGCATCAGCGCGGTGCCGGACTGCTGGATCAGGACCTGGGCATTTGCCTTCGCGTAGGCGAATCCGTGCTCCAGGACTTTGCCGATGCCGCCGCCAACCATGTAGACGTCGGCGCAGCCGTGCATAACTTCCTGGATGCCGCCGAGTTGGGGATTGTGCATTACCAGGGGCACGCGGGACTTGGCCCTCAGCGCTCGCCAGCCCTCGATATCCGTCCACGGCAACGGGTCCTCGATGAACCCGACGATCGAGTGCTTCTCCAGTTCGGCGATCAGCGGTAGGACGACACTCGACGTGCGACTGTGGTTCATGTCCCAGTGAATGCGGAACCCGGGGGGTGCGACCTGCTCGGCGGCCTTCGTCTGCTCGATCACGTCGAAGCGCGGATCGGTGTGCATTTTGAAGATGCGATAGCCCTGCTCGACGGCCCGTGCGACCTCCGCCGCAAAAACGTCCGGCGCGCAGGGCCGTGTCCACGCTGCCACCGGCGCCGCGTCGCGGACCTTCCGTCCCATCAGTTTGTATGCCGGCACCTCGAGATACTTCCCCATCACGTCGTAGAGGGCCATGCCGATGGCGAGGTTGTAGTCGTTGTGCAGATGGTCGAAGGGGTTGGTATCGATCAGCGGCTCGATCTCGGACGGAGCGATGTCCGGCCGGTCCTCATAGCTGCCGTGTCCGGTGATCCCGGCGTCGGTGTGAATCTTGACGGCCACCTGCTGATCGATGTCGTACATCCGTAGCCGACCGGCGGCGTTGTCGTAGCGACTCGACAGCGGCAGACTGATCGGGATGACTTCGATGTCGATGATCTTCATGGTTTCACGCTCCTGTTAGCTCTTTCCCCTGCTAGTAACTCGTCTCCCTTTTCCTTCATGCGCCGAACGATGGCGGCTACCGCGCGGCGGCCGAGGTCCAGGTTGGCTTCACGTGGATCTTCACCGCTCACACCGACGACCTCCTCCCCCATCGGGGGCAACTGCGACAGGTCGGTGAGCCCCGGCCGCAGGGCCATCAGCAGCGAGGTCTCCCACTTGGCAGCGTGATCGCCCACTCTGGCCCCAAGTTCCTCGACCATATCGGCGACGAATGTCGCTTCCGTCGCGGCGAATACGCGCATTTGGGATCTGCGCATGAAGACCGCCGACGTGTAGTCTGTGTAGAGCTGCAACGGATAGTGGCCGCAGAGTACGATCAGAGCCCGGAACCCAAGAGATGCGATCTGGTCATATGTGTGGAACAGCAGGTCATTGTAGGCATGCGCCTGCGCATCAACAGTGGCGCCGTTCATCGTACCGATGCCGAAGTTTTCGGGTGGCAGCTGCATGATGTCGGCGATGGCTTCGCGCGAGGTGGGGTTGGCCTCCATGAGCTGGATCTCGCGGTGTTCGCCGTACCACAGAGGCGGAAAAACCAGACCACCGCCAGCCTCGGCACTCAGCACACACAACCGGTGTGCCTTCAACGTGTCGAGGCCGGTGGCGTTGTGCACTCCGTGCCATTCGACGGTGCCGATGGGCAGAAAGGCCAGCGGCTTGTCCGTGCGCGCCGCAACGATCTCATGCGGCAGCATTTCTTCGTACTGCACTCCGGGCATCGTCCCTCCACGTCAGGTCAGCTGATGGTCATACCTAAGGCAACTTTGGCGGATGCACCAAGAACTGTCTCTGGCATGATCACGGGCGAGATTGCCGAGACCCTCAGGACCGAGGTGCAGGAGCGCCTCGAGAAGGCCGGTGTCGAGGTTATCGGAGCGCGCTGTGCAACCCGTCGTCAACAGCGGATCGCTGTACTAGACCAGGCGGGATCGAAGACGTGGCGAAACGAAAAGCCTTCCTCGTCCGCCTTGACCCTGCCATTCTGGAGTCACTGTAGCGCTGGGCCGACGACGACCTGCGTAGTGAAGCCACTCCGAGTCCGATGGCGCGAAAGACCGAGACGTTCCTATGAGTCCCCTGTCACTCAAATAGAGAGGAGAAGAAGCGGTGTGGATCGGCGGGGTCGGCGAACAGGATCTGTTGTCGTGGTGTCAGCTCCAGACCCTCAGGAGGGTGCACCCGGCGCGCCGACCATGCAATCTGCGACACGCAGTATTTGTAGAGCACGCAGCGGCGCTCGTGAGCCGCCCGCCAGGTCGCCGTCCCGTGCGTCATCGCCTCGGTGAACAGGGTCACAGACCCGGCGGGCGCCTCGGGCAGGATAACACAGGCAGCATCCTCGCCAGCCTGCTGGATGCCTTGCGGGAGGCGAAAGCTACCCTTGTGCGAGCCCGGAATGCAGCAGAATCCACCCTGCTCCGGACCGGCATCGGTCAAGTTCCAGGCGACGACGACGAAGCCTGTGTGCAGGATATGCTCCGGCGGATGAACGCGTTGGCCCGCCGCCGAAGAGGAGCCGATCGCCGAGGCGCCGAAGTCCGAGTGCAGGCCGCCCGGTGGTGCCCCCGGGCGCATGCGGATGCCGTAGAGACGATCCAGGCGGAAACAATCACCGAGGCGAAAGCGCAGGATCGGCAGGATCACCTCATGGTCGAGCAGATCGCAGAACTCCTGCCCCCACTGTAGCAAGCCCGGACCTGCCGGCGCGCCACCGGCAGCGCTGCCGATGCGCTGGATGCGGTCCTCGTCGGGCAGATTCTGCGCGTCGATGTGTTCGTTCAGTGTCGCCAGCAAGGCGGGACTCAGAACATCCTCGACGACGAGATAGCCGTGCAGATCAAACAGATACTGCTGGGTCTCCAGATCGTGCATTGGTCCTCTTGCTAGTGCCCGCGGGTCTAGAAGCCGCGCGCCACATCGACCACGTTGACCAGCGGTTCGCCCGCCAGATACCGTCGCAGATTGTCGCGGACAGACTCGAACATCTGCCGTTGGCCGTGCTGGGAGCCAGCCGCCTGGTGGGAGGTGATGATCAGATTCGGCGCCTCCCACAGGGGGCTGTCGCTCGGCAGTGGCTCCTCGGCGGTCACGTCGATGGCGGCGCCGGCGATTCGTTTCTCGACCAGGGCCTGCACCAGCGCCTGCTCGTCGATGATGCCGCCACGGGTGACATGCACGAGAAAGGCGGAGGATTTCATCGAGGCAAGCTCTGCGGCCCCGATCATGCCCTGCGTGAGGCGTGTCAACGGACAGGCGATCATAACCGCGTCCGAGCGTCGCAGCAGAGCGTGCAGATTTTCCGTCGTCGCCGGTTGCAGTTCGTCGACGCCTGTCGGTCGATCGGTGCGCAGCAGATCGACAGCCAGCACCGGCATGCCGAAGCCGGTGGCCTTTCTCGCCATGCCGGTGCCGAACCCACCGAGGCCGACGATGCCGAGCGTGCTGCCGCGCAGTACGACCCTGGGACCTCCCCCCTGCCACTGCTTCGCCTGCTGGCGCTGCACGGACAGATGAATGCCGCGGGTCAAGGACAGCAGCAGGGCCCAGGCGTGCTCGCTGCCCTGGTCGGCCTTGACGCCAGCCATGCTGGTCAGGACCGCGTCGCCATGACACGGTTCGGGCAGCAGGAAGCGGTCGACGCCGGAGCTCGTCGATTGGATCCAGCGAAGGGTGCGACCCGCCTCGATGACTTCCTTGGTGAACCGTGCCACCAGCACCTCGGCGGAGGCGACGAGACGCACCGCTTCCTCCGTCGTCGTCGCCACGAGGACCTCATGGCCGTTGGCCAGGTCCCGCAGCTCGTCGATCTGTGCGTCGGTGAAGGCGTGGTGGACTATGATGCGCATGGCACCCTCGGGTCTGGAGATCGGCAGGCGGACAAGATAGGCGGTGCCAGGCCGCTGGCGCCAAAGACATCGCCGTCTATGTTGTGGCTGACAGGTTCCTGAATTCCATTATGAGAGGAATTATGAGAGGATCCGACATGGGCATACATCTTGGACAGATTGCACTGGGCCGGTTTGCCACGGGGCATCACGTGAAGAATCTGTTCACCCTCGGTGACAGCGCCAGGCTGGTCGCCGTCTGCGATGTATCCCAGGAGGCCCTCGACGACCGCGACGAGCGACTCGCTGACTGTGAGACCTTCACCGACTATGCCGATCTCATCGACCCGGACCGTGTCGACGGCGTCATCGTCAGCACGCCGAACAGTCATCACTTCGGCCCCTGCAAACTCGCCATGGAACGCGGTGTCCCGGTCCTGGTCGACAAGCCGCTGACGATGACGGTGCGGGAGGGAGAAGAACTGGTCGCCCTGAGCAGGGATTGCGATGTACCCCTCGTCACCGCTTTCACGCGGCACTTCATGCCCGCCACCGAGTATGTGCGCCAGCAGCTGCGGGCCAGTGGTGATGTGAGCGTAATCAGCGCCGTGCAGCGTGGTGGAAGGACCGGCGAACCGCCTGCAGACGGGGGCATCCTGCATCGTCGTAGTGTCCACGTGCTCGATGTCATCCCCTGGCTCGCAGGCAGCCCGGTGCTGGCGGTCGAAGGATTCACCGTCGCCGCAGAGGGGTTCGGCCATGCCGTCGTCGATGCTCGCCTGCATCTGGCCAGCGGCGTGCTGGGCAGGGTGTTGTGCGTGCAGGACAGCGACCAGAACGAGGACGAAGTGAGCGTCTATGGCGAATCTGCCAGCTATCGGTTGAACAAGCAGATCGTGCTGGCCGCGCAGAATCGCGGGGACTGGACCGCCATCGATGACCTTCCCGAGGCGGGCGGTAATGTCACCACCTGGTTCGTCGAGCTCCTTGCGGGCCGACTGTCCAGCGAGGCGCAGAAACGCGCCGATCTACACAGCGAGGACGGCCTGCAGGCCCTGCGCGTACTAGAGGCCATCGTCGAATCGGACCGCACCGGCCGCCGTGTCGAGTTGGAACCGTAGAAAGGAACGTAACCGATGACTGACAAGATCCGCTTCGCCCAGCTCAGCTTCTGGTTTTCCCATGGCCACAGCCTGGCTGCGGCGGCGCAGAGCCATGCACAGGCCGAGTTGGCCTGCGTCTGGGACGAAGATGCCGAGCGCGGTGCGGCTGCAGCCGAGAAGTACGGCGTGCCCTTCGTCGCCGATATGGACGAGTTGCTGGCGCGCGATGATGTCGACGCTGTCGGGATCTGCTCCCCGACGCAGTTGCACGGCGAGCACATCATACGCGCCGCCGAAGCTGGCAAGCATTGCCTGGTGGAAAAACCATTCACACGCACCGTTGCTCAGGCGGACGAGGCCATCCGCGCCGCCCAGGCCGCAGGTGTGCAGGTAATGCCCGCCTACAACCTGCGCTTTTCGCAGTCCAACGAGAAGCTGAAAGAGATCGTCGACAGTGGCATCCTCGGCCCCCTCTACCACGTGCGTCGGCGGCACGGTCAGATGAAGTATGGCCCTTTCGGCTACGACGCCGAGCGCATCGTCAACGACCCGGCCAGTCCCTGGGGCGCCGACCCGGACGCCGAAGGGCGACGCTGCCTGCTCCACGCTGGCTCCCACGTCGTGTTCTGGATGCTGTGGATGTTCGGCATGCCCGAGTCCGTCGTCTCCCTATCGGTGGCGCGCGTGCCCGGGTTGCCCGCGGAGGACAACAACGTCTCCCTTTTCCGTTATGCCGACGGCGGCCCCTTGGTGACCCTGCAGAGCAGCCAGACCGAGACCGCCGCTCCACTGGCGACCGAGATTTACGGGTTCGAGGGCGCCGTTGTGCAGACCCGTGGCGACGGACCGTCCACGCAAACTGAATTCGCCGAGTTGGGAGCGTTGATGCTCTATCGCGAGCAGACCAAGGCCTGGGAAACGATCCCCGACATCGACCGGGCCTTCAACCGTCCCGGAGCCAACTCTCCATCGAAGTTCTTTGAAGCCCTGGCCAGCGACCAGCCCGTGCCGGTCAGCATGCACGACGGACGACGCTGCGTGGTTCTGCTGGAAGCCGCCGAGCGGGCCGAAGCCGAGAAGCGGCAGGTGGAGATCGCCGAGGTAGAAGCCTAGACATCCATGGCAGATCTCGTGCTCCGGCTGTTCCTCGATCGCTTCGCGTCGAAGACGAGGCTGGAAGCGCCGCTGCCCGCTGCTCTCCGCTACATCTATGTCGCTGAGGGCATGGCGACGCTGCGCGCCGGCGGCGGAGTATCGACGCTGACTGCCGACTCTGGCTGGTTTCACGACGCCACATCACACGTGGGGGCTGCTGGCGATGGCGCCGTGCTGCTACGCTGGGAGCTGACCTGTGATCCGGAACCGGATGACGGCCTCGCCACAGGCAGCGGCGTGGATTCACGACGCCTCCTCGACGCCCGGCTCGAGCTCGACGACGCCGACGGTTATCTGTTGCGTGGTGACAAGGTCGAGTTGCCGCCCGGTGGCATCGCCTACCGGCACACGCACGCCGGTGCTGGCATACGTTGCCTGGTGCAAGGTCGGTTCTTCGTCTCGACGGAGGGAACCGAGCACAGCTACAAACAGTACGAACCCTGGTTCGAAGCCGGACCCGATCCGGTTCTGGCCTGGGCACCGGAATCCGGACCTGGCCACTTCGCCCGCGTCATGATCCTGCCCCGCCGGCTCCATGGCGCCAGCTCCATCCGCTACATGGACGAAGCTGACCGTGATCGTCCCAAACCGCAGAAATACACCGTCTTCGCCGACGAGCCGATCGAGCTACCCCTAAGCTGCGGCTAAGTCAGTGGTGGTATGACACAAAGCGATGGATCGGTGTTGACCCGACCGCCCCTTTTGAGCGTCGCAACCGTGGCGCGTCCGGGTCCCGAATCGCTGACGCGAAACTTGCTGTTGTCCAGCCGCGGGATCGGTACCTCCTCAGGCGGGTCGAGCTGAGGCACCCACTCGTACGGAATCCGATACGCACGAAAGACCTGGTTGTGACGAAATTTGGGATCTACATATGGACTGATGTATTCCCAGACGATGTCGTGCTGGGGTGTCACTTCGATGAATCGACCATCGGAGCCCTCGGCAATCAAGGTGTTGCCATTCGGGAGTCTTTGGGCTGAGCTGACAAGGACGCTGTAGAAGCGGCTGTCATGCACGACGGGAGCCCCGCCACCCTCCCGGGCACTATACTGCCAGAGGATTTCCAGCGTGACCGGATCGAACTCGATGACACGGGAGTACGGTCGGATGACGTTGTTGTGACCGGTTGGTGCTCCAGGATTGGGATCGCCATAACCGCCACGCCCACCATTGTCGAAGACCAGCAGGTTGCCTTCGCCGGGCAGACCGCGCGGGATCATGTGCGCGTGGTGCGGTCCGATAATGCAGCCAAGTTTGCGTAACGCCGGGTTACGATCGTAGTCCGGTCCCAGACGCCATGTAATGTTGTGTGGTTTCCGTCGGTTGATGATGACCATCGTATTTAGCTGTCGGCAGCTGGCGATGAGATTCTCTTTGTGGAATCGTGCGTCGCCTGCGTCATGCCATCTGTTAGGGCCCAGTTTTGACAGGCTGTTTACGTGGGCCCAGTCGCCCATGCCGCCGCCAGCCGCTACGATGTTGGGATTGCGATGCATCGTGTTCAACGCTGCTTCGCTGAATCCCATCTCTCCCAGGTGCTCGGCGAAGGACCATTCCCACGTGATCTCCCCCTCCCACGTGACGTCGATGATCGTGTCGTCCAGGATGTTTCCAGGGGCGATGTGCGGTGCCTCGATGTTCTTGTGTGCCAGTATGACTGTGCTGCCAGCGAACGCCTTTGGTGTCATTCCCGGCACATAGTAGCCGACAGGGTTCCCGGAACGTTGAAAGTCGTGGTGCTGACGGGCCATCCACTGCCTCTTTCGCCCATCTTGGATGCGCTCGTAATTCGCGAACTTCCAGATGACATTGCCATCCCAATCGACCTGGATCAGATCGGTCATGTCGAGATAGCCGTACTTAGGATTGCGACGCGCCGTGCTGCCCATGACGAAACCACCTGGCATCGGCTTGGCGGGAAAGCCTTCCAATCCTTTCCAGAGATGGGCGAGATTCCCATTCATGTCGACCAGGGCAACACCTTCGTGCGAGCGAAAGCAGGTGTATCCGTTGAAGCAATGGTCCGGATCGTAGATCGTTGACCCGGTGGGGTAGACGCTGGGGTAACCCATTCGGTCTTTCCGTCTCTCTTTTTCGTAGAGTTGTACTGCTTGTCGAATTTGGGTGAATATCAAACGCACCGTTTTCTCGATCAAGGAATAACGATGGATTCTGCCACAAAAAGACCGAACATCCTCTTGTTTATAGCCGACGGCATGCAGGCCCGGACGATTTCGGACGGTCATGACTGCATAACACCGACGATTGATGGGTTGATCCAAAGAGGTGTTAGAGTAACGGGTGCTCACACGCCACTGCCGACCTGCTCGCCGGCACGTGCAAGTCTGATGACCGGGCTGCTGCCGCATAACCACGGCGTGCTCGAAGTCGAACACGGCGTCGATGACGATCAGTGTGTGCTGCGTACACAACACCCTCACTGGGCACAACATCTGCGGGCCTCCGGTTATGACACCGGCTACTTTGGCAAGTGGCACGTCGAGCGGACCAGTGAGCTTGGGCAATTCGGCTGGGATACATTTGACATCCGTGGCGCACGTAGTCATGCCAACGCGTCGCAGAAAGGGCTTGGCGTCGACGACTCGATGGATGCGGCCAGCGTGCGCCTTTACCAGGGACCCGAAGGGTACAACGACACGCTCAAGTATGCATTGACCGACGTCCCCGCGAATGACAGAGCCATCGGCGGCCCGGCGACACTCGCGTGCGACTGGGTGAAAGATAAATCAGCGCAGAAGCCGTGGTGTTGCGTTGTCAGCTACTACGAGCCCAATGAATCGCTGGTCGTGGGACGGGAAGCGTACCAGCAGTACGATGTCGACCAGATTTCACTACCGGCGAATCTTCGTGACGATATGGAGGGAAAGCCGAACCTCTACCGACGCAATCAACAGATCTGGCAGGATGTCAGCGATGCTGAGTGGCGGCAGATTCTGGCCTGCTACTATGGGCGCATCACCGAATTGGACGCACAGGTCAGACGCGTGCTGGATCTGCTGGAGTCCACGGGACAGCTGCAGAACACGATCGTCATCTTTACCTCAGACCACGGCCGCTATGTGGGCAGTCACGGGCTGGAAGCACACAATTTTGGGGCCTTCGAGGAGATCTACAATGTGCCGCTCGTTGTTGCCGGACCCGGAGTTGCAGCGGGCCAGACGACGGATGCGATTGTTGGTTTCCACGACCTCTGCCCGACGATCCTGGAACTTGCGGGAGAGAAGGCTTTCGAACCATTGGATTCCCGGGCCTTTTTGGATCTGCTCAGAGATCCAGATGGCGCCGCCCCGAACCATCGACAGGGGTATGCAGAATACTTCGGCTCACGTTTTCGTCTGACACAGCGGCTGTACTGGGAAGATGAATGGAAATTCGTCTTTAACGGATTCGACTTTGACGAACTCTACAACCTGGCACAGGATCCGCTGGAAATGACGAATCTCGTCGCCCTGCCTGAACACGCGGATCGCGTCAAACGAATGATGACCGGCGTTTGGCGACGGATGCACGAAACGGGGGATACAACGCTGCTCAACTCACACTACCACTCGATGCGTTTTGCCATGGTGGGGCCAAATACCGGTACCGCATGAACAGTCTGCCGGAGTTGTCTGCTACTGATGCCTGTCTGGCAGCAAAACCCATCATCTCCATGTCTTCTCTGCGGGCTGCACAGACCAAGCGTCGATTGGCGGAACTACCCTGGAAGCAGATACAGGATTACGCCGATGCGAAGTCAGCGGTGATCGAGGAGATCCTCGCCAGAGCTCAAGACGGTACTTGATATCGCTCGGACACAGCATGGTATGATCGGGATTGTGACGTCGTGCCTGTTGCTGATCAGTGCGTTGGCGACAGCGCCCCCTGCAGTCGCGCCCACAAGGCCGGGCTCACCTTGTTTTTCACCATCTCCGGCTGCCGCTCGATCCGTTGCAGTAGTGTGCTCGCATCCTGCAGGTTGAGTTCGATGCGGTTGGCCACGTGTGCGAGCAGGACCGATCTGGCGAGACGCAGCACGAGTCCAGCGATGGCGCTCCCCGCCGGTACGGAGACGGTCAGCTCCCCTGCAACCCCCTCGACGTCCACCGCCGTGTCGAGGACGAAAACGGCGTTCCCTTCGTTCATGAATGGCACCGCCCAATGGTCGACCTCTCCCGCCACCAGGTAACGTCGGCGACGCGGCGAGGCTTCGACGACGGCGACCTTGCCCGCCAGGCCGGTGGGATCACTCACGTACAGTGCAGAACCCTCGGCGCGCACGGCATACGCCGGACCATAGCCGTAGGCATTCCATAGATCGGCGAACAGCAGCGGGTCGGCGACCATCGCCTGCCAGGTGGCGTCGGTGCATGGCAGACGGAACGACGTCCGGTAGGTGATGTCGGCGTCGGCGCTGACCGCCTCTAACGCCGTGTCGTTGTCAGCATGGGCCAGTGCAACGGCGAACACCAGGACGAGCAGCATCAGCGGTTGCTCCCCGACGCCAGCGACCGAGCCCACTGCCGGTACCTCGCCAGCACCTGATCGGAGCTCTCGAACGACCCAATTCTCACATTGCAGGTCTGTGACACGCGAAAACTCCTGAAGATTGTCGGTGACCAGTCTGGCACCCGTCGCGATGGCGTGTCCACGACTGCAAGACCCTTACCAGTTGGTGTAGGAGCCATCCCGGCGGTGCAGGTGCGGCGCCTCCCAGAACCTGAAAGCCTGGGCCGCCACAACCTCCTCATTTACTTCCACACCGAGGCCGGGGCCATTGGGCACGGCAAACCGGTCCCCCTCCAGTTGCAACTGCTGCGGGAACAACTCGTCGTCCTGCGAACGCGAACGTTCGGTGGGGCTGACGCGGGCTTCCAGCCAGGCGAAGTTGGGCACCGCGGCGCCAAGATGGACACTGGCTGCGGTGCAGATCGGGCCGAGTGGATTGTGTGGCATGAGGTCGATGTAGTGCGTCTCGGCCAGGGCAGCGACCTTCATGCTCTCGGTAAAGCCGCCGATATTGCAGACGTCGATGCGGGCAAACTGCGTGATCCCCTGTTCCAGATATGGCGCGAACTGCCACTTGCTGGCAAACTCCTCGCCGATGGCGAAAGGCACGTCCACCATCGTGCGCAGGGACTGATACGCCTCCGGCGTCTCGTCGCGGATCGGCTCTTCGAGAAAGTCGAGTGTACCGGCGGGCATGCGCTGGCAGAACGACGCCGTCTCGGCGACACTCAATCGGTGGTGATAGTCGATGCCGAGCACGGGATCCGGACCCAGTTCCTGGCGTAAAACCGTAAGCCACTCGGCGGTGACACCGATCGACTCACGTGGCTCGAACAGATCTGCCGCATCCGCGTCCCGGCGCTTGGCCATCCCCGTGCGGATGACGGACCAGCCTTTGTCCAGCAGCAGTTTCGAATTTTCGATCAATTGCTGCAGGGATGCCGCGTTGGTGGTAGCGAAGCAGGGGACGAAGTCGCGATGCTTGCCACCAAGCAGTTGATAAACCGGTACTCCAAGCGCCTTGCCGTGCACATCATGGAGGGCGATGTCGATAGCCGAAATCGCACCCGTCAGAATGCGGCCGCCCTCGAAATACTGGCCCCGATACAGCTCCTGCCACAGGGGTCCCGGCTGCCTAGGATCGCGACCGATCAAGAACTCACGGAAGTGCTCGACGGCACCCTTCACGGCGAGCTCGCGACCGGATACACCGGCCTCCCCCCAGCCATGAATCCCCTCATCCGTCTCGACCTTGACGATGAGCTGATTGCGACTCCCCACCCAAGCTGGGTATACCTTGATATCGGTGATCTTCACGGATTTCCTCCTTGATCCACTTGCGAAATACCTAGTACAGCCTAGGTGAATTGCGGTGTTTTATGTTCATTTGGGCAGAGGGATGCCCCCCTAATGACGCATCCTCTTCCCACGGCTGCCTCCCCTTGCGATACCAAGGGTACGTCGAAGACATGCGAATCGCCCCATCCATCGAGCTCAGCGTTCGACAGC
>Ga0310125_10001187_pt1 | contig 13003 bp, 9 predicted proteins | sample CB11b_Tmax_Bot8__FD_203508 | JGI IMG/M metagenome (GOLD analysis project Ga0310125, IMG submission 203508) | Marine microbial communities from Western Arctic Ocean, Canada - CB11b_Tmax_Bot8 | ecosystem: Environmental > Aquatic > Marine > Oceanic | place: Canada: Western Arctic Ocean | collected... | reverse complement strand
GATCATGAGCGGTTTGACGGTGCTGGTCTACATGATCATCACCGGCTGGATCTGGACGATGGCCGTGCAGATCACCCGCGCGACGATGGCCCGCAAGACCCAGGCCAAGAGACTCTCGTTTCAGTTCATCGATTCGCTGGCCAACGGTTTCAAGATGTACTTCTGGAGTGTCATTTTCCCACTGCCGGTGATGATCTTCGCCGGGCCGGTGATGGTGCTGATGGCCGGTGGAGCCGCCGCACTCCAGGCCGGAAATGCCCCCACGGCCGCCGCCATGATGGCCATCCCGGTGCTGGTCATCGCAGGAGTCGTCAACCTCGTGATCCTGCTCGCCATTCCCTCGGCACTGGCTCACATGGCGCAGAAACACACCTACAAGGCCTGGTCACTGCCGCTGATGGCCATGACCGCCCTCCGCAATATCGCTCCCACGCTGTATCTGGGCCTGATCGGCCTGGTGGCGATCATCCTGCCCGCGGCAGTCTTCGGGGGCGGCTTCGCCATCGTGAAATTCGCGCTCAAGGAACAATTCGGCCCACCGCACATGCTGGCCTGGACGATACTGGCCGGATTCGAGGGTGCCACCGAAGGAGCAGCCGTCAATCTCGCGTTTCCCTGGAAGGGAGTCGGGGCCTACGTCGGCACGATCATCGTCGGCACCCTCGTCGCAGCCTACGCGATGATCTTTTGGATGAGAGCCGTGGGGCTGTACGCCTACTACTTCCAGCAACGACTCGGGCTGGTCCAGAGGACCCGGCCCGGAGAACTCGCGGGATTCTGGGCCCGCTACATCGCCGTGCTGGTCGACTTCCTGATCGTCGCCGTGGTGGGGTGGATCTTCGAACCGATCGAGCTGTGGAAGATGAACGAAAAGGGCAAGCTGGCCTCCCTGTTGATGCTCGGACTCGCCATCTTCTTCATTACCAGATTCGGATTCGCACTCGGACTCGCATTCGGATACCTCGCACTGCTCCCGGTCTGTGCCTTCAGCTACTTTGCCCGATCCGAATGCTCCAAGGAACAGGCGACTCTCGGCAAGGAAGCCGTCGGGATCATGGTCACCGGGCCCAACGGCGAGAGACTCACGTTCAAACAGTCGGCCGTCCGCGCCATCCTGAAACTCCTACTCTTCAAGGCCTCCTTCATCGCCGGGTTCACTCCCAAGAAACAGGCCCTGCACGATATGGCCGCCAAGACGCTGGTGGTCTTCCGAGGCGATCTCGACCGCGAATAGGACGCCGCGACACCACGACAGCCCGAGACCGTTGACACCCCACCGGGACGATCTACAATTGCAGATCGAGCCGCGTCGACGGCCTGACACCTCAGCGTCGGGCAACGTACGCGGCCTGCTCAGGTGGCCCGGCTGGCCGCCGTCGGTTCGAACCCCACGCCGGGGATACGGACGACTCGTAGACGATGTCGCCCCGACGTCCGACAACACCACCCCCGCCCCTCTCACACCACCCACGACAGCACCATGGTCGCCAGGAACTCCAAGGACCTCTTCGACGAAAGCACGATGAGCTTCGGGGACCACCTCGAAGTCCTCAGGATCCACCTCTTCAAAGCCCTGATCGGGCTGTTCGTCGGAGTGATCATCACGCTGGTCTTCGGCGATCGGCTGGTCGCTGTGATCCGCTCGCCGATCGACGACGCGCTCAGAGCCCAGGGGATCACCAGCCAGGACGACATCTCCGGCTTCAATCTCTGGGACCAGATGCTGGCGTGGGTCACCGGAACCGAGCTCTACGACGGGAAGTCTGAGATCACCGGCGAGGGTGTCAGGGTCCTGGCCACGTTTCCCTCGCTCAAGGAAATCGACCTCTCGGGAACCGCCGCCGCCACCGCCGACCTGCAGACACTCGACCAGGCACGCCCCGACCTGTTGATCCAGGCCAACGCCGTCGCCGTCGCCGGACTCGCCGATCTCGTCGAGTTCGGAGTCCGGTGCCAGCTCGACGAACAGCATCGGGTCATCTCCGTCGCGCTCTCCGGACCCGAGGTCAACGACGAACACCTGCAGAGACTCGAGCCCGTTCGACTCAAGGACGTCTCCACACTGGACCTCCGTGATGCCTCGATCACCGACGACGGACTCGCACTCGTCATCCGACTCAAGCAACTCCAGCGACTCAACCTCACCGGCACCGATGTCAGCGACGACGGGATCCAGAACCTCACCACGCTCAAACAACTCAAGACCCTGCTCGTCTCCAGCCCCTCGGTGACCGATGACGGCCTGCAGACCATCTCCGGACTCAGCCAACTCGAAGAACTCAACCTCGTGGGAACCTCGATCACCGACGCCGGACTCCACCACCTCAAACAACTCACCTCGCTCACCTCGCTGGCCGTCTCCGGTGGAGGAATCAGCGACAAGGGCATGACGGCGATCGTGGCAGGGTGCCCCAATCTGGTGAGACTCGAATTGGCCGGCACGCGGATCACCGACGCCGGACTCGAATCTCTCAAGGGACTCAAGAAACTCGAAATCCTCAACCTCAACGTCGATGCCAGTACCGCCAGCCAGATCGGCAGCGAAGCCTTCGTCTCGGTCAGCGAACAGTCCAGCGTCATCGTCTACGTGCAGCCCACGCAGATCGCCGAGGTCCTGCACCAGTCCAACCCGGGGCGGTTCGAGAAACCTCTGGCGGTGCCCAACGAGAGACCCGTGCCGCTGCAGCTGGTGGCCGAAGAATTCGCCGTGTTCCGCACCACCGCCGATCGCATGAACCGGCCGATCACGCTCAACGTGCAGGAAGCCTTCATGACCTACCTCAAGGTCGCACTGATCGGAGGACTGGTGCTGACCAGCCCGTGGATCTTCTACCAGGTCTGGCTGTTCGTCGCCGCCGGGCTCTACCCCAACGAACAACGCTACGTCTACGTCTTCCTCCCCTTCTCGCTGGTGCTGTTCTTCGGTGGCATCACCTTCTGCTTCTTCCTCGTCTTCCCCTTCGTGCTCACGTTCCTGCTCGGATTCAACGAATGGCTCGGCGTCACGCCCCAGATCCGACTCTCCGAATGGATCTCCTTCGCCGTGCTGCTGCCGCTGCTGTTTGGAGTCAGCTTCCAGCTCCCACTCGTGATGCTCTTCCTCGACCGGCTCTCGATCTTCGACGCCGCGACCTACCGCGCCAAGCGGCGCGTCGCCGTCCTCGTCATCTCGATCATCTCCATGATGCTCACGCCCGCCGACCCGGCCAGCATGATCCTGATGATGCTCCCGCTGATCCTGCTCTACGAACTGGGCATCTGGCTCTGCCAGTACATGGCCAGCCGAAACCCCTTCCAGCCCGCGACACTCTGATCGTTCCCCTCCACAGGACTCACCAGGACGACTCCCATGACCGACTCCCCCCGCCTCCCCTCGCTCGCACTCGCCGGACTGCTCGGGCTGGCCGCCGGAGCCCTGCTCGTTGGTAAGGGAACCGGTGCCGAGGCCGAGGCCGAGGAGACCGACCGCAAGAGCCCCCAGGTGTACGAACTGCGAACCTACACCACCGCCGCCGGAAAACTCGATGACCTCCACAAACGGTTCGCCGATCACACCATGAAGATCTTCGCCCGGCACGGCATGAAGAACGTCGTCTACTGGACACCCGATGACCCCAAGCTCAAGACCAACACACTCGTCTACCTGCTCGCTCACAAGAACCGCAAGGCGGCTGCCAAGAGCTGGGCGGCGTTCCGCAAGGATCCTCAGTGGAAGAAGGCGTTTGCCGAATCAAGGAAGAATGGGCCGATCGTCACCAGGGTCGTCTCGAAATTTCTCAACCCCACCGACTACTCGCCCGTCAAGTGACCCCCGATGGCACCTCCGACCCTCGCCTTCAACGGCGACGCGGCCAACGGCCACCTGGTGCTGCTCGACCAGACCCGGTTGCCCCAGGACGTCATAGAACACGCCTGCCGGCAACTCGAGGATGTGGTCGAGGCCATAAAGAGCCTCAGGGTTCGTGGCGCTCCGGCGATCGGTGTCGCCGCCGCCTACGGGGTCGTGATCGGGTTGCAGGCGGCTCGAGACGCCTCGCGGAAGGAATTCGATGAGCGGCTGGACCAGGTCGCCTCGATCCTGGCCGACAGCCGACCCACCGCAGTCAACCTGGGATGGGCACTCACGCGACTGACCCAAACCGCCGGAGCACACCCCGAACTGACTCCCCCCGCCGCCCACGACCGGCTGCTGCAGGAAGCCGCCGCGATCGAGGACGAGGATCGGCAGACGTGCGAGGACATCGGGCGGCACGGAGCCGCACTGCTGGCCAACCACACCGGCGTGCTGACTCACTGCAACGCCGGAGGACTGGCAACCGCCGGATCGGGGACCGCTCTGGCCGTGCTGTTTGCCGCCGCAGATCTCGGACAATCACTCCAGGTCTACGTCGATGAAACCCGGCCGCTGCTGCAGGGGGCCCGCTTGACCACCTGGGAACTCACCCGCTACGGCATCCCCAATACCCTGATCTGTGACTCGATGGCCGCCTGGGCCATGCAGCAGGGACGAGTCGAAGCGGTGATCACCGGAGCCGACCGGGTGGCCGCCAACGGCGATGCCGCCAACAAGATCGGGACCTACGGCCTGGCTGTACTCGCCAAGGAACACGAGGTGCCCTTCTTCGTCGCCGCACCACAAAGCACCTTCGACCTCTCGATCGAAAGCGGACTGGAAATCCCGATCGAGGAACGGGATGGAGACGAGATCACTCGCGGATTCGGACGGCAAACCGCTCCCGAAGGAGTCGATACCTGGAACCCCGCCTTCGATGTCACACCCGCTCGACTGATCACCGCGCTGGTGACCGAGCACGGAGTGATTCAGCCGGTCTCCCGGGAAAGAATCGCAGCTGTGCTGGACCATGACGGAGACCGGTGATGACCCCGTGCCGCGTCCTGGTCATCGGCGATTCCCCTCACGCCCAACCGCTGCGCGAGGAACTCCAACACGATCCCAACACCCAGGTCCAACTCGAAGACTCGCCGCTGCCCGACCTGGTGGTCCTGGCCGGAGCCGACGAACAAGACCTCGCCGTGGCACTCTCGTTTATCGAAAGCGATCGGCCGCTGGTGATCGTCGCCGGAGAACACCTCGGGCCCGCCGTGCTGCACCGACTCGCTCTCGTCGCCGCCGATTCCCAATCACCGGTCGGCTGCTGGCTGCCGGCCGTCAGTGGACTCAAGAAGACCGAACTCTCAAACGAAACCCCCGCCACCCTGAGACTCGATCGAGCCGACTCTCGGCCCGCACACAGCCTGCTCTTCGATGACCTCGCCCGACTCACACGACTCGCCGGACCCTTCGACCAGGTCACCGCCACGCTCGCAAACGCAGCCACCGTCACCCTCAGCGCTGACAACGGAACCGTCGCCGCCTGGACACATCGACCCACCTCCGGACCCAACACCGCACAACTGCTGCTGGGTGATACCGCTCTGGAACTCGATGCCCCCAACACCGCAGGCCCCCAATTCGAGTGGACAGAACTTGCCGGAAACGCCAGCCATCTCGAGCTCGATGAACTCGTCGACGTGGTCGAGACCTACGCCGCGATCCAGGAATCCGACCGTCGACGACGTGCCATCGACCTGCACCACGAACCGACGTCCGAACGGACCGTGTTCAAGAGCCAGATGGCCGCCGTCGGCTGCCTGCTCTTGCTGCTGACACTGCTGGGACTCGTGGTTCTGCTCCTGCTGGGAGCACTGCTGGACCCCACCAAGACCCGCAGCGGGCGTGCCGATCGAGTCGGCTTTCTGCTCGTGGACAACGACTTCCAGCAACGCTCACAGAACCTCTCAACGAACGGAAATCAGCAACTGGAACTGATCGCCGGACGCATCGAACACGTCCAGGTACCCGTCGTCGTCGCCGCCTCCAACAACGCGACACTCGATCAGAAACGACGTGACGAGATCGAAGCGGAACTCGATCGCCGAGGAATCCGGGTCGCACCCGGACGAGTCGTCATCGATGCCCCGCCGGCCGCATGGACCCGCACACTGCTGAAAATCGCCCGCATCGCCTGGATCGCACCGCTGGTCCTGTTTCTCCTGCTCCAGGGACTCATCCTCGCCACGCGCGGCAAAACAGCTCGCTCGAAACAACCGGTGGACAACCCAAGCACACCGACACCAGCTGACCCTTGAGATCCCCCGCCCCCTGCCCCCTGTCCCCTGCCCCCCCGCCCCTGCCCCCTGGCCCCCGCACCCGCTCGATTGACAATTTGGGTCTCGACAGCCCCACACCGGCTGTCCTATAAATCCGCGGTTCGAAGCGACACGCCCCCCCCGATACTCTCCAGCGTGTCATCCCGTCCACAGACCGATCCAGGGTGTCTCCGATGAACCGTGTCGCGTGCTGCACCGGAGGTTTGATGATGCTGGTGGCGCTGGCCGGTTGCCAGTCGTCCATCTTCAAGGCGGACCTCGGATCTCGCTTCCACCTGCCCGCCTGGGCCGGAGGAACCCCCCAGGTGCCCAACCCACCCGATTCCCTCGACGGACCCGAAACCGGACAGGCCCAGGTCGAAGCCGCCACCGACCAGCCACCTCAACCGGACTCTCTCGAAGCACACCTCGCCGCCGGACGTGACGCCTTCGCACAGTCGCGAGACGCAGCAGCCGCCAGCCACCTCCAGGCCGTGCTCAAGGAACAGCCCCAGCACGTCGAAGCCCACCACCTGATGGCCATCATCACCGGCCGACAACGAGACTACACCGCCAGCGATCTCCACTTCGAAACCGCCATCGCCGCTGCACCACGTAATGCCAACCTGCTCAGCGACTATGGCTTCCTGAAACTCAAACGCTTCGACCTCCAAACCGCCGAATCCCTGCTGAGACGGGCGCTGAAGATCGAGCCCCGAAACTCATTCGCCCTCAATAACCTCGGCACAGTCCTCGCCCGACAAGGACGGTACGACGATGCCCTCGAGACGCTGAGACAAACCGGATCCGAATCCGAAGCCCAGGCCAAGATCGCTCAACTCTTCCCCAAGGGACGACCCGCGATCGACCCCACCGCAGCAAACACCGCAGCAAACACCGCAGCAAACACCGCAGCAAACACCGCAGCAAACACCGCAGCAAACACCGCAGCGGGCTCGATCACAGCCGACTCACCCCGGTCGCTGCCCGAGTTGTCCGGAAACGGATTGCCGGCCCGCAGAGAAATCCAGGCCCCCTCCTCAGCCACGACACTCCCCGATAGGCCATTGGTCCCCTCGGCGATCGGCAACTCGACGGTCCCGTCCCTGCCAACCGCTGCACCCCAACCGCTTACGGCCGCCAACACGGCACGCGAGTTGATCCCGGCAGCGGCTTCGGACCTGCCGTCGCGGCCGATCCCATGGAACTCATCAGCCAATCCGCTCGAAGTCGACTCCGGACCGATCACCCCGGCCGGGGCCACGCTCCCCGCGCGACGGATCACCCCCGAATTCTCACAGAGCGCGGCCCGACTCGGACTCGGCATCGGACCCGGCTCACTGGTGCCCGGCAACACCACGGCCGTCCCCCCCAATGAAATCGCCTTCCCCCCCCAACCACTCGACTCGCCCCCGGCACTGACGCCGATCCCAGGCCCAGCGGCCGCCGCAGGCAACTCCGTCGATCCGCTCACTGAGTTCGAACGGGAACTCCAGAACAACTCCACCGACGACCGCGATGCTCTCAGGCGACGGCTCAATACTCCGGCCGCCTCCAACAGCCCGATCATCACGCCGACCCGGACCACTCCCTGATCGAGCGCTGCGGCCCTGCAACCTGCCGCCGGCCCGCTGGCTCAGCCGGCCAGCAACTGCTGCTCGATCGAATCAACGACGTCCTGCACCGACCAGGACTGCGCGCTGACCATCACCGGAGAATCGGTCGCGAGCCAGTCCTCGACCTTCGATACCGCCGACATCACCGTGCTGTGATTGCGGCCTCCGAAGAACTCGCCGATCTCGCTGTAGGCCGCCTGGGTGTGCTTCCGCGACAGGAACATCGCCAGCATCCGGGGCTGAGTCAGGCTGCGGGTCCGGCGCGACGACTTCAACTCCTCGACACCCACCCCGAACAGCGAACAGACCGCCCGCTGGACATCCCCCAGGGCCACGATCCGGATGCAGTCGCGTTCCAACTCGGCCAACACCCGCCGCGCGACCGGAGCCGAGACTCGCTGGCGGCCCGAGGCGATCGACCAGTTCTGCAGACAGTGCAAGGCCCCCTTCAACTCGCGGACGCTGTGCACAAACCGTCGAGCCACCACCGCCAGGGCCTCGGGCGTGAACCGTACCGCCATCCGCTCGGCCACTCGACCCACGATCTTTCGCCGAGTCACCAGCTCGGGTGGCTCGATCCGGCAGACCAGGCCCGCCATCAACCGAGAACTCAACTCCTCGCTGAACTTCGGCAACAGCCTCGGATGCTGGTTCGCCGTCAAGACCACCTGGCTGCCGTGAGCCTCGAGCTGCTTGACCGTGTGCAGGAACTCCTCCTGAACCACCTTCTTCGCGTCCAGGAAGTCGACGTCGTCGACCAGCAATACGTCGATGCTGCGAAACCTCTGGCGGAAACCCGGAGTCGACCGCTCGCGTAACGCCGCTGTGAAGTAGTTCGTAAAAGTCTCGGCCGTCAGATACGTCACTCGCAACGACGGATACATCCTGCGGATGCGACGATAGATGCCCTCCAGCAAATGAGTCTTGCCGACTCCGACATGACCGTGAATGTACAGCGGACTGAGACCCTCGGCCGGGGCATCGCAGATGCGGGAAGCCGCCGTCCAGGCCAACTGGTTGCTGTCGCCAACAACGAAATCGCCCAGGTCCGCAAATCGACGACGTGGCTCACGGCCCGCTGCCCGACCTCCAGCCCGACCCCCAGCCTGATCCGATTCCGGATTCGACTCGACCGATGACGCCGCCCCCGAGTCGATTCCACCAACCGCCTCGGGCATCACGCTCGGATCCACGTCCAGCCGCACGCGAGCCGCTGGGCCCAGCACGTCAGTCGCCGCCTCCTGCAACGACTCGCGGAAATTCCGCTGGAAAAAATTGACCACGAACGGACTGCCGACACCGTATCGCACCTCGTCCCCGTCGACTGCGACCGTGCAGCGACCCAGGAACCAGTGCTCGTAACTCTTGGCACTGACCCGCTCGGCCAGCCGCTCGAGAATCCTGGCGGATTCACTCGCGAGACTCGGTTGTGTCGTGCTCGTTTCGGGCTGCATCGTGCACCCCCCCGGGGTCGACTGCGCGTACGGATCGCGGTCCTGGCAGCGACGCACTACCCCGGGCGAGAGTCTCTGGCACTCCGTTGCCTGGGCGCGTGGCGCGGTGGAACTTCCCGTGTTCGCAGTGTCGTTGGGACGTGGTCTGGAAGAGCTGCCGGAGACGAGGTTGAGTAAGAGAGACCTGCCGCCGACACTTGCTCTGTCGTTCAATCAATCAGTCCCGCCGATCCTACCGGCCGCTCTTTGAGTGTCAAACCTGAGGGATGGCAAAATGAGAAACAATCACCGAATTCGTCACTCCCCGACTCGCGACCTCTACATTCCGCCAAAAAAACGACCGGCCAGGCACTGCCGACGATCACGCCCGCTACCGACATGTTGACAACATGTCGATGACTCCAGTCCACTCGCGGCCGCACGCCGACAATTCAGATGCGACAGCAACCCGGCCGGCAGGGGCCTGCTTCCGGAGGCGGACAGTCCGCAGCCAACGGCAGCGCATGGCCGGACCGGACCGCCGGAACACTCAGCAACTTGTCCAGCTCGCGCGATTGGCACTCGGGACACGTCGGAACCGTCGAGCTGCGCACCAGCAACTCGAACTCAACGGCACACCCGCCACAGCGGTACTCAAAAATCGGCATTGACGCTGGCCCTGAGTATTTCGTGAGACGACCTCGCAATCGGAATCCCGCTCGAACGTCGCCACGGCCGAACCCGCGGCGACGGCGTCGGCACAGTCATGCCCGGCTGACGGTAGGACGGCTGGGTCCCGGACCGTACCAGGGGCGGCCACTGGGGCCGATACGCAGCCTCGACACCGGACGGCTCAGAACCCACCGGCACCTCGATGATCAGCATCTCGTCGTCGGAAACCGGAGACCGGAACGAGTCGAGCACAAGCACCGTGAACAGCACACCCACCGCCACGCCCAGCACCCAGCTGGGAAAACTCGACTGCTGAGGCCTCAGGCCACGACCCTCGATCGCGATCTCGACGTCTGACCACAGGCCGGGAGACTCGACCACCGCGGAATCGTGTTTCAGGTGCTGGAGATGTCCGTGAGCTTCCTGCAACTCGAGCCACGCGCGGCAGCAGTCCGGACACGCCTTGAGGTGAACCTGCAATTCGGGACTCAGCCCCGTCTCGAGGTCCTGGCCGACCTCCAGTGCCAACTCGTCTCGTGCCTGGCCACAATGTATCTTCACCGCCGCTCTCCTCCACCCGAAGATCCCGATCCGGCACGAGAAGAGCCGGGTTCAGACGGCAGAGCGTCCTGTTCGAGCCGCTTGTGCCACAACTTCTGGAATCGCTGACGCGCCTCGGCCAGTCGCCAGCGAATCGTCGCCTCCTTGCGGTCCAGGATCCCCGAAATCTCGGCCGTCGAGAAGTTCTCGAGGTCTCGCAACACCAGCACCGTGCGGTACTTCTCGGGAACCGACTCGAGCACCTCGCGGACCTCCTGCTTCAGATCGAGATCCTTGCGAGGATCCTCGACCGCCGGGTCCGGAGTCCGCTCGAAGGGACTCTCGCTGAATAACGCCGGCCGGCCACGACGCTTCACCTTCCTCAAGTGATCCAGGGTCAGGTTGACTCCGATCCGGAACAGCCACGGCCCGAATCGCCGCGACGTGTCGAATTGACCCAGGCGGGTGTAGGCCCGCAGAAATGTCTCCTGCGCCAGATCCTCCACCTGCCAGGCGTCATTGATGAATCGACCAATCACACGCACCAGCCGACGCTCGTACAGACGCACCAACTCCCCGTACGCCGCGGTCCTGCCACGCCGAGATTCCTCGACCAGACGCGACTCCGACAACAACGAGGTCTCGGGGTCGTACTGGCTGACGGTTTGAGTCTTGATCGCCTCAGTCACGTCCCACCTTGCTTGTCCGGTCCTCTGTACGTGATTTCCACAAAAGACGTTGGGTCCGGGGATCACGAATTCCTGCAAAGCCACCCCGGACACCGCACCACCCGATTCTAACCCCAGCCCCGCACCCGCCGCGACCCCCCATCCCCCTGTCGCACCGCTTCCACGAGCCGCAATGAACCCTTGAAAGCTCTTCTCCGCTCGAACACACTCTGGGCACACACCCCGCACACACCCCGCACACACCCCGCACACACCCCGCACACCGACCATAATCCCTCATCCGGTCACAACCGATCATGTCCTCAATCGCACGCCACAGTCCCGGACTCGTACTGCTGCTGGGCCTGGCAACGGCCCTCTGTGGGTGCGGATCCCAAGGCGACCCCGCCTCTCCCACCGCCCAGGAGCCAGCCGGCACCAGCGCCCCGGCCGAGGTCCCAGGCACCGCCGGGCCCCAACTGGCCGTCACCCAAAAGCAGGTCGCCACCGATCCCGACGGCAAGCCCGTTGTCCTGTACCAACTCTCCAACAGCCACGGCATGCAGGTCGATGTGATCAGTTGGGGAGCCACCGTGGTGGCACTTCGAGTGCCCGATCGCGACGGCCGCTTCGACAACGTGACGCTGGGGTTTGACGAGACCGAGAGTTACTTCGAGCCGGGACCCTACTTCGGTGCCACCTGCGGACGCTACTCGAACCGGATCGCCAAGGGGGCCTTCTCGATCGGTGACCAGGACTTCCAACTCGCCACCAACAACGACCCCAACCACCTCCACGGTGGCGACCAGGGCTTCAACCGACGAGCCTGGAGCGGCAAGACGATCAACCTGGAATCCGCCGTCGGGGTCGTGCTGCAACTGGTCAGCCTCGATGGCGAAGAGAACTACCCCGGTACGCTCACCGTCGACGTCACCTACGTCCTGACCGAAAACAGCGAGCTGAAAATCGACTACAAGGCGACCACCGACAAGACCACCGTGCTCAACCTGACCAACCACTGCTACTGGAATCTCGCCGGAGCCGGCCGGGGCACGATTCTCGAACACCAGCTCACTCTCGATTGCGACAACTACCTGCCGGTGGACGAGACGCTGATCCCCACCGGCGAAACTGCCACCGTCGCCAACACGCCCATGGACTTCACCAGCGCGCAGCCGATCGGTTCGAGAATCGCGGAGGTCAGCGGGGGCTACGATCACTGCTACGTGATCAACGGAGCCGACCGGACGCTGAAATCGGTGGCCGAGATCTTCGACCCCGCCAGCGGACGCGTGATGGAAGTCCTCACCACCGAACCAGGCATCCAGTTCTACACCGGCAACTTCCTCGACGGAAAACCCGCAAACGGCGACTACCAGAAGCACGGCGGCTTCTGCCTCGAATGCCAGCACTTCCCCGACTCACCCAACCAACCCGATTTCCCCAGCACGCTGCTCGAGCCCGGACTCACCTACACCCAGACCACCGTCCACCGCTTCTCGGTTCGCGGTGAAGGGTCGCAGGCCCAGCCGGCTGAGACGCAGACCGACTAGCTCCGCCCAGGCCGCTCATGGATTCGCACCCCCCGTCCGAAACGCCCGCGAAGACCGAACCCGCAGGCCTCAAACGGCCACCGTGGAAGACGGGGGCCGCCTTCTGCGTGCTGGGACTGGTGATCTTCGGATGGGTCCTGTTCGGACCCGGTGACGACGATCCCGGCCCACCGCCCAAGCCGACCCCGCCTCCCGTGCCACCGATCGCCGAGACTCCGTTTACCAATACCGCGAGCAACCAGTGGGTGGGTGCGGCGGCCTGTGCCGAGTGTCACGTCGAGATCGCAGACCACTACAAGTCGTCCTCGCACGCTACCGCGCTGACCCAGGTCTCGCTCGATTCCGAACCGCCCGACGCCGAGTTCGATCAC
>Ga0310125_10001178_pt1 | contig 13035 bp, 13 predicted proteins | sample CB11b_Tmax_Bot8__FD_203508 | JGI IMG/M metagenome (GOLD analysis project Ga0310125, IMG submission 203508) | Marine microbial communities from Western Arctic Ocean, Canada - CB11b_Tmax_Bot8 | ecosystem: Environmental > Aquatic > Marine > Oceanic | place: Canada: Western Arctic Ocean | collected... | reverse complement strand
GAAACGGAAAAAATCACGCCCATCGCCGACCCGGAACGGGACGTACCGGGCAATCGGTTCAACGAGGGCAAGTGCGACCCTGCCGGGCGGTTCTGGGCCGGGACCATGGATTATTTCTGCAACCCGGGCAAGGGCGCTCTTTACTGCCTGGACACGGATGGTTCGGTAACTAAAAAGATCAGCCCCGTGGCCGTTTCCAATGGCATCACATGGTCTCTTGACCACAAAACGATGTATTTCATCGACACGGGCCTGGACAACGTACGGGCTTACGACTACGACATCGATACCGGCCAGATCAGTAACGAACGCGTGGTCATCAAACACGACGGCGCCGTCGGCCACTTCGACGGCATGTCGATCGACGAACAGGGGATGTTATGGATCGCCATCTGGGAGGGTTGGGGCATCAAGCGGTACGACCCGAACACGGGCAAACTGCTGCGCTATCTTCGGCTACCAGTTTACAGGACGACATCGTGCGCCTTTGGGGGGGAACAGATGGACGAATTGTACGTGACCTCGGCAACCTTCGAACTCGATGAAAAACAACTCGAAGAACAACCGCTGGCCGGATCACTGATCAAGGTTGACCCAGGCGTCCGCGGAGTACCCGGGTATTCGTACGGTGGCTAAGCAGGAAGAAAATAAAATCTCCACAAAGCCCGTTGATAGGCAAAAATGCCTTTTGACTTCTTGATTCGAGCAGGCAAGGCACAGGTATTCTCGCAAAGGTGACTTGAAATCGAATGGCCTGTTGTGCTAGTCGTCTCGCTGTAATTTAATGACCACCAAAGTATCCGAGCACGTATTCGCAAGATCGACGCACTGCGTCATTGACCAGATTGATTGATTCGGGCGCCTGGGGCCAACCTATCTCGATAGAGGTCGGGCCGGCAAAATCTGCGAGGTCCAGTTCAGCGAGCAGGGGATACCAATCGACAAGACCATCAGGTACGGGGCAGAAATCCCACGCCTGTCTCCGCAGCGAAATCTTGTTATTTAAATGAACATGTCCTAAGTGCCCGGCCATGATTGTAATCTCATCCTTACCAGGTAAGGCGCTGCCGTGGTAAATGCGGGCTGCCGGATCGTAGTTGATCAGCAGATTAGAGTGGCCCAGGGATTGGATAAATTCGACGGCGGACCGGGCGGTGTGCATGCCCAGGCCCCATGATTCAAGGCAGAGGGTTATGCCCAAGTCCGCTGCGCAATCAGCCAAGCCGTAGATGGTGTGGCTGTATTGCTTTCCAAAATCTGGAGGCGAACCCGTGTCAGGCACAGAGGTGATGATGACTTGGATCCCAAGGTCAGCGGTAAGTTGCAGGCGGGTATTGAAAGCATCGAGCCCTGGCTGGGTTGTAATATCTGCATGGGCACTCAAGCTGAGAGCTTGCAATCCGTGTTTTTCAAGGGTGCGGGCAAGTTGGCCATCGGCATCGGAACCCAGCTTTTCAGGCGCGGCGTGATCGCAATATCCCAGGGAGGCACATAACTCAACGCTCTTTACACCCGTCTGGGCGATCCCGGCAAGGGCCTGATCGAGATCGAAGGAGGTGTAGCACATCGTGTTGACACACAATTGGTCGAATTTCATATTTGTGCCCACGTATAGATATTCGAAGCCGTGAAGATTCAGCTGGCACCCGTCTCAGCGAGTAAATCCATGAGGAACTTATGGCACTGGCCAGCCACTTCATAACGATCCCATGGTTCCTCGTTGTATCCGAAGACGTGGGCGGAATGCTCGACGGAGAGGTATCCGTCGTACCCAATTTCCTGCAGGGCTTTGATGATGGGAGGCCAATCAATGATGCCCTGCCCGAGGGGAGGGCACTCGAAATCCAGTTCTACACCGAAGACTGAAACGCGTTCCTCCACGTCATCATAAATGCGAGCATCCTTCATGTGGGTGTGCACGACACGTTGGCCTAAGGTTCTTATCCACTGCGGAGGATCCTCGCCTGCCACGGGCAGATGTGCCATGTCCAGGTTAATGCAGATGTTGTACTGATCCAGATCTTCTAAAAACCGCTGCAAATCCTTCATGTTAGCCACAACCGCGAAGCCGACCGCTTCCATAGCAATAGTGACATGGCGATCGTCCGCATGCTGGGCACACTGGCGAACGCTGTCGAGTATCCACTGCCATGATTGGTCCTTGGACACGCCTTCGGCATACGGTCCAGAAAGAATATGAACGATATCGGTGCCCACCTGCTGTGCGGCGTCAATGCAACCTTTTATATAATCTACACTGGCCTGACGTGCAGCACTGTCGGCGAATACCATCGACCGATGAGCGCTAATTGACGAGATACCCATGCCGTTGTCTTGGGCGAGCAGGCGTATATCCGCAAGGGCCTTGCGGTCCATTTCACCCGAGACATGTGGCTTGGTCCAATCAGCTAACTCCGCATTGAGTTCAATAGCGTCATAACCAATTTTCGCCAAACCGGGGATGACTTTCGTTAAAGGATCGCCGTGGAATATCCCGCTGTGGATACTGGTTTTCATGAGTGTTACCTTCTCTTTCAAGCAATTACGAGAGCTACTCTTCGGCCCCTGCCGTTCCTGCCGTCCAACCGCCATCGATAGCCAGCGATGCGCCGTTGACATACGACGCCGCATCGGAGCATAACCAAACCACAGCTGCGGCGATCTCATGAGGCTCACCCATTCGCCCCATCGTGCATTGGGACTTCACTTGCGCAGCGGCATCTGGTCGCTCCTTGAGGTAAGCCGTACAATGAGGCGTGTTAATGACACCGGGGCATATGGCATTGACACGAATGTTCTTCTTGGCATAGTCCACCGCAGCCGAACGGGTCAAACCAATAACGGCATGCTTGCTGGTGGTATACGCCGGCGACACGGGGGTTCCGATCAGCCCGGCCACAGAAGAGCAGTTCACAATCGAACCGCCGCCGTTGGCGAGCATCACGGGAATCTCGTAACGCATGCAAAGCATCGTGCCCCGGAGGTTGACAGCGAGTACGCGGTCCCACTCTGGCACCTCAAACTCGCCAATCGGCGCGTGCAGGTTGTCCACGCCGGCATTGTTATAGGCGCAGTCGAGTCGGCCGTAGGTTTGCACTGCATGGTCAACCATGGCCTGCACTTGGACGGACTGGGCGATATCTGTTTTGATAAAGGTGGCTTCGCCGCCATCTTGCTTGATCATGACCGCAGTCTGTTCACCACTAGCTTGATCTATATCGGCGACGACGACTTTTCCCCCTTGTTCTGCCATCGCCATCGCCGATGCCTGGCCAAGACCCGACCCCGCTCCTGTCACGATCACTACTTTGTTTTGCAATTGCAAATTCATGATCTCGTTACTCGCTCAAAGGCCAATGGTTTTGTGTGCATATCATCAATAATGGCTTGCGCCTGCTGTGGCGTCGCTGAAACCAGAGGCGGACGCATCTGATAGCTTTCAGCGAAACCCATGCCATAATATACGACGTTGTTGCGAGCCATCCAGTGACACCCCGGCGGGTAGACAGGCGCGTTCAGAGAATCTTCCTCCATCATTTTCAGCACGGCAAGGTAATCGTTGTCATCCAATAATTCATACATGCGCAAGCCGCGTTTGGGATTGTGCATACCGGAAAATTCACCCTGATCAGGCCAGTGGTGGAAATGTATGTACTGGCTGAACATCCCACCACCAGTGATGCCCATGCGGCCCCCAAACTTTCTTGTCAGCGCCAACCGGTTGTCCAAGACGTAAATATCGTCCTTGATGCCGATGAACTGCTCAATATTGCAAAGCTCTTCATAAAGTTGAGGTGTCAAAGCTGGTTGGGCTACAGTACCGGGTACGCCCAGAGCCACGGCCAGCAGGGGAATGGTCGTCTGCCTTGCCACCTCGCTGATGTACCTGACATAAATCTCACCGCATTGATTGGCGTTTTGCAGGCAATGCTCGGGCATATGCACGAACGCCGCTTGGGCTCCAGCCCTTTCAAAACCCCTAACCGTGTCGATCGCCATCTGCACCGAACCGCCACCAGTACATGCAATGAACACGGCATCATCACAAATCACTTCCATCAGCTTCGTGGCCAATTCCACAATCTCCTGGGGCGTGACAAAATCAAGTTGGCTATATGTGAACGTGAGGCAGAAATTCTTCGACCCATTTTCCATCTGCCAAGCAACAAACTTGGCCAACCCTTCATGATCGATCGAGTAATCTTCGCAGAATAGGATGGGCAGTGGAATCATCTGGCGACAAATTCTGTTACGTATGTCGTCGTAATGGCTCATGGTAGTCTCCTGTTAACCCAACAATTGATTTCCCTCTATTTCCCAGAACTTCGCGGGGCGTCTGGGGAGGACAAAAATAGTGTTATACGTTATCTTGAACCGCTTTGTAACCCCACCTCAAACTGCCCGGCTCTTGGCTTGAGAAAATAACTATTAATTATCACGTTTACATCAGCAACCAGTCACAAAGCACGTTCACGCGGTTCATGATGGATAGCGCAACAGGTAAGTTGCAACGCCGCGATGACCTGAAACTGGCCAGCCCTGCTGGACCGGTAGCCGTAGATGCACGCGAGCAAATACTGTTTGTCTCCATGCGTGATAGATCACAGTTGGCTAGTTTCCGCATCGATCGAAAAAGTGGGCTTCTAGAAGCCATCGCCGGCGTCCCACTTGAATCAGACGCCTGTTATATCAGCACTGATCGCACGGACCGCTATCTGCTGTCGTCCTACTACGGCGCTGGCATTGTTACCGTACACGCGATTGACAGCACCGGATCTATCAGCGCCAAACCGGTTGACCGCATCGTGACAGCTGAACACGCACACAGCATACGTACCGATATCTCCAACAGTTTCGCGTTCGTGCCGCACACCAACCCGGCAAACATGATTGCCCAGTTTCAGTTCGATCAGGCCACTGGAAAACTGTCGGGCAGCACCCCGCGTTGCTATGCCCCGCCTACTCCGGAGGGACCCCGGCACATGTGCTTTCACCCGCAACTGGACGTCTTATACACCGTCAATGAAAACAGTAGTACCGTCAGCGGCTACAAACTGGACCGCGAATCTGGCACGCTGGCCGGCATACAAACGCTCTCCATGCTCCTGTCTGACGTTGAGGAAAATACGGGGGCAGAAATTAAGATCACACCTGACGGACGATTCTTATTTGCGTCGAACCGCGGCCACAACAGCATCGCACGCTTCTCGGTGCAGGAGACCAGCGGTGAGTTGACTTTGCTGGGCCAACAGCCAACGGAACAAACCCCACGCATGTTCGAACTGGACCCTACCGGACAGTTCCTCTACTCGGCAGGGCAACACTCCAACCAACTGGCGTGTTATCGAGTCGATCGCGACAGCGGTGACATGGAACCTTTGGACATTTACCCGGTCGGCCAAGGACCGTGGTGGATACAATTCATCACTGCTTCGGGGTAATGTAGACAAAGTGTAAGGTAGCCCATGGCCGCGCATCTACACCGCAACATCATCACCTTTGCCAGCGGCGAAGGGCTGTCTGGCTTGTCTTATGGCATGGTGGCACCCATGACAGTGCTGGCGGTGCTGCTGCACGAAAACGGCGCACGGCCTTGGATGATAGGTTCGCTCATGGCCATTCAACAAGGAGCCTCGATATTGCCCCAGATGCTGGGGGTCTATCTCTTTCGATCCAACCGGCGACGGAAAGTGAATCTTGTGCTGTGGTCCCTGACGATGCTTACTCCACCACTCATAGCGATGTCCGCCCTGGTGTACTGGTCGCCGCAAATAGGTCCAGCGTTCACTCGCTGGGGGCTTATTTGCGGTTTCCTTTTATTTTCGCTGGCCGGTGGAATGCCAGCGGCGGTGTGGATGGACTGGTTGGCGCACTTGTTTGAGAAAAACATTCGGGGGCGTGTCTTCGGCATCGTGTTCGGTTCTTTGAACCTGACCCAAGCCGGGGGCGCGGTGATCGGGGGCGCTGTGCTTCTGGCCAACCCGGGAAATACCGGTTTTGCAATTCTGTACCTAGCATCCGGCGTGCTGCTGTTCGTGGCCAATACGATATTCCTAGCAGCCCGCGATCCAGCCCAACATGCCGATGAGGTGGTCATTAAAACGGATTTCACCCAGATGCTTTCGCTGTTCGCTTACAGCCTTCGCTCTCGTAACTTCCGCAACTTTCTCATCGGCCGGATGCTGGCCACGCTGGGCCTTAGCATGATGCCGTTTATTATTATCTACTACCTATCGGCCCATGGTGGCGAACTGGAAGAGGCGAGAATCATCCAGTTCAGCGCCGGGCAATGGATCATGGCGAGTTTAGCGTTGGTCGCAATCGGATGGATAGGAGACCGGTGGGGCCATCGTTTAGGCATTGTTCTCGGTTCGTTAATGCAAATCTTCACGCTGCTGCTGCTGGTAACGACCGCCGGCCCATGGAGCTGCCTGGCGGTATACGCCATCTTGGGCATTTGCCAAGGCGCCAACTCCGTATCGCACTACAACCTCTTGTGCGAAACCTGCCCGCACGATAATCGCAAGGTACACATTACCGTGGGCAACCTGGCTATGCTGCCGAGCTTGCTCCTGATACCTATCTTTGCGGGGTTGCTGGTTGAGTATTACAGCATCGCGGCGCTGCAATGGGCCTGTCTGATCATCAGTATTGCGGCACTTGCGTGGTTTGTGTTTCAACTCAAAGAGCCGAGAACGACACCTCAACTTCGCAAGTAAGTCTAGGTTGTCCACGGGAACCAGAAAGGACAGCGCGACCGTCACATCGGCTTGTTGTCGACCGTCTGATCGTAAACGGACAGGAGTTTAGCCTTGTCGAAGATCATTTCCTGACGAGTCAGGCCAATGATATCGTAGACAGGGGTTAATTCAATGGCGTCGACGGGGCACGCTTCTTCACACATGCCACAGTAGATACACCGTAATTCGTCTAGATCAAATTTGCGAGGATATTTTTCCCGGTCGTCCCACGGGGATTCCTCCCCCTCGATGTGTATGCAATCAGCTGGGCAGGCTGTGGCGCACATGAAGCAGGCTACACACTTGACTCGCCCCTCTTCGTCACGGTTAAGCCGATGAACGCCGCGATAATTACCCTGTGGTTGACCACCCTGCTCGATGTCCTGATCCTCGCGACGCTCCTCCGGATAACACAACGTCTTGTTGCGCTTGCCCCGGGCGATAGAGCCGGCCAGGTGCTTGAACGTGGTACCCAGACCCTTGAACACCTCAGGCAAAAATCCGGCCTCGGCGGCAGTCAACGGAGGCAGGTCCACCATCATGATGTCTTCGTCGGCAATGGGCATAATAATCGGTTCACCTTTATCGGCAATCGGCTAGCACTGGTAACATTGTTCGCCGAACCAGAGGTCGCGTCAAATGACGACTTGCATCTGCTTTTTACGCCAATGGCTTTGCGGTATGATCCGCCCAATCGCCACGATGCAGGGGATAGAACATGCAGACAATCGAAGTGCTGGAAACCGGACTGATTTACCGCAACCCCAAGCCCCATTTGCAGGCTGTTCATGCTTGGCATCCGTCCGTTGACTATTTCGACGACGGGCAGATGGTCTGCTCGTTCGACCTTGGACAGGCGGTTTCCAGCGATGACTATCGTTCTTATTTTTCCCGCTCAACTGATAACGGCCGCACCTGGTCGCCGCCGGTACGGATACTGGAAGACTGGGTGGAAGGATTAACCTCCCACTGCATTCGCATCAGCCGCATGAGTGATAATTCGCTGGTCGGCCTGGGAAGCCTTAATTACCGCAAGCCCGGTCTTGGCAATTCAAATCCCAAGACATTTGGGCGATTGCCCAATGACATGTTCATCACGAGAAGCAAAGACCGTGGCCAAACCTGGTCGCCAGCTGAAATCATCGACATGCCCCTTGTCGGACCGGCGTGGGAGTTATGCCACTGCATTGTCGAACTCCAAGATGGCCGCTGGCTGGCGCCTATGGCCAACTGGAAGGGCTGGGACGGCGAAGCACCCAATGATTTCAAGGCATTTGCGCTGGTGTCCACTGACAAGGGCAAGACATGGCCCAGCCATATAGACATCATCAACCAATGGGGCCGGAGGGTGATCAGTTTTGAAAACTCGGTGGTACAGATGCACGACGGGCGGCTGCTGGCCGTGGCCTGGGCGCTTAATAATGAAACCGGCAAGAGTGAGCCGACGCCTTATGTCATCAGCACTGATGGAAAAACCTTTTCCACGCCCCGCCTCAACGGCATGCGTGGCCAGACGACCAAGTTGATCGTCCTCAAAGACGGGCGCATTCTCTGCGTCTATCGCCGTGATGATCAGCCCGGCCTGTGGGCCAACCTCGCGCAAATCGACGGCGACGATTGGATCAATATTGAACAGACCCCCGTCTGGCAGGGAGCCGCCTCGGGCATGTCCGGCCAAGGTTCCAACGAACAGGAACTGGGCGATCTGAAGCTGGGATTTCCCAACCTGACCTTGCTGCCGGACAACCTCGTCTACGTCGCATTCTGGTGCTTCGAAGATGGCATCCACAACATCCGCTGGTATCGACTACGCATCAACGGGTAAAGACACCCGTTCAGCTCGATGGCATACCGTTGGTAACCACTTGGTCGGTACAGGCAAACTGTTGGGGGTGGACACCTACTTGATCAGGCAGGCAAACCGGAAAAAAGATTGCGGAATGCGTCAAGAGCTGCTTCGTCGCTGACCGCAGGGAACGCCTCCAATCCAACCATGCCGCCGTAACCGATATCACTCAATGCCGCGACTATTGGTCCGTAATCAATTTGGCCGGTACCCGGTTCATGGCGACCGGGAACATCCGCCACGTGCACGTAACCGATCATATCCGGATGTTGGCGAATTTTTCCAGGAACATCACCTTCCTGCATCTGCGTATGATAGATGTCCAGGAGAATCCGGATTCTTCGGCTACCTACTTGTTCAACTAGGCGCACCGCATCTTCAAAACAGCTCAGCGAGTAACCCGGATGATCCTGAAGATTCAATGGCTCGAGGTTGTAAGTGAGCTTGTACTTTTCGGCGATCTGCGCAACCTCACAAAGGGCCTGGTAAGCCGTGCCCCATTTAGTCTCCGGATTCTCGGCGACCAGGTGGTTGCCGTGCCCATTGTCATCCAACGATCCGGCGATGAGGATTAACTGGTCAACACCGAGCTCCTCGGCAATCGGCAGGCATTCGCGTACGCCGGCAATCCAGGCATCAACGCCGTCGGGATGGACCATGCAGCCGCCCTTACGGTAGACGATGTTGCCGATCATGGTGCTGACGGTGATTTGCGGGTCACGCGCCAAAGCATCGATGTCGCGGTCGTGCCATGCCCAGAACTCGACTTGAAAACCGCCGGCCGCGATACGCTTGGCGCGTTCTACAAAAGGCAACTGGCAAAACACGGTATCTGCGCAAGCGGAAAGCGAGTAAGTCATACGGGCTCCCTGTATCTCGATTCAAAATTATGCTCAATACGTCACCATACCACCCTAGTGTGGTATGGCTCTCAAATGGTTAAAATACCAATTATTATCCTACAAGTTGATCCAGGCTCTTAGGGGCCAAGAATAGGGGAAATGAATCATGGCTCTTCAAATGCAATGGGTGGGACTGGCCGGCTGGCTGATGACACAGGATGACGGGCCGGACATAGCCATGGATCCGTACGAACCGCAGGTGGTCGCCGATGCCTGTGGGGTACCCGATGTGGATGTCTTTGACTTTCGCATCAAGGCCGACACCTTGCTGGTCAGTTCGCTGACCGACAAGGCCCACTCTTACGTCAAAGCGGTGAACGGCAATCCCAACGTCATCAATGCCCTCGATGTCGCCCAGGGCAAGATCTCCCCGAAGATCAACGGCGAACCGATGTACGCCGTGCAGGCCGCCGAAGCACCGCACCATCCGGAAGGCCCGGACGACAACGCCCTATACGCCTTCAAAGCCGACGGCCTGTGGTTCCTGCACATGGGCGATCTGGGCTACGGCATCGGACCCGATGAGTTATCGCCGTTTGCCGGCCATTGCGATGTGCTGCTGGCACTGGTCGGCGAGCATCTGACGCTGGGCCTTGAAGAGCTGGAACCCATGATCGAGTTTCTAAACCCCACATGGATCCTGCCCATGCACTACAACCAACCACCACTGTCGGCAGGCATGACCAAAGTTGATGCGTTCCTGCGCTTACGCTCTAGTGACCCAGTTGTTCATCTGCGTCACCACACGGCCACGTTTCCCCTGCCGCGATTGTCCCATGAAAGACCTACAATCGTTGTGCTCGAACCCTCCGGTTATGAACCTAGCGAACGATATTAACACGGCAATACATTACTCGATGACCGGCCAGGGAGAAGGCACCTTTGTGCCAATACGATTCTTGACGCTTTCGCCACATGCATCGATTCGCGCATAGGCTTGATCGGCATCGATGAGCGTAAATTGCCCATGGTCATAAATAATCTCCCCACCCACGATCACCGTGTCCACTGTGCGCGACAGTGAAAAGTAAACCAGGTTCTCCACCGGATCGAAACGCGGATGCGGCTCGGGGCGGTCAAGGGTGTGGATGACAATATCGGCTCGCTTGCCCACCTCCAGTGAACCCACTTCGTCCTGCATACCCAGCGCCCGGGCGCCGTGAATGGTCGCCATCTCCAACGCGGTGTGAGCGGTAATCATCGGCAGTTGGGCACGAACTTCCTTGAACATCACCGCGGCCAGGTATGCCATGCGGGGCACGTCATGCCTTCCATTGGTGCCGTCACTACCCAGTGCGACCGTGATACCAGCCTTAAGCATTTCCGGGAATCGACCCATGCGAAATACACCCATCGCATGCTTGGCCGCCGCGGCAGGACAGTGCACAACACAGGCACCCGACTGGGCAACCAACTCAATCTCGCGGTCATCGACCGGTATCATGTGCACCAGCGTCAGGTTAGGACCCAGGATGCCCAGGTCCGCGAGGTGCTCGACAGGCCGTTTGCCATGCTTTTGCATACTCTCGGCCACTTCAACTTCGCCCCACGACTGATGCATGATCATGGGCACGTCTTGCTCGTCTGCCAACGCCTTGGCTTCAACCAGAAGCCTATCGGTTGCCTTGCCCTGCCCACCCAGTTCCACGACACAACGCACCGGCAGGTCACTGTGAAATGGATAGCGACTCATCTGATCGCGCAGTTTGTCCAAGCATTGGTCCGTAGGTGTGTAATGGCAATCCAACCCCATGTGCACATCGCGCAGCGAATATCCCGGCAGACCACGCATCCCCACTTTGTTAATAGCCCGTACACAAGCATCGAGATCAATGCAACCTCCGGTATCAGCAAACAGCGTGCTACCGTTGGCCACCATGTCCATCGCTGAAAGTAGACACGCGCAGTATTCTTCTTCCAATGTCTTGCCAGCCAAAAACGGCTTTTCAATGTCACTCCACATGCGATCGACGTCGAAACTCTCGGGTACAAGACCACGCATGATATCCATCGTCGGGTGCACGTGAGCATCTACAAACCCAGGATGTACCAGCGCACCGGCCACATCGCGCACCAACTCGGCGTCCATGTCACTGGCCACTTGCCGGTCCGGACCGATCGCCTTGATGCGCCCATCACGAATGGCAATCGCCGCATCGGCGTAAATGCGCCGCTGGCCGTCCATCGTCAGTACTTGACCGTGTCGCAAAAGCAAATCAACTTTCCTCATAGGTTTGTCCAATCCCAACCCTAATTCCTCACCATGTACCGACATACCTGCTGCGCCCATGGCGAGAGGGTCTCGTAAAGTTGCCTCGGCAAACACTTTTCATCCGCTTCGTCATACGGTCGGTACCAGTGCTGGGCATAATAAACGGCCATGTACGCACGCTTCTGATCGGACCGGTTGGCGCTACCGGCGTGCCAGAGGCGACTGTCCCACACGATCGCCGAACCCGCTGGCGCAAAGACGTGAGAGTCCTTCATCCACTGCGGTTCGTCTTGCAGGGCAGGTGGCGGCTCCATCGTCCGTTGCGTGCCCGCAATGATCCGCGTAGCACCCGTCTTGCTGGTAAAGTCCACCATGGGAAAACTGACCACCACCAGCGGCGCCACACCCGGCGGCAAGTGACGAAAATCTGCCTCCTGGTGAACATGTAATTCCTGATCGGCAGCGCCCGGCAGCGAATAGTCGCCCCCGACACGCACCACGGTATAGCCGTACTGACTGTCGCCGAATATGGCATCAAGCAGCGACCGGGTCGTGGGCAAATCAATCAAGATCAGCCATTGTGGCTGATCCGCCTGGTTGCCGAACGTGTATCTGCGCCCACCGCGACCGCCACCGGTGCCATCGGGGCCGCTGTTTCGCCCCATCACTCGCTCGGTACCCTGCCGCGCATAGGCCAGTTGCTCCTCGGTCAACGCGTCGCCTATCACCGCAAACCCGTCGCGATGAAAAGCCGCGCACGCCTGGTCAACCTGATGGGGATGTAAGATAGGATGCGATTGGGCCATGGCTGGAACTTCCTTGTAGAATCCTACCGCAATCTAAACTTGGCAAACAACCCCTTAAAACTCACAACCGCTCAACTGCGCCATCACCGCAGCACCGTTGTATGCCGCGTGGGCAAAAATCGCGGTTACGACCCACAGTAGTACTCTACCAAAGCGGGGTGGGTGCAGTTCACGCATCGTTTGCGGCCACATGTTTGCCACATCCTGCACTGCCAATGTCGTACAACCCACGTGCAACGCCACACATACACTCCACCGCCACACGAGGATCATGGCCATGCTTGGCCCCGCTTATCAGCCTTGTCGGCGCACCACCGCCGTGCCATAGGCGAGCATTTCCACCTGCATCGATCCGCGATTGCCCCTCATCTGGTTTATATTGCTAAAGGCAAATCGCACGTTCCACACTTCGGTAGCGCCTATGTCCTGCGCTTGTTCTACCAGCCGCAGCAATGCTTCTCTGCGGGCGCAAACCAGCAGTTTCTGGGCAGCGCGCATCTCGCCGCCTACTAAGTTGCGAAGCCGAGAG
>Ga0310125_10001176_pt1 | contig 13048 bp, 9 predicted proteins | sample CB11b_Tmax_Bot8__FD_203508 | JGI IMG/M metagenome (GOLD analysis project Ga0310125, IMG submission 203508) | Marine microbial communities from Western Arctic Ocean, Canada - CB11b_Tmax_Bot8 | ecosystem: Environmental > Aquatic > Marine > Oceanic | place: Canada: Western Arctic Ocean | collected... | reverse complement strand
TGGTGATTGTGCACGCGGCCAACAACGCGTTTCCGCAGTGGGGGGAATGGAACAAGATGATCGGCCTGGGCTGGCGGGGTGCCGGTTACGGCGACCGTGTCACCCTGGACGACAGTGGCAAGAGGGTACGGACGGCCAAGGGCAAGGGGCCCGGTGCCGGGCATGGGCCTCAGCACCAGTTCGCCGTCGTCGTCCGTGACCGGCGGCATCCTGTGATGGCGGGGATCCCGGCCGAGTGGATGCACTTCCGGGACGAGTTGTACCACGGCCAGCGAGGGCCGGCCCTGAACATGAACATCCTGGCGACTGCCTTTTCGGCCAAGGCCAAGCGGGGCACCGGGGCTCACGAGCCGATGGTGTGGTGGATTCCCTACGGCAAGGGCAAGGTCTTCACCACCGTGATGGGTCACGCCGACTACTCGATGAAGTGCGTCGGGTTCCAGACGGTGGTTGCCCGGGGTTCTGAGTGGGCTGCGACGGGAAAGGTGACCCTGGCGGTGCCCAAGACGTTTCCGTCGGCCGAGAAGACGAGCGTGGCGGGCGAGTAGTCGACGGGGACCGGCGGCCCTGTCCGGAGTCCGCCGCAGGCGGAAGCCGGTCTTCGCGTTGGCCAAGGCCGCTGCTTGGGGTCGACCTAGCGGAAGGTCGGCAGCGATTCGATGACGACCGGAGTGGTCATCGCTGGTGCCGGCAGGATCGTGACCGGTGTCGCCGCGGGCATCGCACTCGGCACGGCGTTCATCATGTTGAAGCCGGTCATCGGTACGGGGGTCGGCATCACGGGAGTCGGTTGGGTCGGAGGGCATCCCAGCGGGAATCCCATTCCGCCGCCGCCGCCGGCACCGTAATAGGGCGTGCAGTAGCAGCCGGTCGTGGTACCCATCAGGGCCAGTCCCAGCAAGAGGCTCGAAGTCCGTTTCATCGGAGGCATCCTTTCCGAACAGTCCGAAGCGATGGATGGTGGAGTGAGTGGTGTCGAGTTGAAATGATCGTGATGGGCGGCAGGCCCAGGGGGCGTGCCACTCGGGACCCAATACCATCAACGACGGTCCGGTCCCAGGAGGTGCGGGGATGAGTTTGCGGGAGTGTTTGAGCGAAGGTGAGAGTCGTGAGAGCGCGGGGACGATAGGAATTGCGGGAATCAGCGTCAATAGGTGTTTGTGGTCTCAACCCCCTCCAGACCTCTGCGCTCGCTCGCCTCGGGAAGCCCACCTATAATCACCGCCATCATGCAGATCGTGCATTTTCCTCACCCGTCGCTCGGCTTCATGTCTCGCCCGATCACGAGCATCAACGAGTCGTTGAAGCGGACGGTGCGAGAGATGTTCGAGTTGATGTACGAGGCGAAGGGTGTGGGGCTGGCTGCCAACCAGGTCGCGTTGCCCTTTCGGTTCTTCATCATGAACATCAGCGGCGACGCCGACCTTGCCGACGAGGAGCACGTGTTCTTCAACCCCGAACTCTCGGGCCAGGCCGGATCGGTCGAGGGTGAGGAGGGTTGCCTGAGCGTGCCGGAGTTGTACGGTCAGGTGAAGCGATCCGAGAGGATCACGATCGAGGCTTACGATCTGAACGGGCAGGGCTTCGCCATGGACCTCGACGAATTGCCCGCTCGAGTGGTGCAGCACGAGACGGATCACCTGGACGGAGTGATGTTCTTTGACCGGATGAACGACCTCGACCGCCAGGCGATCGAGCCCCAGATCGATGAATTCGTGACGGTGTTCCGGCACGGCCAGTCGACCGGCGAGATTCCTGCCGACTCGTCATTGACCGGGCAACTCGAAAACCTGGCCCGAGACGGGCTTGGGAGGTGAGGTGACACTGAAGCTGCTGCTGATGGGTACCGGCGAGTTCGCCCACCCCACGTTTGCCGCGTTGGCCGACGGCCCGCATCGGGTGGTCGGCCTGGTCACTCAACCGGACCGCAGCGGTGCCGGCCAGCACGACCACCGTCATCCTCTGGAAGCGATCAAGTCGACGTGCAGCGAGCGAGGCATCCCGGTGCTGCAGCCGGCCCGGGTCAATAGTCCCGAGGCGATCGCTGAGATCTCAGGGTTGTCTCCGGACCTGGCGGTGGTGGCCGCCTATGGTCAGATCCTGCGACCCGAGCTGATCGCGGTGCCGAGGCTGGGGGCGATCAACCTGCACGCCTCGCTGCTGCCTCGTCACCGCGGTGCGACTCCGATCCACCACGCGATCCTCGCCGGCGATACCCGGACCGGGGTCAGCGTGTTCCAGATCGAGCCGGCCGTCGACACCGGTCCGGTGCTGGGCATGCTGGAGACCGGGATCGAACCGGCTGAGACGACCGGGGACTTGCACGATCGGCTGTCCGAACTGGCCGTGGGACTGGCCATCGATGTCATCGACGCTCTGGACCAGGGCACCTCGGCCCCGTTGGTCCAAGACGAGACCGATGCGACATCTGCGCCGCGGCTGAGGAAAGCGGATGCCGAGATCGACTGGTCGGACGACTCGGCGGCGATCGACCGACATGTGCGGGCGATGCTGCCGTGGCCCAAGCCGTTCACCTTCCTGCACCAGGCCGATCAGCCCCCGCGTCGGCTGATCATCCAGTCGGTACAGGCGGGTCCCGAGTGGGCCCCGGCGGCTGCCGGCGAGGTGGTTGTGGGCGAGGGCATCGAGGGGCTGGTGATCGCGTGTGGTGGTGGGACAGTGCGGGTCAGCAGGCTGCAGCCGGAGGGTCGGAGGTCGATGGAATCGGGCGAATTTCTGAGAGGCACGGGGGGACTCGAGGGGGCTCGATTCGGGCCGATCCCGGGACCTCACAGCGGCTGAATCCGTCTTGCCCGGTGGAGGTCTTTCTGAGACCATCCGCGACCCTCACTCGGCACGATCCGCCGAGTGTCCTTCCCGCCCGGCACCCAGGCCTCGACTTGCCCCATGCGCCGAATCACGACGCTCCTGTTCGGCATGGTGCTCGGCGGCGGTCTTGTCTTCTCGGCTCACCACTACCACCTGGTCCGAACCGGAAAGCAATTCCTGCTGATTCCCAAGATCGAGGTGTCTCTGGTTGATCCTTACGTGGATGTCCGCGACTGGCACCTGGACGATTGGGAAGATCACCCCGAGTTGCTGGCGGCGATGAAGGACCATGGTCACGGCGACCTGTTGCCCGAGACGCGTTCCGGTGATCCGCGAAGCGAGCGCACCGATGGGTTGGACGAAGACGATACAGCCGATCACCTGGGCCCGATTCCCGAGCGTCTGATCCCCGGCGGACTGATGCCTCGAAGCGGAGCCAACGACGACGCAGCGACACGGCGCCGCTAGCCGCCTGACCCCGTTTCCCGATCCCACCCCCTCGGATCTCTTGTCCCCGACGATGTCTTCGACCTTCGACTTGCAACCTGCCGGCGTCCTGCAGCGAACCGGTGGCGGCTCATTTGCCTGGGACGTTGATCCCGCGGTGAAGGATGTCCTGTTCGAGTCGGGTGTGCCGGCAGACTCCGACGCGTTGCCCCTGGATCGTTGGCAGTCTGAGGGTCGACTGCAAGTGGTCAAAACCGGGGGGCACCGCACGGTGTACCGTCTTGCCCTGGGCAGCGGTGAACCGGGCGACGAGACGCGTGGAGAGTTGTACATCAAGCGATACCGAGCCACCGACTGGAAGGCCAGTTTGCGTCGCGTGTTGCGCGGTCCGACGTCCCGTCGTGAATACCGCTCGATGCAGAAGGCGGCCAGGTTGGGTCTGCCGCTGGCCGAGGTGGTTGCTGTGGGGGGGCCGCTGTGGCCCGGCCACGACCAGGACAGCTGGCTGGTCACCGTTGGCGTGCCGGGCTCACGGCCGCTGGATGAATTGCTGGAGGAAACCGAATCGGGCTTGAGTCGAAGTGAACGGCGTGAGCTGGCTGGCCAGGCGGCCGAGATCATCGCGAAGCTGCACGACGGGGGACTCTGGCACGGCGACCTGCACGCCGGGAACTTCCTGGTCCAGCAATCCGACGCCGGCCCGTCTCGACTTGTGCTGATCGACCTGTACCCGGTTGCCAGCCGCCGTCCGACCACCTCGAGGCGATTGGCCGGCCTGGCCCGGCTTGCCGCGTCGCTGGGGTCGAATGTGACTCCATCGGAGCGTTGGTTGTTCCTGGAGCGTTATCTCGAGTGTTCCGAGTCGGTCGAACTGGATGCGTCGGGTCGTCGCGAGTGGGCTGCGGCGTGGCGAGTGCTGTTTTGTCGTCGTCGCGAGAGCACGTGGCGCAGGCTGGACCGGCACTGGTCTCGAGGCAACCGCAGGCTGTTGATCGCCGATTCGGAGCGAGCGGCGTGCCGCGGCCTGGCGTTCCTGGGCCGCCGGCAACTGGAACATCTCCGCGATCGACTCGCGGCAGTGCCTCCCCCGGTGGGCACCTGCGTGCCGCTGGCGACCGGTCGCGGTGCGGTGATGACTCGCGTGCTGCGATTCGACCGGGAGACCGAGGGCGAGTCGGCTCGAGAGGCGTGGGAACTGGGACATGCGTTGTGGCGACGCGGCCTGCCGGTGGCCCGTCCCTGGCTATTTGTCGAGACGGACCGTTGCGGAGTACTGGCCGTCCCGGTGCCCGAGCAGGCGGTGCCACTTTCGGAGTGGTCCGACCGCGAGTCGGTTACTCGCGACGTCGACCTGTTGATGGAACGCATCACCCGGGCCGGCGTGTCGATCGACGACCTGGGCAATGACCAGTTGCTGGTCGACCCGAGCAACCCCGACCGGCCGTTGTTGCTGTTGCCGACCTGGACAGGACGTTCGGCGAACCGCCGGGTGCCGGGACCTCGTGCGGCGATTTGGCTGCTGGCGTTGTCTCTGCTGGGGGCCGGCTGCCTGCCGCAGCCGCAACGGGTCGATCCTCCGGTGCGGCATTCGGTCCAGTCGGATCGCTTCACACTGCTCAGCGATGTGCCCCTGAGGAAGGACCACTGGCTGATCGTCGATCTCGAGGGTCTGGAACGGGAGATCGTTGGCGGACTGGCGTTGCCCGAGCCGACACGGGAGGTGGTTGTGCACGTGTTTGCCAGCCGCCGCGAGTACGAGTCGTTCATTGCGACGACGTATCCGCAGTTGCCCAACCGGCGTGCGTATTTTGTGGGAACCCCCAAGAAGCTGGCCGTCTACACGTTCTGGGGCGACCGGATCCAGGAGGATCTTCGCCACGAGTTCACTCACGGGATCCTCCACTCATCTCTGAAGCACGTACCGTTGTGGCTGGACGAGGGGTTGGCCGAGTACTACGAGGTGGTGGGTCCGAAGCCTGGTGGGATCAACACCGAGTATGCCGATCGGCTGGCCGCCGCGGTGGCCAACGGCTGGCGTCCTGAATTGGCTCGCCTGGAACAACTCGAGCATGTCGCGGACATGCAGCGGGTGGACTACGAACAGGCCTGGGCCTGGGTACATTTCCTGCTGCACGGGCACCCCAGGGGTCCGGAGGTGCTGCGAGGGTACCTGGGCGAGTTGGGTCGGCGCCGGTACGTGGGGTCGTTGGGTTCGAGGATCCGTGAGGCGATCCCGGATGCCGACGAGCGGCTGGTGGCCTACGTGGCGGATCTGCCGACGCTGGCGCGCCCGCGAATAGGGGCGGGGACTGGCTCCGCAGCTGGCTTCGGCAGCGTAGGTGCCAGGGGCAGCTCTGGAGCCAGTCCCTGGCCTGGGGGTTATTCTCTGGGTCGTCCGCCTCGTCGGGGCCGGATGCTGTCGGAGGCGGGCATCTGGGCGACGGTCACCTTGACGGTCTGGTTTTTGCCGCCGCGTCGGATCTTGACCGGGTAGGTCTTTCCCACCTCGAGTCGTTCGACGATCGACTGCAGCTTGCGTGGCCCGTCGATCGCCTTGCCATCGAAGTGCTGGATGATGTCCTGGGGTACGAGTCCGGACTTGGCGGCCGGGGAGTTCTGCATCACCTCACCGATGATCGCCCCGGCTCCGATCTTGATCTTGAACTGCCGGGCCAGTTGTGCGTCGATCGGTCGCACGGCGACCCCCAGCCAGGCTCGCTTGACCTCTCCGTCGCGGATCAGTTGATTGCTGACCCAGCGGACCATGTTGACCGGCACGGCGAATCCGACGCCGGCCGAGCTGCGGGAATTGGTGGCGATGGCGGTGTTCATGCCGATCATGCGACCGCCCATGTCCACCAGGGGCCCCCCGCTGTTGCCGGGGTTGATCGCCGCATCGGTTTGCAGGAAATCTTCTCGCTCGGCAATCCCCGGCCCACGCCCCTTGGCGCTGATGATGCCGGCTGTGACCGAGAGATCGAGGCCGAAGGGGCTGCCGAAGGCAAGCACCCAGTCACCGACCTGCACCGGGTCGCTGTCTCCGAGTTTCAAGGCCTGCAGCGGACCGGCTCCTTCGATCTTCACGATCGCCACGTCGGTCCGCGGGTCACCCGTGAACTCGGTGGCCGTAATCTCGCGGCCGTCGTGCAGCCGCACCACCACTTCCTGGGCGTCCTTGATCACGTGGTAATTGGTCAGGATGATCCCCTTGGCATCGATGATCGATCCGGATCCCATGCCCTGGGGACTGCGAGGAATGAGACCTCCGGGGCCGCCGCGGCGGCGGTAGAACTCGCGGAATCGCTCGGGCAGGTCAGGATTCTGCTCGAAGAACTTCTCGATGTCCTCCCGGCCACCCTTGGCCGGGTCCTTCTGCTTGACTCTCAACGAAACCACCGCCGGCAGGACCTGCTTCGAGACGTCTCGAAAGATGCTCGAGAGCTCGGTGACCGAGGCGGCTGTGGGAACGGTTGTCGGCTTGTTCTGGGTCACTCGCTGCCCGAAGCCGACCGCGGCCACCAGGCCGACGCCGCAGACCAAAGAGATCAACCAGGGCGTGCTGCTGCGAAGCAATTTCATCGTGAGGCTCCTCATGGGACCGCAACAGGTCTCCCCTCGAAGCACTGGCCTCGAGACCTGTTGTAGAAGTCTGTCTTGGCGCGGTTGTGGTTCGGCCCGATGTTGTGCTGTGTACCTGTCAGTGTAAGTGCTTACGCTGCGACCCTCCAGACGTGTTGGCCGCTCGTTGACTTTCGTGGTTGACCGACCTAGTTTGCGGACCGGTGGGGCGCGAGCGTCCCGGTGTGGGGCGAGAGAACCGGTGAGGTGTCACGGGCGTGGAGTACGAGACCGAGAGTCTGACGTGGGAGGACCGGCTGGCGGGGTGCCAGCAGGCCATCGGCGTCGACTTCGATGATCTCGAAATCCTGCGCCGATGCCTGACGCACTCCTCCACCGCACCCACCCGACTGGAAAGCAACGAGCGGCTCGAGTTCTTCGGCGATGCCGTGCTGGGACTGGTCGTGTGCGACTACCTGTTCCGGACATATCCCGAGCGAGCCGAGGGGGAAATGACCCGGATCAAGTCGGCGGTGGTCAGCCGCACCACCTGTGCCGAAGTCAGCCTGGAACTCGGACTCGATCGATTTCTCAAGCTCGGCAAGGGCCTGGTCCGCGGCACCGGCTCGACACGCACTATCCCCTCCTCGATCCTCGCCGCCGCCCTCGAAGCTCTCATCGCCGGTGTCTATCTCGACCAGGGCCACGAGGCGGCTCGCAAGTTGGTCGAAGGCTGTCTGGCCGATCGGATCACCCAGGCCGCCGAAACCGAGTCGAGAAACTACAAGCACCTGCTGCAGCAATTGGCTCAGAAACGGTACGGCCTGACGCCCGATTACCTGCTGCTGGACGAGCAGGGCCCCGACCACGCCAAGTGCTTCCAGGTGGCCGCCAGGATCCTGGACGAGATGTTTCCGGCGGCGTGGGGGCCGAATAAGAAGGAAGCCGAGCAACTGGCCGCTCAACAGGCACTCGGCGAACTACTGCCCGCGGCCGTCGAGGATGACGAGGATGACGAGGATGACGACGAGACCGACGAAGGCGATCCAGCAGAGTTGGAACCGGATTGAGGGGACTGGCTCCGGCGCCCGAATGCCGCTTCCCCAAACCGGGACAGGCACCTCCGCCCCGCCAGAGGCGGGACTGCGGAGCCAGTCCCTGAAGCGATCTCTCAGGAGTCGCCACCGTCACGGGCTGCTGCGAGGGCCAACTGGAGATTCTCGTAGCTGGTTCTCGCGATGTATTCGGCGCCCGGTTCGTAGTCAAACACCTCGACGGACACCCAGCCGTCGTATTCGATCTCCTCGAGTGCGCCCAGGATCGGGATGAAATCGGTTTCGCCCATGCCCGGTCCCAGCAGGTTGGTGTCGTTGACGTGGACGTGTCCCAGCCGATCCGAGTGCCGATGGACCAGTTGCGGCACCGGGTCGGTTTCCTGGCCGACCATCGCCTTGACGTCCTGGTGCAGCAGGAAGTTGTCGACTTCCGAGACCGACTCGACCCGCTCGATCAGCTCGACCGCGTCGGCACAGGTGAGGATGAAGTCGGTTTCGTTGCTGGTCAGAGGTTCCATGCAGATCGAGACATCTCGCTCGGCCAACCGCGGCAGCGCCCCGGCAAGTACTTCGGCGGCATAGCCCATCGCCTCCTCTCGCGAGACACCCTCGAGCAGGTTTCTCTGGGCCGGAGACCCAAAGACCATCAGTTCCCCGCCCAGGTCGGCACATGCATCGCCCAGTGCGATCACGTAGTCACGTGTCGCGTCGCGGACGGAGGGATCGGGAGAGGTCAGGTAGAGGCCTTCGGTCTGAGCCAGCAGCCAGTGCAGGCCGATGATCTCCAGGTCTCGCGACTCGGCCTGCTGCCGCAATTCGACTCGACGTTCGGGCTCGAGTTCGTAGATCGAGGAGGCCAGGGCGAAGGGAGCCGCTTCGATACCCGTGTAACCGATCTCGGCAATCAGGTCGCATTGCCGTTCCCACTCCCAACCCTCGAACAGCTCCTGGCAAATCGCGAATCTCATCACAGAGTCCTCGTCGCGCGGTGGGTCGGGGACCAGACATCCTAGCAGGAACCCCAGGGACTGGCTGCGTAGCCCCGTCAGGGGCGGAGGTGCCTGTCCCGGTTCTCGGCGATCGTGGACTCAGCATTTGGGACAGGCACCGGCGCTGCCAGTGGCAGCTCTGGAGCCAGTCCCCTCCGTACGGAGCCAGTCCCTGTGCTGGTGTCAATTTGGGTGGTTTGGGTTGAGATTCAAGGTTCTCTGGATTCTACCGGCGATAGTGCCGAGTAAAGAACAAGCGGTTTCACCGGTTGGTGAAGGTGTACCGGTCTCCTCGTGCCCCGGTTCCTTCCGTCTTACTCCCCTCAAAACGTCCCCCGAATCGATGACCACCTCAGTCTCCATCCGCCGGCCTCGCGTGCGGCTCACCCGTGTGGTGATGCTGTGGGTCGGCTGCGTGGTGTGCGTGGTCACCGGTCAGAGTGTCGAAGCGGGATATTGCGGAGCGGCCAGTTACCGGGCGTGTCCGACCCAGGCCTGCCGGGCCAGCGACGAGTTCTGTACGGCGAGGGTCCGTTGCAAGACCGAGTACCGGACGATGAAGGAGACGGTCTGGGAGCCGAAGGAATTCACCGTCTACAAGACGGTCTTCGACACGGTCCGCGAGCGGATTCCGCTCGAGTGCACTCGGACGATCTACGAGACCAAGTACCGTCACCAGAACTACACGGTGAAGATCCCGACGTGCGAGACGAAGTACCGGACCGAGAAGTACACCGTCTGCCGCAATGTCCGCGAGACGAAGTACAAGACCGTGAAGTGTGTCCATCGATACGCGGTGCATAAGACGAAGTACCGCGAGGAGTCCTACACCGTCAGTCGGCACGTGCCGGTGAAGAAGGTCCGCGAGGTCAGCTACACCGTCTGCCGCAACGTGCGTGAGACGAAGTACCGCGAGGTCAGCGAGACTCATTACAAGACGATCCGCGAGACTCACTACAAGGACGTGACCTGGAAGGTCTGCAAGCCGGTGACGCTCGAGAAGGAGGTCGAGGTTGACGGTGGTGAGTGGAAGACGGTGAAGGTCCGCTGTCGGACTCCGGTCGTCCCCAAGTGCAGCGGTCCACCGCGACCCGGTTGCGAGAAGCCAGTGCGGGTGGCCTGTGCTCCCCGGTTCCGGAGCAAGCGGGTCTGGGTCCCCAAGCGAGTCAAGAAGAAGGTCTCGTGTACGACTCATGTCACCGAGATCAAGCACAAGCGTGTGCCCTACACGGTGTGTCGCCGCGAGTCCTACTGCGTGAAGAAACGCGTGCCCTACACCGTCTGCAAGGTCATCCGCGAGCGGAAGACTCGCAAGGTCTCCTACACCGTCTGCAAGGTCGTCCGCGAATGTCGCACTCGCAAGGTGCCCTACACCGTGTGCGAGTGGAAAGAGAAGACACACGAGAAACGCGTGCCCTACACCGTCTGCAAGGTGATTCGCGATAAGAAGACGCGACGTGTGCCGTACAAGGTTCACGGGCATCGAACCGAGACCAAGACCCGCTGCATCCCCTACTGTGCTCCTCGCAAAGTCTGCTACACCCGCTACGTCACTCGCCCCAAGAAAGTGCCTCGCCAGGTCGAATACCAGGTGACCCGTTGCATTCCGCGGACGGTCACCCGCAAGGTTCCGGTGCGAGTGACGATACCGCTGAAGATCAAGTCGAGCTGTTCCCAGCCACGCGACTGCGAAACCTGTAAGGACTGACACCAGAAGAGAATCACTGCCGGAACTCATCGTCTTCGGCCAGTTGGCATACAGGGCCCTTCAACACCTGCCCTGTGAGATCGGTCGTACTCCCGATTCGATCCTGTCCACCGCGAGCCGGTTTCCCATCCGGAAACCGGCTCGCGGTTTTTCATGGCTCCCACGTTTGTGGTCTTGTGATTCCTCGTGGTAGCGGGGAACCTGAAGGCGTCCGGCTGCGTCCAATCAGGGCTTGGTCGGGCTTGGTCGGGCCGTTCCTGATTTGATCGGGACGGATACGGGGCCGAGTCGAATCGGGCGGGATACTCGGGCCTGGAGATGCGAACGTGACACATCCGGTACGCACGCGTCCCCGGACCCTGGTGGTCCTGGGTGGACTCGCTCCGTTGTTGGCATTGGTCTCGCTGGCCGCCATCGCGTCGGGGCTGGCCATTGAAGGCCGAGCCGTGAACCAGGCCGGCCGCGACGCGGCCGCTCGTGTTCGAGCGAAGAGGCTGCTCAAGGAGGGGAACTTCCGCGAGTCGCTTGCGATTTCTCGTCGACTGGCCCTGCAAGAGACCACATCAGCGACCGAGGTCGGTGACGATTTGGTGCGTGCGATCCAGTGCCTGGGTCGCCTGGGTCGGACTCCCGAGGTCGACGTGTTACGCGACAAGTCGGTGGAGGTGCACCAGGGCAACTGGCGGCTGTTGCTGGCTGCCGCAAAAAGCCTGGCCCATGGCACTCATTCAGGCCGGATCGTCGCCGGAGAATATCAGCGTGGCAATTCGCGTGGCCGCGGGAGCTACGTCAGTTCGTTCTCTCGCGACCGTTCGAAGGCGCTGGGTTGGCTCGAACAGGCTCTGCCCCTGGTTGTCGCCGAGTCCGCTCAGCGGAAGGCCCAGGGACGGACCGAGCGGGGCCGTTTCTACATCGACCTGGCCGGCATCATTTTTCAGGGTCGCGACATCGGGGGTTCGTGGCAGCTGGCCATACTGACTGACACCTCCAGCACGCCGGACTTCGACCAGAACCGGTTTGGGCTCTACCGCCGAGGCTCCTCGGGCACGCCCAGGGGTGCTCCGGTCGACGACCAGGACCGGCCGGTGTTCCATCTCGAGTCAAAAAACTACAAGTCGGCCGTTTCGGACGGCCAGCGCTGGCGGTGGGCGTTGGCCGAGGCGGTCCGCGTTGATCCGGTCCTGAAGATCGAATCGCTTGTGACCCGTGCCCGTTTCCTGTGGGGCCAGTTCGGGGTCCAGACCATGCAGTACGCCGGCATCCAGCCTCGCGAAACCGATGACGACGACGACGAGCCGGCGGCGGGGCCGTGGGCCGTGAGAGGTTTGGCCGAGAGCGAGACGATCGCGAGGCTGGCCAGCGGCGTTCGGCGATTCAAGCTGCCCGACGAGCACAACCACATCGCATTGTTTATCGAGGCCACTGGCACGGGGCGAGGGTCGATGGCCGGCTTGGCAGCCGATCGGCTGGCCGGCGTCTTCGAAAACCGCCAGCAGTATCCTCGAGCCGCCATCGCCTGGCGGGATGCAATCGAGAAGTTTGGGCAGGGGACCAACTCGTCCCGCCGCAAGCGACTCGACCAGATCATCGGACGCTGGGGCGGGTTCGAACGCGCCGTGGTCGCTCCGGCCGGCACCGCCACCACGATCGACTACCGCTTCCGCAACGGCAGCGAATTGAAGCTCGAGGCGTTCGCGATCCGGGTCGACCAGTTGCTGGCCGACGTCAAGACTTATATCAAAGGCAAGCCTAGGCGGATCGACTACAACACGATCAACGTTGAGAACGTTGGCTACCGCCTGGTTCAGCAGAACCAGCAGAAGTACGTCGGCGAGCGGGTCGCCGCCTGGACCCATAAGCTCTCGCCCCGACCCGCTCACCTCGACCGGCTGGTCACTCTGAAAACGCCCCTGAAACAGGCCGGGGCCTACCTGCTGACGGCGCGGATGACCGGCGGCAACGTCAGTCGCATTATCCTCTGGATCAGTGACACGGCGCTGGTGCACAAGCGGATCAACGGAGGCGACCTGTACTACGTCGCCGACTCGGTCAGCGGGTCACCGATCGCCCGGGCGAATGTCGAGTTCTTCGGGTACGAGCAGCGGCGGGTGGCCAAGCAGCAGTACCAGGTCGACGTCAGGCAGTTCGCCGAGTTCAGCGACGTGAATGGCCAGGTGGTGCCGCAGGTCACAGATCCCAAGCGGCGATTCCGCTGGCTGGTGGTGGCTCGTGGGGCCGGTGGCCGTCGAGCCTACCTGGGGTTTCGCACGGCCTGGAGCGGACGCCGCACGGCCAGGGTCTTCGACCGCACCCGTGTCTATGTGATCACCGACCGACCGGTCTATCGGCCCGGCCAGCCGGTCAAGTTCAAGTTCTGGATCCGCCAGGCCCGCTATGACAAGCAAGACGGCAGCGTATTCGCCGGACGCAAGGTCACGATCCGCGTCACCGATCCGCGGAAT
>Ga0310125_10001174_pt1 | contig 13049 bp, 16 predicted proteins | sample CB11b_Tmax_Bot8__FD_203508 | JGI IMG/M metagenome (GOLD analysis project Ga0310125, IMG submission 203508) | Marine microbial communities from Western Arctic Ocean, Canada - CB11b_Tmax_Bot8 | ecosystem: Environmental > Aquatic > Marine > Oceanic | place: Canada: Western Arctic Ocean | collected... | reverse complement strand
GCAACGCTGACCGCCTCGGGCTACTGGATGCTGGTGCCGCTGGCGTTTGCCTTCATGGCCGGCTGGTGGTACAAGTTCGGGGTAGTGGCAGATATCGGCGTTTACGTCGTGGTGGTAGTGTTGCTCGGTTTCGGGCTGATTGGCAGTTACACCTACGGTCGCGCGCGCCAGTAGCGAAGATGCATCACGCTTAAATAGGTCCGGTTTTTCGGCGCAAGTCTTCGGCGGGAACAGGCCTCTTTTTGTGACGACAGGAGCAGCTTCCCGTTTGTTGAACAAGGTGAAAAAATGGAATCATTGCTGATAGCCCAGATTGCACTTGGAATCGCCGTTACCGGCCTGCTGATAGCCTTTCTGCTCTACCGCAAAATAGTCGGAATCCGCATTGAAAACAAGGTGGTAGCTGGTATCACGCAGGAAATTCAGGATGGCGCGATGGCCTTCCTGAAAGCAGAATATCGCGTCCTCGCCGTTTTTATACTGATCGTCGCAGGATTGCTGGCCTGGGCGCTAGGGGTCCAGACGGCTTTCGCCTTCGTTTTCGGCGCCATTTCGAGCGTTCTGGCTGGCTTCAGCGGGATGAAGTCGGCGACCAGCGCTAACGGCCGCACCGCGGTCGCAGCCGCCGAGGGTGGTCTGCCGGCCGCGCTCGAGACGGCCTACAACGGCGGCGCCGTGATGGGGCTTGCCGTGGGCGGGCTGGGGCTGTTCGGTATCACGGTCATGTATATCTGGCTCGGCAACGACCTGGAGACGGTCGCCAGCATTGCCGGCTTCGGTATGGGAGCTTCTAGCATCGCGCTCTTTGCGCGCGTTGGCGGGGGCATTTACACCAAGGCAGCCGATGTCGGGGCGGACCTGGTCGGCAAGATAGAGGCGGGCATCCCCGAAGACGACCCACGCAACCCGGGCGTTATCGCCGACAATGTCGGCGATAACGTGGGCGACATCGCCGGGATGGGTGCCGACATCTTCGAATCGTTCGTTGGCAGCATCATCGCCGCGATGATAATCGCCGCCGCTGCGGCTGACAAACTCGGTGCGGACTACGTCCTGCTCCCCATCGTGCTGGCGCTGGTCGGCTACGCTGCCAGCATTGTCGGTGTTTTCTCAATCAAGCTCCTCAAGGGCGGCGACGCCGCCGCTGCACTACGCAATACTACCTTCATCGGCGCGGGGCTCTTCCTCGCTGGCGGTTATTTCGCCCTCGACTACCTTGGCCTGCCGTTGCATCCGCTCTATGCGGTGGCTGTCGGCAGCCTTGTCGGCATCCTGATAGGGCTCGTGACCGAATACTACACCGGTATTGAGCCGGTTTTCGGGTTTAAGGTCAAGGCAATTCCGCACATTGGCGAGATGTCCAAGACCGGCCCCGCGACCAACGCTATCGCCGGCCTCTCGGTCGGGATGATGTCCACCTTCGCCCCGATTATGCTCATTGCTGGCGGCATCTATACTGCCAACGCGGTCATGATGGGTGTTGATGGCGCCACCTCGGCTCACGGGCTCTACGGCATCGCGATGGCTGCCATGGGCATGCTGGCGACCGTGGGCGTGACGATGACGGTCGACGCGTACGGCCCGGTGGCGGACAACGCCGGTGGCATCTCAGAGATGGCGGGCCTCGGCGACGACGTGCGCGCGATTACTGACAACCTTGACTCGATTGGCAACACCACCGCCGCCATCGGCAAGGGCTTCGCGATTGGCAGCGCCGCGCTGACCGCGTTGGCGCTCTTCGCGGCCTACGCTACCGCGGCCGGTCTGGGCGCTAGCGACCTTTCTCTGGTTGAGCCCAACGTCGTTATTGGGCTACTCATCGGTGGCTCACTACCATTCGTAATCGCGGCGATGACCATGACCAGCGTCGGCAAGGCGGCTGGCGAGATGGTGACCGAGATTCGCCGGCAGTTCCGCGAGATCGACGGTCTGCTCGAAGGACGTGAGGGCGTCAAGCCTGATTCAGCGCGCTGCATCGAAATCTCCACGCGCGCCGCGCTGCGCGAAATGGTCGCACCCGGCCTCACGGCGGTGCTTGCGCCGGTCGTGGTCGGGATGCTGCTCGGCCCCGCCGCGCTGGGCGGGCTGCTCGCCGGCGCTACCGTTACCGGCGTCCTGATGGCGCTATTCATGGCCAACGCGGGCGGCGCCTGGGATAACGCCAAGAAGGCGATTGAGCAGGGTCGCATCCCGGGCGAGGTGAAGGGCGGCGACGCGCACGCCGCCGCCATCATCGGCGACACGATTGGCGACCCGTTCAAGGACACCTCCGGTCCGTCGCTGAATATCCTCATCAAGCTGATGTCGGTCGTTGCGCTGGTCATTGCGCCGCTTATCGTATGAACTAAATACCCCTGCCGTTGCGAGGTCCCAATGTATTACACCCACACCCGTGAAGACATGGTCCGCATTCCCCCCGACCGACTAGGGGAGAATCTCAAAAAAGTGACCATGGAACTGGCCCGCCAAGCGTTCGAGGGCCGCATGGGCCCCGACCAGAAACTGGTCGTGCTGATTACTAGCCTCGAGCTGAACGGTGACAGCCGTGTGGTCCATGGTGACGGCGCGGTCTACCAGCCGGTACGCATCCAGATGCTGCTCTTCGACATCCGCATACAGGAGGTCATCGAGGGACTCATTGACCAAGTGACCGAATACGGCGCCTTCGTGCGCTTCGGTCCGCTGGACGGGCTGCTGCACGTTTCACAAATTCAGGATGACCACATCAACGTCGACGTGGGCGGCCAGCGGCTGGTCGGCAAGGAGACCAAGCGCGAACTGCGGCTCGAGGACCGTGTGCGCAGCCGCATCGTGACGATTTCGCTCAACGAGGTTTCGCCCCGCGAGTCCAAGATAGGGCTCACGATGCGCCAGCCAGGGCTTGGCAAGCTGGAGTGGATTGCCGAGGACCACGTCATGGCGGAGGCCGCCTGATGTTCGCCTGCAAGGAATGCCACCAGATCCTTGAGGTGAAGGACGGCCACAACTGTCCCACCGGTGAACGCCAGCCGGAAATTTCGCGCGAGTGGCAGGGGTTCATCGAGGTGCTCGACCCCGAGAAGTCGGCGCTGGCAAAGGAGATGGGAATTCGCACCCCGGGGCGCTACGCCCTGCGCGTGCGGTGATGTATCGCATGCTTCCCGCCATGTCAGCTGAACTTTCACAACCACTGGGCCCGGTCCTCAAGGCGGTGCCCGAGTCGCTCCACGACAGCCAGTGCGTCGTCACCGTCGGGGACCGCACCACGCTGGCAGTGGCGGAATCGGGTTGCGAACCGCATCTCGCCATTGTAGATTTCAAGACCAGCCGCCACCAGCAACTCTCTGCCGGCGAGCGGCAGGCGCTGGCGCGCATCTGCGCCGACCGCGTGCTGCGCGTGCGCAACCCCGCCGGCGGCATCACGCGCGAACTGTGGGGCGCTGTCGCTTCGACCGCGAAACAGCGCACGCGCACCCGCATCGAGGTTGACGGCGAGGAGGATCTGGCGACGCTGGCGGTACTGGCGCTCTGCCCCGACGACTCGCAGGTGCTTTACGGCCAGCCCGGCAAGGGGCTGGTGCACCTGACCCTCGGCCCCGAACTGCGCCAGCGCGCAAGGACATTTCTCGACCGCATGAAGGAGAACTGAACATGGAACTGCAAATCGTAAAGAATATAGATAACAAGCTTGTTGGGCGGCAGGAACTGGAACTACAGATTATCCACACCGCCAGCGCCACTCCCAAGCGCATGGAAGTGCGCAAGGAAGTCGCCAAGCAGATGAAGGCTAAGACCGAGCTGGTAATCATCGACCACCTGAAGAACCGCTACGGGCGGCAGGAGACCATAGGCTACGCCAAGGTCTACGCCGACATGGGCTCGCTCACCGCGACCGAGACGCACCCCATCCTGGCGCGCCACGGCCTGACGGCCGGCTCCGCAGCCGCGGAAGAGCCCGCGGCGGAGGCTGCCGAGGCTCCCGACGAGGCCGCGGCCGACGACGGCGACGCGCAAGCCGATGCGGAAGCTACCGACGATAACGCAGCCGACGCAGACACTGCTGGCAACGACGACGCCGAGGAAAAATAGATGAGCAAGATAGAGTTCTATGATGTCAGCGACGGCAAGCTGAAGCGCAAGCGCGAGCACTGCCCCGAGTGCGGTCCCGGCACCTTCATGGCACACCACGCTGACCGCAAGTCGTGCGGCCGCTGCGGGCATACCGTCCCCGCCGCTGGCAGCGCTCCCGCAGAAGCCAGCGCGCCTGCCGCCGACGCCCCGGCCGGCAGCGACGATTCCGCCGCTGGCGACAGCGGCAGCGACTGACTGGGCCCGTAGTGTAGCCTGGAATCACCGTAGCCTCCGGAGCTTCAGACCCGGGTTCGAATCCCGGCGGGCCCGCACTCGCGTAATAGTCGACAGTATCTCTCGGCTAAATCATGCCGCAAGTCTCGACAGAATCGCAGTCGGGCCTGATTTCATGGGCTAATTTCCCGTCAGCGCGTCCAGATTCCCGCGCAGCATCCAGAGCACCAGCAGGACCCCCAGCAGCAGCATCCCCTGCGAGACGACCGCCATGAATTTCAGGAGCCGCTCGCGGCCGTCCGGGTCGTCGAATTGCGCCTGCAGCCATTCGATGGGTGATGGGACCATCAGCCCTTGATGCGCTTGAGCCGGAAAATGTTTTCGCGCTCCAGTTCTTCCAGGCGTAGGGTGATGTAACTGGCGATTTCCTCCAGCTGCGGGATGACCTTGAACTCCAGTGCGTTTACGCGGCGCTTCGTGGATTCGATTTCGTCGAGCAGCTTCTTCATCGTCGTCTCCAGCTCGGCCGCCTCTAGGATTTTCGCGGCCAGTATTTCGAAGGCGTGCACAGCCTCATCGACGCGCACCGAAGTGCCGATGAGCCCGTAACCGCGCTCCTCGACCGACTTCTGGATTTGCGAGACCTCGATGCTTGGGACGACAACGCCCATGATGTTGCGCTGCGTCAGGACGACCTCGGGCGGCGTGCGGACGCAGTTGGCGGCCGAGCTCAGCGCGCTCTTGCCGTCGGCAGCCATCGCGACAGCCAGCATCTCGACCGCCTCGCCGTAGAGCTCCGAAAGCTGCGCGCGCATGTCCTTCACTTTCGGGAGCAGTTCGAAGAACTCCATTATCAGGCCGTCGCGCTTCATCTTCAGCAGTTTGTGGCCGCTGATGGAGAGCTTGATGCGCCGGCGGGTCGCAATCAGTTCGGACCGCGTCGGCTTGACGTCTGTGATGCTCACTTGTCCCTGTAGGCCGGGTGGTATTTCTCCAGCGTCTTGCGGTCAATCCGGGTCAGCGCTGACTCCGGTAGCTTGCTCAGCAGGTCCCAGCCGGTCTCCAGCGTGGCTTCGGCGATATTGCGGTCCTCGTCGCGCGCCTGCCGCACGAAGCGCTCCTCGAAATCGTCGGCGAACTCGAGCAGTTTCTGGTCGCGCTCGGAGAGTGCCTCCTTTCCGACAATCGCCACCAGTCCGCGCAGGTCGACCCCTTCGGCGTAGGCGGCGTAGAGCTGGTCACTCAGCTGTTTGTGGTCCTCGCGCGTCTTCCCATCGCCGATGCCGGCGTTCATCAGCCGCGAGAGCGATGGCAGCACAATGATGGGCGGGTAGATGCCCTTGCGGTGTAGGTCACGTGAAATCACAATCTGCCCCTCGGTGATGTAGCCCGTCAGGTCGGGGATGGGGTGGGTGATATCGTCGCCCGGCATGGTCAGGATGGGAATCTGCGTCACCGACCCCTGCTTGCCCTTGATGAGCCCGGCGCGTTCGTAGTTCTGCGCTAGGTCGGTATACATGTAGCCCGGATAGCCACGCCGCCCCGGCACTTCCTCGCGCGCGGCGCCAATCTGCCGCAGCGCCTCGCAGTAGTTGGTCATGTCGGTCAGGATGACCAGGATGTCGTAGCCGTGGTCAAACGCCAGGTATTCGGCGGCGGTCAGCGCCAGCCGCGGTGTAATCAGCCGCTCGACGGCGGGGTCGCTCGCCAGGTTCATGAACACGACCGCCCGCGAGAGCGCACCGGTGCGCTCGAAGTCGGACATGAAGTAATGCGCTTCCTCGTTGGTGATGCCCATGGCGCAGAAGACGACCGCGAACTCGCGGTCGCTGCCGAGCGTGCGTGACTGCCGTGCAATCTGCAGCGCGATGTCGTTGTGCGGCAGCCCCGAGCCGGAGAAGATGGGCAGCTTCTGTCCCATCACCAGCGTGTTCAGCCCGTCAATCGTCGAGATGCCAGTCTGGATGAACTCCTGCGGCGAGTCACGCGAGTAGGGGTTAATCGCGGCGCCGATAATTTCGCGCCGCTCGTCGGGAATTATCGGCGCCCCGCCATCGATAGGGTCGCCCGCACCGGAAAGGATGCGGCCGAGCATGTCCTTTGAGACCGAGAGCTTGATGGTTTCGCCCAGGAATTTGACGCCGCTGGCGCGGTCGATTCCTGTAGTCCCTTCGAAGACCTGCACGACGACGATATCCTTCGATGTGTCGAGCACCTGCCCACGCTTGGTCGTGCCGTCAGGCATCGCAATCTGGACCAGCTCGCCGTAGCCGACCGGCTCGGTCTTCTCGACGAAGACCAGCGGTCCGCTGATTTGTTTGATGGTTTTGTATTCCTTCTGCATCAGTCCGCCTCCATTAATTCGGCAACTTCCTTCTCAATCTGCTTGCGCAGCTTGGGCAGCAATTCGCTGAAATTTTCCTCGAACTTGGCGCGCCCCAGCTCCTCCAACACACCAATGCTGGTCAGCTCCGGCACACCAACGCCGGTGGCGAGTGCCTTCTCGGCGAGCGTGCGGAAGTGCAGGATAACGTCCAGGAACTCCGCCTGGACCTCGATTTTGCAGTAGGTGTCGACGTCGTGGAACGCGTTCTGCTGCAGGTAGAACTCGCGCAGCAGTCGCGCAATCTCGAGTGTCAGCTGCTGGTCCTCCGGCAATGCGTCGGACCCAATCAGCTGCACGATTTCTTGGAGTTCCGCTTCTTCCTGCAGCACCGCCATGGCGGTGGCGATATTCTCGCCCCAGTTGGTGCTGGCGTTTTCGGAATACCAGTCTCCCAGCACGCGGTTGTAGAGCGAATAGCTGGTAAGCCAGTTGATGGCGGGGAAATGCCGCCGCTGTGCCAGCTTTGAGTCTAGCGCCCAGAACACCTTGACGATGCGCAGCGTGTTCTGCGTAACGGGCTCCGAAAAGTCGCCTCCGGCCGGTGATACGGCGCCGATAACTGTGACCGAACCGTCCTCGCCCGAGAGCGTCTCGACGCGTCCAGCGCGCTCGTAGAATTCGGAAAGGCGCGCCGCCAGGTAGGCGGGGTAGCCCTCTTCGCCCGGCATCTCCTCAAGGCGTGATGAGATTTCGCGCATCGCTTCCGCCCAGCGGCTCGTGGAGTCGGCCATCAGCGCGACGTCGTAACCCTGGTCGCGGTAGTATTCCGCCAGCGTGATGCCGGTGTAGACCGACGCTTCGCGCGCCGCGACGGGCATGTTGCTCGTGTTGGCAATCAGCACCGTGCGGTCCATCAGCGGGCCGCCGGTCTTGGGGTCCTTCAGGTGCGGGAATTCAGTGAGCACTTCGGTCATCTCGTTGCCGCGCTCGCCGCAGCCCACATAGACCACGACCTGCGCGTCTGACCATTTCGCCAGCGTCTGCTGCGTGACGGTCTTGCCGGTCCCGAAACCGCCCGGGATGGCGGCGGTGCCGCCCTTCGCGAGGGGGAAGAGCCCGTCCAGGGTGCGCGTCCCGGTCACGAGCGGGATGTCGGGCGGGTGCTTAACCGTAAAGGGCCGCGGCACGCGCACCGGCCACTTGTGCATCAGCTTCAGCTCGGTGCCGTCCTCAAGGCTGCCGATGGGGTCGTCAATCGTATACTTGCCCTTTTTCAAGGTCTTTATTTTTCCGGAAACGAGCGGCGGAAGCAGGATTTTGTGGACAATCGTCTTCGTCTCCTGCACCCTGCCGAGAACGGCGCCGCCGGAAACTTCGTCGCCCTTCTTCGCCGTCGGCACAAAGTCCCATTCCGCGTCGTGGTCCAGCCCGGGCGCCGAAACGCCGCGCTGGATGTAGTCGCCCATTTTCTCCTGGAGCACAGGCAACGGCCGCTGGATACCATCATAGATGGAGCGCAGCAGCCCCGGCCCCAGTTCGACCGAGAGCGAAGCGCCGGTATTCTCGACCGGTTCGCCCGGCTGGATGCCCGAAGTATCCTCGTAAACCTGGATGACCGTACGGTCGCCCTCCAGGCCGATGACTTCGCCCATCAGCTTCTCGTGGCCTACTAGGACCACGTCGTACATGCGGGGAGCAATCCCCTCGGCCGTCACAACCGGGCCTGAGACCCGATAGATTTCTCCTTTTACTTCCATAAGTCTACTCCAACTGCGGTCCTGATGCGGTCCCTGAGAGAATCGTCAACTTCGGCACCAATCGCAATCACCGTTGGGTGGACGCTGTTGCTCAAGTGCATCTGCGTCTTCTCCTCCAGTTCCTGCCATTCGGTGTCATGAATTACCAGCACGCCGATTTCCCGGTCTTTCAGCGCCTGCGCCACGGCCTGCTCGGAGCTGGCCTCGTCGTCCACCTTGAACCATTTGTGGACACCCACCAGCCGGAAGCCGGTCGTGAACATGTCCCTGCCTACAACTCCGATTTCCATTATACCACCAGCAGCTCCTCAATTTTCTCGCGCGACAGCTCCAACTCCCGCCCTCGCACGATGGTGCGCAGGTTGCGCACCTCCTTTTCCTTGCGCAACAGGTAATCCAGTATCGGCAGGATTGAGAGCGGATGCAGGTAGGCGTAGCGGCGCGACTGGGTGGCGACGTGGTTCTCGAGCGCCTGCACCGCATGGTTCAGCCCGCCATCCTCGAAATCCTCAAGGACGGGCTGCAGCACCTCCTGGAATGTGGTGCCCTCGATAATCGGCAGGATGTCGGCCATGCTGCTGGTCGTGGCGAGCGCCGTCTCATCGAGCGTGCCGCCCTCAATCAGCAGTTCCCCGAGTCCGGTGAGGCCCCGGTGCCTCAGCCGCATCACGGTTTTCAGGTTGGTGACATCGATTTGCGTCTGGACGAAGCCGCGGTAGACTCGCCCTGCCGCGCCTCCGGCCGGCAGGCTGTTGGCCAGGTTCTCGTAATACGCGCGGTCAAGTGCGTCCTCGATGGGCTGCAGGCTGTCGCTCTGCCGTTGCTCCAGCGCGTTCTGCACCACGTCGTAATAGCGTGTCTCCTCGAGCAGCTCGACCGCCGCCTCAACGGAGTCGGTGGTCGCCATCTGCGCGTAGAGTTCGCGGTCGCGCTCGGTCAGCGGTGAGACCTGCCGCAGCAGCTCCTCACCACCAAGCCCGTCGAAGATGCCGCGCAGTAGCACCTTGATACCGCGCACGCGGTAAATCTCGGCGTACGCCTCGATGCCCTGCCGCAGCTCGCCGGTGCAGAAGCCGATGATTTCGCCGACTTCAGCCGCACGGTTGTCGAGCAGCGCCGCCTCGAGCAGGTCCGCTCCGCGCAGCGAAGCGCCGTAGCGGTCGATTTCGCGCCGGTATTCCAGGTCCTGGATGTAGCGCGCAATCTCCTCCAGCTCCATGTTCAGCAGCTGGCCGAACGCTTCGGGCGGCAGCAGCCGTGCCCGCCGGGCGCGGGCGCGGGTGGCAGCGTAGGCGAAGTTACTCATTTACCGAAGAGAGCCTCACTCACCGTTGGTAACTGTACCTGCCATTCGCGCTCAACCAGCGTGCTGAAGCGGAAGTCGAGCCGGTACTCGGCGGTCTCGATGATGAAACCAGCCTCCACTATTGGCTCGCCCAGCTTCTGGGAAGCGAGTTTGCCGAGCAGTTTCGCGTCCGCCTTGCGGCAGCTCAGCGTTCCGCCCGCCGGCACGTCGGCCAGTAGCGCGCGGTAGACCTGTTCCAACTCAGCCGCCGTCAGGCTGTCGAGCCGCTCCAGAGCATCCTGCCGTGTCGCTTCCAGTACCTGCCGCTGCGCGTCGAGTCGTGCGCGCTTGACCTCCAGCTCGGCCGCAGGCAGTTCCTGCCGCTCGAGCTGCTCGGCCTGCTGCTTGCTGGCTGCGGTGATTACGCCGGCAACCTGCTCGCCCTCGGCCTTGCCTTCGCTCAGGATGGCCTCCGCCTCCGCGCGGGTGGCGGTAGTGATGGCGTCTGCTTCTCCCCGGCCGGCCTGTTCGACCTGGCGCAGGATTTCCTGCAGAGCCATCTCAGCCCAGTATCTGGTTGGCGATGACGAAGCCGAGGATAACTACGGTCTCGGGGATGGCGATGAAGATCAGGCTATTGGCGAAATTGCCCCTGTCTTCAGCCACGGCGCCGACTGCGGCAGCCCCTATATGGGCCTGTGCCACGCCGGTACCGATGCCTGCCAGGCCAATAGCCAGGCCGGCCCCGATGGCCAGGTATCCACGCGAGGTTTCCTTGGCTGCCTCGACGGTTGCGTCGTCGGCTGCCGTTTCGTGCTCGGTTGCGCTAGCTGGCGGCAGTACCAGCAGTGTTATCACTGCCAGCAGTGCCACAAGGTACAGACTTGTTTTTCTGTTCATGCTATGGTCTCCATTTCGTTTGTGTATTTCCGGGTGTACCCGAAAGGAGCGTAATCAGTTCCCCCGCCCACGAAGAACTTGGGGAAGCACTCGACATATTGCAGACGCAGGGCGTTGATTCCCGAGCCGATAAGACCCAGCGTAATCACCGCCAGTTGTCCGATGACGAGTATAAGAACGGCGAATATCGCGCTAACGCCGGTGAAGCCGATGTCGAACGCCATGCCGTTGAAGGCGTGCGCCAGCCCGTAATCAGCGATTCCCAGCGCGGCAATCCGCACGTATGAAATAACCTGGACGAAGATGGAAGGCACTTCGACAATCGCCACGATTCCCTCACCCGCGACCGCCATGCCGAGCCCGAGCAGGAACCCCGTCAGGCCACCCCACAGCTCCAGCTCGCCCGTCAGGCCGAGCCGCACGCCAATCAGCGAAGTGCCGAAGAGCCAGGGTGGGATGAACATCAGCCCTCCCCACAGAATCATAATCCACGAGAATTTTTCCAGTATAGCGTGCTTCAGGTCGTGCAGCACCAGCATGTTCCAGAAACCCAGTGTCAGCCCCAATGTGACGTAGAACAGGCCGATACCGCCGGTCGCGAGCAGCATGAACGCGACGTCCTCTGAGGATGACTTGTGCAGCACCTCGTAGGGCAGTTCGTGCGCCAGCCAGTGCAGTTCGAAGCCGAAGGCTTCAGCGAAGGCGAAGGTGCCAAAGAATATCGTGGACGCGCCCGCGATGCGGATAATCTTCCCAAGCGCCAGCGCTTCCTCCGAATGCCCGTATTTCGTGACCAGCATGTGCCCCAGCATGAAATAGACCAGCCCGTAACCGAGGTCGCCAATCATCATCCCGAAGAAGAGCGGGTAGCCCAGGAATAGCAGCACTGACGGGTCGAGCTCGCGATGGTCGGGAATTGCGTAAAGCTTGGTAAATAGTTCGAACGGCTTTACAGGGGCGGGATTGTCGAGCTTGACCGGTGGCGTGTCGTCGGTCTCCTCGATTTCGAGCTCTAGTTCCAGTTCGCCCAGCGCCGCCTTCAGCCGCGCCAAGTCGCTCTCCGGCAGCCAGCCTTCGAGCACGTAGGTGTTCTCGCTCTGCGCCAGCTTCAGCGGCAGCTCCGACTTCTCGGCCTGCGCCGCAAGATGCTCCTCGGCGGCGACCAGCCACTGGCCGTGCCGCTGCCCCAGCGCTTCGAGCTCGTGTCCCAGCGCAGCGGCCTCGGTTTCCAGCTCGCCCAGTTTCAGTTCGAGTGCGGTGATGCCGGCAGTCGGCTGTCCGTCGCCTGACGGGGGGTCGAGCGCGCGGAAGCCGTGCTGCCCCAGCGCCTGCTCCGCCTCGTCGGCCGCGTCGCGTGGGATGAAGGCGGCCAGCATTTCGCCCGCGCGTACGATCTCGCCGTCCGCAAACTCCAGCTCCGTTTTCGGGGGTAGCGTACCGGTAAAGACCGCCAGGCTTTCGTAATCGGCATACGCTTCGAGCGGCAGTCCCAGCGGCTCGAACTGGCGCAGCAGTTCGAGCCGTGCATGACCTTCCTTCTGCTGCTGAATCGCCGTGCGGTGCTTCCCGTTGAGCGTAAGCACTTCCTGCTCGAGCGCATCGAGCCGTTCAGTGATTTCCGCCTCGAGCTCCGTCACGGGCCGCGCTCCGGCCGGCGGTGCCGGCTCGACGCCCAGTATCTTCAGCAGCGAGCGCACGCGCACAAGCTTGCCCGAGACGGTTGCGCCATATTCGAGCGAAGCGCCGCTGGCGAATCCCTCGTCCTCGCCGTTGTAGTCGACCATGTGCACCAGTCGCTGCTGCGACAGGACATGGGAAACTTGCGGCAGGTCGCGGTTGAGCCCGCACAGCACCAGCTTGGACATCGGTTCAGGCTTAAGCATCAAATGACTCCAGGAAACGGGCGACAAATTCCCCGGCCGCCTTGCCGCGCTTCTTTTCGGCGCCCTTGCGCAGTTTCGCGACCTCGGCCAGCCCTTTATTGAGCAGCGCCTGCTTGCGCGTCGCAATCTGCTTGCGCGCCTTTTCCAGATCACGCGCCGCCTTCTTTTCGGCTGTTGCGCTAGCCTTTTCCACCAGCGCCAGCCGGTCCTGCTGTGCCTGACGCAGAGCGGCCTGGCGGTCGCTCGCGACCTGCTCCAAGCTCGCCGCATTGCGGCTCTCGGATTCCCTGATTTGCAGTAGCAGTTCTGCTTTACTCATGTCTGGCACCAAGGGGGGCAGCGGCACTCCGGTGTCCCCTATAAATATTTAGGGGAAGCGGGCGCTTTTTTGCACCAGAAATGGTGGGCCCGACCCGATTCGAACGGGCGACCTTCCGGTTATCAGCCGGATGCTCCAACCTGACTAAGCTACGGGCCCCGGTTGCCGCCACGGAGCGGCCGATTTTAATGGCTGGGGGCGGGCGGTGGATGGACTCCGGCTCAGGCCGGAGCCGTGTTTTCCCGGGCGGGTTCAGTCGTCCGAGTCTTTGTCGCCGCCGGAGTCGTCGTCTCCG
>Ga0310125_10001172_pt1 | contig 13077 bp, 8 predicted proteins | sample CB11b_Tmax_Bot8__FD_203508 | JGI IMG/M metagenome (GOLD analysis project Ga0310125, IMG submission 203508) | Marine microbial communities from Western Arctic Ocean, Canada - CB11b_Tmax_Bot8 | ecosystem: Environmental > Aquatic > Marine > Oceanic | place: Canada: Western Arctic Ocean | collected... | reverse complement strand
CACATTTCGCTGACACGGATGAACTTTTCACCACTCCAGTACAAAAAAATTATAGCGAACAGTTCATCAGGGATCAAACCAGGATCCGATTCCGAATTGCTGTTCGTGCTCGTCGAAAAAAGAAAATTGCACGCTCTTGCCATTTTGATAAAAAATCCCAAGGCGAAGCAATCTTCTCGAGTTTGTCGCGCGCCACGCCCAACCGGCATGCAAAGTCAAGTTGCCACCAAAACCAACCTCTTCGCGCAGATGTCCGTTCATCGCCAAGAACGGCGCGGCAGAGCAGCTCGCCTTCTGGGGTCCTATCCAGTCAAAGCCAAATTGGAACTCCCAGGGCTGACTAACTTCACTACTGAATGCATACCCCGTCTCTGCATAAATTCTCAGATACTCAGTCAAGTCGACCGACTGGCCCAAGATCAAAACATCACGGACAAAATTCAGTCGAGGAAATGTTGGGTTTTTCAAAAAAAACTCATCACCAAGATGCGAGCTGATGTGATAATATCCGAAGCGGGTTTGGCCAACACGACTTCCCCATGTCCCAATGATGCCGCCACGGAAATCAACACTACTAACATCCAATTCATTATCTACATCCAAACGGACCTGTGCCGAGCCGTCGATATCTACCTGAAAACCCTCCGGATTCATGGCATCGTCATTGCCATATCGGAAGAGACCAAATCGATTGCCAATCGTCGCACCCCAAAACCAACCATCGTTTTTTTCATAAAATACCTGTCCTCCCAGTCGCGATTCCTTGGCCCCAGCCAATGGCGTCTTGTAAATAAGACCGTCTGGCAAAATTCGTAGCCGCCAGCAATCATCCTCTGTTGAATCATTCCAATGCTGGCAAGATTCATGATCCTCGATACGCTGGACCACACTTACCGAGATTGCCGGCGGCATAGAAGCGATCGCATCAGCAGGCTCAAGACACGCAGGGAGATGGACCAATTGCGCCTGCACTGAACAGCAACCGGACATGATCAGCGCCCAGGCAATCAGCGTCCAACGTTTTATTCTTGGTGCGCTCAACACGGTCAAAGATTGGGGACTGTACGAAATGTCTCCGGCTTCATGCGTGCATTACAGCACGATAGCACGGATCGGGTGACATGCGGGGTTGGATAGGACCGAAGGCGCCGTGTGGGAAAACCCCCGATACAATGACAAGGCGACCAATAGGTCTTCCCTATGATATCGAACCGTGCGATTAGAGAAAGTGAACCGTTTTTCGAAAAACGTTCTATCAATGTAATTGGTGCTAGCACATTTTTGTGTGCCATTAAGCGCGCCATCCAGTGGTAAAATCTTTTCTTTTTCGGATTCTCCGACAACCCGCTCGGGCGCTTGCCAGCCAACAGCGAAACAATATTAACTACAATGGATCTGAATCGTTTTGTCCGGAATATTCCAGTCAAACTTCAATGGAAGGGAATTGAAACTAGAGAATTTGTGTTCAGCTGGTATCATTGGAAATTCGAAACTTGACCAAAAGCGAGTTTTTAATACCGGAAACTGGCGATCCATTCTCCCCACCGGAAAACCTCAAAACCCATGCCCTCATCAAGCGTACATTCTGATTCGCGCATTTGTGATCTGGCCATCATAGGAGGTGGAATCGTTGGCCTCGCGACGGCCTACCAATGGACCGAACGTTTCCCTGACTGTCCACCCACTATCCTCGAAAAAGAAGACCTTCTGGCTACACATCAAACGGGTCACAATTCGGGCGTGTTGCACTCCGGTATTTACTATAAGCCCGGTTCCTTGAAGGCAACCAACTGTCGAGAAGGTAAGCAGGCAATGCAAACATTTTGTGAGCAAAATGGCATTGATTTCGAAATATGTGGAAAAGTGATTGTGGCTTTAGATGATAGTGAATTGCCCGCGTTAGAAAGGATCTACGAGCGGGGTCAGGCAAATGGCGTCCGATGTGAATTGATTGATCAACAGCAGCTGGCCGAACTAGAACCTCATTCTGCCGGAATTCGAGCAATTCATGTTCCAGAAGCCGGCATTGTGAACTTTCGTCAAGTCTGTGAACGGTTGGCAGAAATCATTCGCCAACGTGGAGGTCAGATCATCATGGGAGCCCAAGTCCACGAACTCAACAGGCAGTCGGATCAAGTCAACATCCGGTATGGCAGTGATCACCTGATGGCAAAAACGGTTGTCAATTGTGCTGGTCTTCACTCGGATCGAGTAACCAAACTTAGCGGAATTACACCCCAGGCACGGATCATTCCCTTCCGAGGTGAATATTACGATCTGGTTCCAGAGGCCCATCACCTTTGTCGCAATCTGATTTACCCGGTTCCGGATCCGAGTTTCCCGTTTCTGGGTGTCCACTTCACTCGCACGATTGAAGGTGGTGTTGAATGTGGGCCTAATGCCGTATTGGCGTTAGCTCGCGAAGGTTACCGCAAACGTGATGTTCACCTGGGGGACCTGTGCGAGTCGCTTACCTACCCAGGATTTCTCCGCTTGGCCGCCAAATATTGGCGGGTCGGAGCAGGAGAGGTCTGGCGTTCACTCAGCAAGGCGGCATTTGTTCGGGCACTGCAACGACTCGTGCCAGAAATTCGTGCCGAACACTTACACCCTGCACCTGCAGGCGTCCGAGCACAGGCCGTGTCACGAGATGGCAAAATGGTTGATGACTTTTTGATCGAACGATCCGGTCACGTCATCAATGTGGGTAATGCCCCATCGCCGGCCGCAACCGCTTCGCTTAATATTGGCAACACGATCGTCGAACGCATTTTGGAGAATCCCGCATGACTGGTGTGCCAATCCACGTTATTGAAAAACTGCAAAAACAGCTGGGCAGTGAAAGGCTATTGACTGCCTCCAGCGATCTTTTGGTCTATGAGTGTGATGGGTTCGTCATCGAAAAAAATTCGCCCGACGTGGTCGCCTTTCCTCGTGATACTGACGACGTCGTTCAAATAGTGAAAATTTGCCATTCCGCTGGTGTCCCATTCTTACCACGCGGTGCGGGCACAAGTCTTGCCGGAGGATGCCTGCCCGTTGGCGGCGGCGCGATGATCGTGTTGACACGAATGAATCAAATCCTGGACATCAACATCCGTGATCGTTATGCGGTGGTACAGCCGGGAGTCGTCAACCTGCACCTGACTCGCGAGCTACAGGGCACTGGATATCACTACGCTCCGGATCCGTCGAGCCAGGGGGCATGCACAATCGGCGGAAACGTCGCCACCAATTCTGGCGGTCCCCACACACTCAAGTACGGTGTTACCACCAACCACGTGCTCGGCTTGGAGGTCGTCCTGGCAAACGGCGAGGTAGTTCAGTTGGGCGGACCCGCTGAAGATACTCCGGGGCTGGATTTGGTCGGCACCATTGTCGGTAGCGAAGGTACATTGGCAATCGCCACCAAGGTCTGGGTTCGGCTTACCCGTGACGCCCAGGGATGGCGAACGATGCTGGGAGTATTCGAATCTATTGAGGATGCAACCCATGCCATCAGCTCGATTATCTCTGCAGGAATCGTTCCTGCTGCTCTCGAAATGATGGACCATGGAATTGTCACTGCACTGGAAGAGGCGTTCAAGTTTGGTTTTCCATTGGATGCTGAAGCGGTACTGCTGATCGAGGTCGACGGCCTGGAAGCAGGACTCGACTTTCAACGAGACCAGATCATTGAACACTGCGAAAAAAATGGGGTCCGTGAAGTCCGGGTTGCCCGCGACGCAGCCGAACGTCAAAAACTCTGGAAATGTCGCAAGCAGGCTTTTGGGGCAATCGGCCGGCTAAGCCCCAGTTACTGCACGCAAGATGGAGTAGTGCCACGAACCCAGTTGCCTCACATTCTGAAACAAATCACAAAAATCGGCAAACGGTATGATGTGCGGATTGTGAATGTATTTCATGCTGGTGACGGAAATCTACATCCAATTCTGTTATTTGACGAAAGGGATTCTCAACAGGTCGAAAAAGTCCTGGCGGCCAGCGGCGAAATCCTCGACGCATGTCTGGATTGCGGCGGTAGCGTCACTGGTGAACATGGCATTGGAGTCGAAAAGATCAATTTCATGTCGAAGATGTTCAGTGCCGACGACTTGGCCGCCATGGTTCGGCTGCGCGAAGCGTTCAACCCTGATAACCTACTGAGTCCTCACAAAATGCTGCCTACCGCGGGTGCCTGTGGCATGGAACAATCACACCCTGGCCGACGGGCAGCGTTATAGCAACAACGGTATCTTAAGTTGCCTCGCACCACCTCCTGAACCTTACCATCAAAATGCCAGTCAGGGTCCCCATCAAGTTTGCCGTGCCAGTAGCGTCTCTCGTTCATAATCCCGTATTTCGCCCAGCCAAGCACGACTTGCTGGGACATCGTTCTGCAAACAGTAATAATCCCATACGGCACCCATTGGCAAAGTTTTCAGCTCTTCTAACATCGCCAAACGGCCGGTGTAATCACCACTCGTCTCGCAATTTCTCAATAGTTCCTGGGGTTCGAGCAAACTAAAAAGTATTGCTTTGAGCACATTTCTAGTGCCGATTACCCAGGCAGCAATGCGATTGATACTGGCGTCAAAAAAGTCCAATCCAATATGAACTCGATCCAAGTATTCGGTACGAATCACCTCATGAGCAATCGCCTGCAATTCATCTGATAGTGTGACAACGTGGTCACTATCCCAACGGATGCCACGACTAACGTGCAACAGCAGTTCAGGAACGAACTGCATAACAGCTGATATTTTGTCGGAGATGATTTCTGTAGGATGAAAGTGGCCCGCGTCCAGACACAAAACTTTTTGCCTAGAAATGGCATAACCCAGATAAAACTCGTGGGAGCCTACGACATAACTCTCGGAACCCAAGCCGAACAGCTTACACTCTACAGCATCGAGGTTGTGTTGCGCAGAAATATTCTCGGCAAAGATCTCGTCGAGTGACGCTGCCAAAACCTCACGTGGTCCTTTACGATCCACCGGCGTGTCCTTCATCCCGTCCGGGATCCAAACATTCGTAATGCACGGTGTACCAAGTGACTGGCCAATCACCGCTCCAATTTTCCGGCAAGCAATTCCGTGCTGAATCCAATATTGTCGAATTCCAGCATCCGGATGTGCCAGTGTAAAACCGTCCGCCGCTTTTTGATGAGCGAAAAACGTGGGATTAAAATCCATTCCCAATTGTTGTTCCTGTGCCCATTGAATCCAGCTCTGAAAATGTGTCGCATCCACCTCGTTGCGATCAACCATTTCACTACCAAAATCACCATAGCTGGCGTGCAAGTTAAGTCGATGTCGTCCGGGGATCAAGCGGTAGGCTTGCTCTAAATCTGAGCGAAGTTCGTCGATGGTCCTGGCCCGACCCGGATAGTTTCCTGTCACCGCCAGGCCGCCACCGATCGCTTCACCAAGGTTTTCAAATCCATTGACATCATCACCCTGCCAACAGTGCAAAGAAATTGAAATCGCCGATAAACGATCGAGGGCAGCAACAACATCAACACCCCACGCCCCGTATTGATTGATGGCTAATTGATAGGTTTTCTCAATCGTCGAGTTTTGGTTCATCTTTTCTTATTGTCCAACCGTTAATGTCCAACCAATGATCCTTCGTCGACTTGCGTCAACTTACCACCAGAACCAATGATGGTAACCATTTTTCGGAAAGTTGCGTAGTCACCTGCTAAGACATTCCAACAGTGACAATTGCGCCGTCTGTACCATTGATCCAGAACAGACCTCTTGCGGTGTCTTTTTCGACAACCACTTCGCCTTTTAGGGCTGGATGATTCGCATTGAAAAATGAGAAAATAAATAAAACTTGTGTCGAGAAGCTAACTTGTTCCAACTAACATGTTATTTAAGTCTAGGCGAGTCGTATGTGGAACATGAAATCAATGGTGCCAGATGAACACAACCTCCTCCAAAATCGACAACTCTGAAACTAACATCGACAACAAGATTGCCGTTGTTACCGGTGCCGGCTCGGGTGTTGGTCGCCATTCAGCGTTGGCACTGTTAAAAGATGGCTTCCACGTCGTGTTGGCAGGTCGACGATTGGCAGCGTTGGAAGAAACCGCAAAGCAATCCGACACAAGTGCCTCGCGGGTGCTCGCTATTTCAACCGACGTGAACGATCACGACTCCGTGAAAAATCTATTTGCACGGATAAATGATGAATTTGGCCGCCTTGACGTACTGTTCAACAATGCCGGTATCGGGTCGCCACCGGTACCACTTGAAGACCTGCCGCTGGACCAGTGGCAAGAGATCATCAATACGAATTTGACAGGTCCGTTTTTGTGTACACAAGAAGCAATTAAAATCATGAAGGGCCAGAACCCCATCGGAGGGCGCATCATCAACAATGGGTCGGTTTCCGCCGATCGCCCTCGCCCCAACTCGGCCCCTTACACAGCGGCAAAACACGCGATCACCGGTCTCACCAAATCAACGTCACTGGATGCGCGCAAGTACAACATTGCTTGCGGACAAATTGACATCGGAAATGCGCTGACAGATATGTCCTCTCGGGTAAAACAAGGTGTACTTCAAGCTGATGGCTCAGTTGTGGCCGAGCCGATGATGGATGTCACCAACGTCGCCCGTGCAGTTGCCTACATGGCCAGTCTTCCCTTGGATGCTAACGTTCAATTCATGACCGTCATGGCCACAAAGATGCCGCTGATTGGCCGGGGTTAAAAAGATGACAGACACCATTTCACAGCGAAAATAATTTGATACAGAGATAACCATCATTTAAAATAGGTTGCGTTGAAACGCAACTCGTCGACAGAGGGCAACCTACATGGCTCACCAACCCACCGATGCGTATCGCAAAATAACGGATAAGTTTGCCAGCCAGCAATGCGTGATCCTGGATGGTGGAATCGCCACGGAACTGCAACGACAGGATGTGCAAGGATTCCGGTTAAGTGATTCCAGTCATTGGGGATTCGATGCTATTGATTACGCACCTCAAGCGGTTGTCAACGTCCATCAACAGTATGTCGAAGCAGGGTGCGACGTGGTGACAACTGATACCTACGCAGTTTTGGATGCGCCCCAGCGATCAATTGGCCAGAACTTTCCTCGCGACGCTCCTGCCCATTGGATGGACATGTGTCGAAAAGCCGTGATGCTGGCCAGTGATGCGATCACATCTGTTGGCAAGCGAGAAGATCGGGCAGTCGCCTTCAGTATTGGAGGCGACATCATGACCCATCAACAACTCGAAACCATTCGCCTGTTGCTGCGAGTTTTTGAAGATGCTCCGCCAGATCTGGTAATTCTCGAAACACTTTCGATGGTAAATGAAAATCACACGAAAGCTGCAATTGAGTTGCTGACTGATTTCGGCCTACCGGTTTGGGTAAGTTTTCGCCGCTGTCGGCATGGTGTATGTGGCATTTACGGCCAGCTTTGGGGAGGACCTGAGGGAGATTATTTTGGCCGACTTGCCCAAAATTTGGAACGAGCCGGAGTAGGTGTCCTGCTCATCAATTGCCTTCCTGTCGAAATGGTTTCTGGCACCATCTCCTGGCTTCGCGACTTCACGGATATCCCGCTGGGTGCCTATCCGAACCTGGGTCGGTATCTTGATCCTCAATGGAGATTCGATGAAAACGTCACTCCTGAAAACTATGCTGAGATAGCTCGCGACTGGCGGGCTGAAGGTGCTCAATTACTTGGTGGTTGTTGCGGTGTTGGTCCCGATCATATTCACGCCTTATCGACTTCGTTGATGGGCACAAAACCAGGCGCACCCAAGGATGACGAACAGCTTGATTCGGCAAAAAAACAGTCCTCGGATCCCGCTGACCCCGTGCACCAACCAACGAAGTCGATTCCCGTAGAACTGTGGAGAGACAATCGGGGTCGCGATCTGTTTCCACTACCCTTTCCGGAAATCACTTGTGACCAGGATGTGTTTGTTCCCACGCAAGGTAGTTACCTGTTATGGAAGCACCTGTTCACAACAGGTGCTGGTTGTGACAAAACGTGCCTCGATGTGGGCTGCGGAACAGGAATCCTCTCAACCCAATTGGCACTTAATGGGGCAGAACATGTCACGGCAATTGATATTCAAAAAGAAGCCGTCGCCAATACTTTGACAAATGCCTTTCGTAATGGTGTGGCTGAACGCGTACACGGCGATGTTGTTGACCTGTATGCTTTCGAAGCGAACAGGCGATTTGACCTGGTTGTGGGCAGTCTGTACCAAATGCCCACCGACCCGGCCGGGAAGCTCAGCGGACACCGACCGGTTGACTACTGGGGACGGAATTTGCTGGACCATTTAATCCGCATTCTGCCCAGCTTATTAGAAGAAAACGGCCGTGCCTTGTTGATGCAAATCTCGCTGTTAAGCCAATTTCAAACGTCTCAGCTGATCGGTGAAATGGGCATGCAATCGCGCGTACTTGACTACCAGCTTTATGATTTTAATTCTATGTTTCTTGAGAACCTTGAACAAATTCAACGAGTGGAGGAAAGCTCCGACTCCTATCATTTCCAGATGGGCAGTGAACACGTGATGGTCATGTACTTGCTGGAGGTACAACGGAAACAATAAGGTTTCATTGATCATTATTGAATCGATTGTTGTGTTACACCTATCGGATTCAGTGCCATTGGCATCCGTTTTGCAATCAAACACCAACAATTTTTCCCCATTGATTCTTATTTGGCTGCCCAGGGGTTGAAACAACAGGCTGCACGCATCCAGGGTAACACTTGAGATTCGTTGTGAGGTGATGAAGGGCTCAAAAACGGAAAAGCACTTAGACACCCGGAACAGAATGTTTCCGCTCCGTTGTCTTGTCTTTTTGCCCGTTTGTCATCTGTCGCCAACATGCTTTCCAGACGGGTTCCAACAGGGTGTCCAGGCCAAACCAACGCCCAGAATGGGTAGCAGCCAGGGTGAACAAAGCCAATGCTTCCAACAGGTTGTTATTGACGTATCGATAATGGGAAAAGCCTTCCGTGGCTGCAAGAGAACCTGGCATCGGTGGCATGGCGACAAAGAACATCAATAACATAAAGGCCGAGGTCACAGCTGCAAATCGACTAAACAATCCTACCAGTAAGCAGCCACCACTTAAAATCAACCCCCAAACCACCAAACGATCGATTACTGTGATGACACCGCGAGTCGCTGGAAGGAGACCGCGCCGGCGTTGTTTGTCACTTAGTAGACCTGCCAACTGAGTTTCGTATTGAGTGGTCAGTTCCCCTACTTTGTTTTGCAACATTTTGCGATTGGCATCGAGTCTCGTCTGCTGACTCATCGTTAGATAACGTGATTCCCTAAGTACATCATCTGCGTATTGTCGATAAGTACGCCTCATTTCAGGAGCGTCGTAAACTTGCTCCTTTAACTCTTTCTGGACGTGTCTTAATTCACCTTCTGCCGACTCTCTCTGATCCAAATTAAGTACATAATGCCCTTCAAAATGGTCCAGATAAGCTATCCAACTTCCCAAGATCACCTTTTCGCCAAATTCATTCTGGGAAGGACTCTTTCCGGTTAAGCCACGGAACCAATTCCGCAAAGGTCCGTCCGATCGTTCCAGATAACTGCTGGAGGACCAGGGTTGATTCGTTGAATAGGAGTCCAGCTTGTAAAGACCCTCGTACAGCAAATGCCATCCAATCGCCAGGCGCAGCAATACCAGCAATACTTTCAGCTTGGGAGGACAACACGTGATTGACGTAATCGATGATTCGTTCATGGAACTGGAAATCGGCAAAAGGAATCTCCTGAGTGTACCATGTTGCTATCGGTGGTGGCTTGGTTAGGAATGTACGATATCAGGTCATTTTCAGCAAATTACCACCATCGCAAACTGGGTTGCTCCAGAAAACCTCCGCGCGTATAATCCGCCGATGTCAAAATCTTGACTTAAACTGCTGACTCCTTTCGTGTTACGCGTGCGTCTCAAACCGTCCGTACGGTCACATTTCCTGGCGCACCAAGGAAACCATTACCCTGATTGATTTGTCGGCTCAATTCGCCACGCAGTTGCTTGGCGCACTACCATCTTGGTGCGCACCGGTTGGTCGTCTGCGCATCCGTAAGACACTGGTCATTGGTTGTGTTTTGGTTGGCACGCTGTGGACCGTCGGCGTGAAGGCCGATGTAAAGTTACCCGTACCGCAGCAAGAAACTCCAGTTTTTATCAGAGCGGATTGGGCGACGCGCTGGGAACAAGGCCCAATTGAAATCTATGTGCTACGTGGTCACTGTGAAATCAAACAGGACACTACGGTAGTGCAAGGGCGTGAAGCGGTCCTTTGGTTGGAACGTTCCAAGCGTCCTGATGGATGGCCACATAAGGTGATCGTTTACATGGAAGGGGGTGTGCTGGTTGATGTGAATCACAACGACGACTCGCAACAACCTACTGGCCAGCATAGCACCCGAATTGTTGACAACCAATGGATGGGACGATTTTACACCTCCCAAGCTGTCCAATTGCAAGCTCCCATTATCGACGGCAATCAGCAATCTTTGCCAGAAATCTATCAACGGGCAGTCAGTGTTCTGGATATCAAAAAACACCGTGCGGTTCAGCAAGTTCAGCACCTTAAGAAAACGGACCGTCCAATTGCAGTTCCTGGCCGACGTATTCGCATTTATCCTCGCGGCGCAACTCGCATACAAATTCATTGGGAAGCCGTGCCAGGAAGTGATGAGCGTGTTGCCATATTCGATTCGGGAGTCAATCTCGTTGTCGATGGAATTGAACAAGTCGGTAGTCTCGACGTATCCACTGACCGTCTGGTGATTTGGACAGGGGAAAATGAACTTCCAGACATTTCCGGTAACACTCCATCCAGTCATGACACACCCCTGGAAATCTACATGGAAGGAAACGTCGTCTTCCGACAGGGTGATCGAGTAATCTATGCCCGATCGATGTACTACAACGTTGCCCAACAAAACGGCGTCGTACTGGAAGCCGAAGCTTTGACACCCGTACCCGATTTTCAAGGATTGTTGCGTCTCAGAGCCGAAGTCCTGCAACAACTGACCCCAAATCACTTCCTGGCCAGTAACGCATCGATCACATCCAGTCGGATAGGGGTTCCCCGCTACTGGCTACAATCAGAATCCATCTTCCTGGAGGACATCCAAAGGCCAGTCATCAACCCCTTCACGGGACAGGGACAGATCGATACACAAACGGGCGATCTGATGGTCGACCATCGTTTACACGCGACCAGCAACAACTCCGTACTCTATGTCGCTGGCCTGCCAGTGTTTTTTTCTCCCCGGTTGGCAACTGATTTGGATAAACCGTTTTACTACATCGATCGGTTTACGATGAAAAATGATAGCGTGTTCGGCACACAGATATATGCCAACTTCGATGCCTATCATTTGTTGGGTTTGCAGAATCCACCGGAAGGAACCGAATGGACCCTGTCCACTGATTATCTATCCAAGCGAGGACCGGCAGCGGGAACGAAATTCGCCTACGACCGCCAAGCTGTTCGTTTTTTACCCGGCCACTATTTTGGAGAACTTGACGCTTGGGGCATTCACGACACCGGACAGGACAACCTGGGCAGGGACCGACGATCGTTAGTCCCTGAAAAAGAATTTCGTGGACGTTTTTTTTGGGAACATCGACATCAACTTCCTGACGGTTTCGAATTTGAGGCGCAATTCGGTTTAATTAGTGACCGTAATTTCATGGAACAGTTTTATGAACGTGAGTGGGACAGGCGCCGAGACGCAACGACTGGCATCGCTCTTTCGCGCCGTTGGGACACACAATCCCTTGGCCTCTTCACTGACGTACGATTAAATGATTTTTTTGCACAAACCGAGTGGTTACCCCGTGCCGATCATTTTCTGTTGGGTATGCCACTGTTGGCAAACCGGGCCACATGGCTCTCCCATTCGCACATCGGATACGGCAAACTCCGCACCGCCGAACCCTCTGCCAGCGAAGCTCAGACACCCCTACCGTGGGAAACGTTAGGAGCAACGCGGTTTGATGATCGAGAAGGTGTACGCGTGGCCACACGTCACGAGATTGACCTGCCTCTCCAGTTAGGTCCGGTGAAAGTGGTCCCCTATGCGTTGGGTGAGGCCGCTCATTGGGGTGAAAACACACTGGGACAGGATCATTCACGTCTCTATGGCCAAACAGGAATCAGGGCCAGTTTGCCTATATGGCGTGCCGACCCGCGAATCCATAACACGATTTTAAATCTCAACGGATTGGCACATAAGGTGGTCTTCGATACTGAGTTCCTTTATGCAGACGCGAATAAAAACCTCACTGACCTGCCACTCTATGATTCGCTTCAGGACGATTCGATCGAGCATTTTCAACGACGTTTCATTCTTTCCCAATACGGAGGGGTCATCCCAACTCGATTCGACGATCGCTTTTTCGCGCTACGGTCAGGTCTGCAAAGCTGGGTCACTTCGCCTAGCACAGAAGTCGCCGATGATCTTATGCTCGTACGTCTGGGAGGCGTCCAACGTTGGCAAACCAAACGAGGACTACCAGGTCAAGAACGAATTGTCGATTGGATCACACTCGGTACCCATGCCAGCTTTTTTCCAAAATCGGAGCGGGACAATTTTGATCAAGAGGTTGGCTTGATCGACTACGATTTCCGTTGGCATATTGGTGACCGGTTGACGCTTTTGTCCGATGGCTTCTTTGACACCTTCAGTGATGGGCTGCGGCAGTTTACGGTAGGCGGTATCATTACACGGCCACCTCAAGGTCGCCTGTATCTCGGCTTTCGATCAACTGAAGGTCCATTCACCAGTCGCATCATCGCAACGTCGTTTGACTATCGAATGACCCACAAGTGGATTGCAACGTTGGGTGCAAACGTCGATCTTGGCCCCACGGGGAACATCGGACAAAGTCTTGCGGTAACGCGAGTCGGTGAGTCATTCCTCCTGCGCATCGGTGTGAACGTTGACAAAAGTCGTGGCAATGTTGGTGCAACGATGATGCTTGAGCCCCGCTTTCTTGGCAACCCAGCATCCGGACGTGTCGCCGGTGCGCAGATCGCCCCGCTAGGCGCCCTGGGTCTGGAATAA
>Ga0310125_10001170_pt1 | contig 13083 bp, 10 predicted proteins | sample CB11b_Tmax_Bot8__FD_203508 | JGI IMG/M metagenome (GOLD analysis project Ga0310125, IMG submission 203508) | Marine microbial communities from Western Arctic Ocean, Canada - CB11b_Tmax_Bot8 | ecosystem: Environmental > Aquatic > Marine > Oceanic | place: Canada: Western Arctic Ocean | collected... | reverse complement strand
CGCCGCAAGCAGCATTCGCTGGCTGACCATCGACTTCCTCGCCGAGCCGGGTCGACGCTATCACCTCGAATACGGTCCGGCCGTACGTCGGACCAAGTTGCCGAGCGAGCTGGCGATAGACGCCGGCGGCCCGGCCGGGACGACCCTTGTGAGGGCAGGTCGGTGGCTCTTCGAGTTCCGTCAGAATCCGGCTCGCCTGGCCCGGGTCGCACTGGATTCCGACGGTGACGCCGTGGTGGATGACGACGAGGTGGTCTGCAACGGGGCGGTCCATTATTACGTTGATGGCAACGGTGAGCGGGCCGAGTCGAGAAGCGGGGGGCGGATTGTTGTCGAGGAGTCCGGTCCGCTGCGGGCCTGCATCCGTGTCGACGGGGTCTATCAGCCTCGGCAGGGTGAGGCGATCGTCCAGCATCGCACCCGTTATCACATACTCGGGTCCGGTGGACTGGTTCGGGCTGTTCATGAGTTTCGAGTGGTCGGATCGACACGTGGCACGGTGTTCCGAGACATCGGCTTGGAATTGAAGCTGCCGGAAGCGTCGGCGGGTCGGTGGATCACTGCCCCGCTGCCGGACGGCCAGCCCGGTCAGCAGAAAGTCGCCACGTTGCGAGGCGAGTCGGCGTCGCTGTCTTCGGTGCAACAGACCTTCCGCCACTTCGGCAACCCGATCTGCCGCGCCGCTGTCGTTGATGGCAGCGGCCCGAAGGACCGTGTACTCGCCACCGGCAAGAAGGCCGGTTGCTGGATGCAGGTGGGCGATCGAGGATGGTCGATCACCGGCGGGTTGAAGTGGTTCTGGCAGCAGTTTCCCAAGGAGTGGGAGGCGGATGGTGACCGGATGGTGCTGCACCTGTGGAGCCCACGTGGCGGTGGACTCGACTTCGGCCGCAAGGGACTCCTGGAGACCCTGGGAACAGCAGGCCGATTCTGGCTGCTCGAGCGGGGCGGCGACCCCGGCAAGATGAATCCGGTGGCCGGTTACAAGGTCTTCGCCGGCCACGCGGCACTACAACGCGGCGACGTCGATGGGCTGGGGATCAACAAGCACCACGAGTTCTATCTGCATTTCCACGATGCTCGATCATCGGGTGATGAGGGAATCGAGTACGGACGGCTGGTCGAGGGTCCTCCGCTGGCGCTGGCCAGCGGACAGTGGAACTGCTCGACCGACGTGTTCGGGCCCCTGGCCGCTCGGTCGGGGGATCTCGAGACGAAGCCGCCCGAGCGGATCGTCGACAGGATCTTCGACCTGAAGCGATATGCCCAGGATGCATTCGGGGACTACGGCTGGTGGATCTTCGGTAGCGGGCCTCACTACAGCTACCACTGGGACGCGAAGCTCAAGCGGCACTTCGCCAGTGCGATGCGGTTCGAGTACCACACCTACCAGAAGGAGACGCAGCTGTGGTGGTGTTACCTGCGGAGCGGAGAGCGCAAGTTCCATGACTGGGCTCTGCCATCCGAAGACCACTGGGTCGACGTGGCCGTGTCGCATCGTCCGCTGAAATACCGCTGTGCCTACCGGGGAGGTCGGCCGCAGGACCAGGAGCTGCACTTCCGACCCGGTGAATGGGCGATCGACAGCCCGCTGTTCTATCTCAGGCAACGCGACTCGGCCGAGGCGTGGCTACGCGGCGGGGCCCAGTTCTGGGCGTCGTATCATCGGACGCTCGAGACCACGACCCTGGCGTATTACCTGACCGGTGACGAGCGATACAACGACGTGATCGAGTACTGGCGCGACTACTGGGGCGAGCTGGCCGGTGTCACCAGCGGGTCGCAGGAGGTGAAGCCGTGGTATCGCGAGCAGCCGTGGTTCGTGGCCACCGAGCCGGGCGAACCCGAGGTGAGCTGGGCCAGGATGATCCGCGACTACGCGCCGTTCACCTCGGGGCTCAGACACCAGATGACCCAGTTCTTCAATCTCGCCACGTTGTACGAGCACACCTGGGACAAGAAGGTTGGGCAGGCTCTCCGCGAGTGCGCCGACGTGTACCTCGACCCCGAACATCCCATCGGTGTCTGGCGGACACAGGAGAATTCTCCGCCGAACCATGCCGCGGCACCCCGGTTGGCTCACTTCTGGGTCCCGGCACTCTGGAAGTACCACCGCGTCACCGGTGACCCGAGGATGCCGGGAGTCTTCAGGAAGTACTTCGCCGCCTGTTACGGAACCGATCCGTTTCGCGAGGACATCGGCCAGTATTCGAACGTCCACATCGGATACGCCTGGTACTACACGCGTGACCCGCGGCACCTGCGTCCGGCCCGGGTGGAACTCGATCGCCTGATGCCCCTGGCCAAGCCGCTCGAAAAGCCTCACGACCTCGGCCGCCGCATCTACAACCCCTATGCCCCGATCCAGTCCCTGACCTCGGTCCCCAGGCTGATCTGGGCTCTCGACGACGCGAGCCGTCGCGGCGTACCCGTTGGACCTCCACCCCGGATGAAGCCCCAGCGAACTCCGATCGCGCTGTTCAAGGCCGAGGGGGTCTCGCTGAAACTGACGGTGTGGGGTTTTGACCCCCAGCTGCGGCTGGTGGATTTCGAGGGGAAGCCGGTGCTGGTTCGAGTCTTGCGTCGCGATCGTTTTGCCACCGATCTGCAGCCCTTTGATCGGACGACCCGCGACTTCGAGGTGTACCTGATCGAGTGCGAGGTGCCCGCTGATGCGGCGGCGGGTACGTACCTGCTGGTGCCGGGTCTCGAGTGTGCAGTTCTGTCGACCAACAGCCGCACCCTGCACCTGAACGCCTCGCGGCCGATCAAGCTCGATGCCGGCCAGCGTGCCTGGTTGCCGCCGAGCGAGGCTCTGCTGCGGTTGCAAAGTGCCGTGCCGACTGCCTGGCGGCTGGCCACCTCCGATGGCATGCCGATTCCGTCTCGGATGGTCCCGGGCGGCTTGGAGAGTGAAGTGGCCGTGGTCGGGCGAGTTGTCCTGCAGAATGTCTCAACCGGCGGTGGCTGGTTTCGACTGGACGGCCTGTCGGCGGGTAAGTGCTGGGTTTCGCTGGACGGGTTGATGAGGAGTCCGCCGGTGACGGCGGCTCAGATCGCCGCCGCTTTACCGCGAACCATTCCGGTCGAGCTGGCCCGAAAATTCGTCCCGGGCCGTTTTGGCCAGGCCGTACCGGTGACCGAGAAGCGAGATCTGGTGCTGCCCGATCATGTCGTCGCCGACGGAACTCTCCGTCGCCTGTTTACCAGTAAACGAGGATCGATCGAGTTCTGGATTCGCAAGCTGTGGGACGATCGACTGGCAGGTTCACCGCGAGTGACCTTCGTGGACAACGGGCTGATATCGGCCTGGAACGCCTGGCGGCTGCCGGTCAACGAGTGGGCTCACGTGGCCGTCGAGTGGAGACCTCTGAAACAGGACTCGACTCGCCGGGCGGTCCACGTCTACGTCAACGGGCACGATCGGAAGAGCTACCGCAGTATCTGGTGGGACGGCTACGGGCGACAGGAGTTCCGGTTCCCGGCCGATGGCAAGTGGCTGAAGCGGTTCCTCTGCCGGGCGTCCCGGGGGGCTCCGTTCCTGATCGACGAATTGCGGGTCTCGGACGTGCCGCGGTATACCGACGAGTCGATCGCACTGGGGCATCGGCAACTGGTCAATCCGAGACGATTCCGCCCGCCGAGCGGGAGGTTCGAGCCGGATTCGCACACGCTGCTGCTGATGCGGTTGGACGGCAATCTCGAGGCCACCTGGCCGGTGTCGAAGCCGGCACCCGGTGGTCGATTCGAAGCCCGGTGATCGGGTGTCGGTACGCGGAGGTACCTGGTCCACAGTTTCGGGAATTCTGCAGTTGATACACTGAACCCGCATACAGCCATTCAAGCAGGCTGCTCGGGCGGCCGCTGTGGGGATCGAGCATGACAAGCGACCGACACCGGTTCGTGGGGACGGGAGCCATCGGGCTGTGCCTGGTGGTCCTGTGGGTTCCCTGGTCTGTCGAGGCGTCCGACGACGAGCGGCCGATCTGTACGATCGCTGCGATTTCCCATCCGCACATCACCACGCTGTCGGCCAAGGAACTGGGCAAGCGGAGTTGGCTGGCTTCCAGCAGCCCGATCGGGTTGCGGAAGGCGGTTGAGGCCGTAAAGAGCAGCAAGCCGGACGCCTTCGTTGTGCTCGGGTCGCTGACATGGACCGGTTCGGATGCCGACTTCGGAAAACTCAAGACGTTCTTCGCCGATGTCGATGTGCCGCTGTACCTCGTGCCCGGCCCCAGGGACCTGGTCGACGGAGGTCTGGAGCGGTTCGGCAAGCACTTCCCGAAGCAGCAGGGTGACCGTTATTCGGTGAAGGTTCGTGGCGTCCATTTGCAGTTGGCGTCTCCCCTGATCAAGCCGACTCCGGCCCAGCAGGCTCAGAGGCTGGAGTGGATGGAACGAGACCTCGGGCAGCCGGGCGTCTCGCCAGCCGTGCTGATGTTTGGCGGCCTGACATATCCCGCGACGAAGCCGCCCGTGAAGCCTCAACCTCTACAGAAGAGGTACTGGCAGCTGGTCGAGCGTGCCGGTGTGGCGGCACGGCTGACTCCCAGCCACTCGCACAACGTCGCCTACGAGAACAGCCTGCCGATCTGGAGCATACCGGCCACCGGGTGGAGTCCTCGGAAGTGGACGGTGGCCTTGATCCGGGTGTATGTGAAGCGGATCGAGCTGTCGGTGGTTCGAGGTGCCGGTCAGCCGTTGCAGAGCCTGGTGATTCCGAATCCGGTCGCCGCTCCGCGTCTGCCCACCGCGGCGTCGGATCCCTTCGGCGTGCCGACTTACAGCCAGGATCTGGCGCTCAAGCCCGAGCTGACTTTCGTGCAGTTGTCCGACTCGCAGTTCGACGACAAGACCATGGACCGCTACAAGGCCCGGTTCCGCTACGACCAGCAGATGAACACCCTGGCCGTCAAGCAGGTCAACCGGCTGAATCCGGCGATGGTCTTCATGACCGGTGACCTGACGAACAAGAACACGCTGACCGAGTGGAAGACGTTCGAGAGCATCTACTCGAAGCTCAAGCCGCCCTTCTACACTTTGCCGGGCAACCACGACATGTCGGCGGCGGGCACGCCGGATCGGATCGCCCTGTATCGGCGGTTCACCCGACGTGAAGCGTACTACTCGGTCGAAAAAAACGGCTGCGTCTTCATCTGCCTGAACACCGGCACGGCATCAGTGGATCGCGAGCAGATGGCGTGGTTCCGTCGCGAGCTGGAACGGAACCGCAGCGCGAAGCACGTGTTCGTGCTGGGTCACTACCCGGTACTGGCTGCGTTTGGAAACAACGTGAAGGGACCCGAGGCGACCGAGATCCTGACCTTGCTGAGGCAGTACAAGGTGGCGGCTTACCTCTCGGGCCACAGGCACCGCTATGACTACCGGGTGCACGACGGAGTGGCCCACGTGCTGTGCGACTGCCTGTGCTGGGGCGAGTACCTCTCGTACCAGGTCTACCACGTCTTCCCGGATCGCATCGTCGCCTGCTGGAAACCGATCTTCCGCACCGACGGCAACCGGCCGCTTTACGAGCGGGTGGTGTTTCCCGAGCCGCGTTATCGAGACTGAGGCCCGGTGGCGAAAACGCACGGAACTGTTCGCGGGTCAGCGTGACCTGGGACATGACCGGTGCCTTGAAGAACGACGATCGTCGGTCTGATTGGTGGACGTATTCGGCCAGGCTGACTCGCCCGTCGGAGCCGACTCCGCTGCCCCGCATTGGATGTGTTGGGCTGGGGCTGCTCTTGCGGGGCCGGATCGGTCCGAAGGCCTTCAGGGCGTTGTCGATGATCCGGTTGGTCTTGCCGGCCATGTCGCCGAATCCCTTGAAGGGACGGCCCAGCAGGGTGCCATCGGGGGTCAGGACCCAGATCCCCTGGTCGGTCTCGTTACTGATCGGCCGCTTGTTGCCCGGCTTGATCAGCGGCTGCAGGAACCGGGCTCCCTTCGAGCGAGGATTCAGCACGGTCCGGATATCGACGGCCCGGTCGAGTTGGTCCAGGGCGTCGGGGCTGGGTTTCAGGTCTGTGAACGAGGCCCTGGCTCGGGAGTGGTCCAGCACGACGGTTGTATGCCTGGCCTTCCTGTTGATCCGCCAGCCGGTCAGTGTTCGGTCATCGGCGGGGATCACGACCAGGTAGACGTCGGCCAGCTTGTGTTTTGCGGCCCACTTGGCCAATCGCTGCTTGTCGCCACCGACCCAGACCACGAAGAGCCGCGGCCAGCACTTCAGCCGAATCTGCCAGCCGCGTTGACGATTGGCCAGCGCGCGGATCATCCTCGCGGTCTTGCTGTCCAGCTCCTTCACGAAGGAGACCACATTGACGAGGTTTCATTCCAGTGAAGTGGAGACCCGGACGTGCCTCTTGGAGTCGGTTCTCTTCAACAGGTCGACGTTGAGCGAATAGGGAAGCCGGGTGTTGGCAGCCGGACCGGAAACCGGCAACTTCTTTGCCGCCGCGGGTCCCAACGACTCCACAGCCGCTTCGGCCAGGCATGCTGTCGCCAGCAGTGGGATCAGCAGGAGTCCGACGGGCAGCTTCGTGAGTGTGTCCAGGTGTTGCGTCGCGTCGTGTTCCACTGCGCGACCGACTGGCCAACTGCCAGCCGTTGGTCCTTATTATTGCCCGAGAATCAGCTGGTTCAACAGGGCACGTGCTGCTTCGGGCTCTTCTGACTCTACCGTCATTTCGGCCATGAGTGTCTGGAGCATTCGCCGTGTGGCGGGATTCTTGACGTTTACGATCAACTCCTCGAGATGCTCGACGAACTGCTCGGGCTCCATCGAGTTTTTCAGGATGGCGGCGGCGTGGGCCGCGGTGGCGACTTCGTGCTCGGCCAATTGCGCACGCCGCATGGCCAGCTCGATGCGACCCATGCTCACCTCAAGACCGGCTCGCTCGAACTCCAGGTGTATCCTGTGCCTGTGCATCTGATGGTCTTCGCCTTCCTCACCCTCCTGGTCCTCATCACCGCCGAGAGTCTCTTCAAGTTCGTCGAGTCGTTTGAGGATCGTCTCGGCCTCGTCCTTGAGCTTCCGGGCGAGCGGTTCATCGCCCCCGTCGGCCGCCTTGTCGATGGCCGTCTCGAGTTCGTCAAGTTTCCGTTCGAGAGTCTCGGCCTCCTCGCGGGCCTTTTGTCTGGCGGCTTCCTGTTCCTGTACGAGAACCGTCTCGGCGGCAGTTGCCTGGTCACCTGCCATGGGAGTCGTCCAGACGCGTGCAACCACGAACCCCGCGGCCAAGATCGCAGCACACAGCAGTAGAGGTGTGGGACGCATGTTGAGTTCCTCAGGCAGTGTGAATGGGGGCAAAGCCGATCGGCCAGGCAGAGACTGGCTGTCTCAAGCGAGACAGTACCACCGATGGCGTTTCTTCGCGCGGGCAAAGATTCCCGGAAAATCGGATCATCACTCTACCGGGAATCCAGCGAACGACTCGTAATCCTGTATCCCAGTACGGAGTGGGAGAGGCCGGTACGGCTGGGGTTGCTTGTGGCAATTCGGCTGCCGCCCGATCACACTTGGCGTATTGACCCTCTGCCTTGTCTACGTCGCAACAGGAACGAAACGATGCGTATGCTCACCCATTGCCTGGTTGCTCTTGGGTGGTTGACTCTCTCGGGTGGCGTCTTCGCCCAGGAGTCGCTTGAGAAGATCGAGGCGAAAGCCGTCAAGAAGGTTGCCACCCAGTTTGCCGAGCAGGTACAGAAGTTCGACAAGCCCCAGGTCAAGATCTCGCCCGATATCACGACGGCCAACGGGGTGCACAAGCCGGAAAAGGCCGGAGTGCTGGTGATCCCACAGAAGGGGCTGACCGCACAGTCGCTGGCCAAGGCGGCCAAGACGAAGGAGGGGGCCGGCGTCGGGTTCCTGTTCTGCCATCACCTCGCACCGGCCATCAACGGGCAGGCGGTGGCCAAGGATCAACTCCGCAGTGTCAGCTTCGCCGGTGACGACGGCGGCGAGATTGAGATCTCCTGCATGCTGCTGGTTGTTCGCGAGCTCCCCGACAAGGGGCTTAGGCTGTTCGTCTACGGCAAGGGCCCCAAGCCACTGCTGAGTGCGAAGCTATCCAAGAGTGCCGGGCCGGGAATCAAGCCGCTGGCGGTCGAGGTCAAGGACATCGAGGCAGAGACCGGTACCCTGACCCTGACTCTGTTTGATACGCACCAGGCCGGCTTCAAGGTGATGCACCAGCCCTGAGCGAACCGGCCGGAGTGATCCTCTTGGTAATCTCGACACCCGCAGCGATCTCAGACCCCAACCGCATTCGCTTCGCGATCCGGCGCTGTGCTGTTCTCGGGCTGGTGATTTCGGGGATTTGCTGGCCCGGTCATCGAGCGTCGGCGCAGGACGACGCGACGAGTGCATCGCAGTTGTCGGCGGCCGAGGTGGCGAAGATCGTCGAGGACGACGATTGGGTACTGGTTGACACTCGGCCGACAGACGCATTCAACGGCTGGGCGCTGGATGGCATCACACGAGGTGGCCACCTTCCGGGTGCGGTCGACTTTCCGGCTGGTTGGCTGGATGTCGAAGTGAAGGGCAAGACCGACAGACTGGCGGCGGCACTGGCCACGAAGGGCATCCGACCCGACAGGCACATCGTGCTGTATGGCATCGGCAAACGGGACTCTCAGAAAGTGGCCGCCTACCTGGGACAGGCCGGATTCCGAAAGCTGCACGTGTTTGATCTCAAGGACTGGAACGCCGACAAACTCAGGCCCCTGGTTCGGTACAGGAACTTCCAACTGCTGGTCCCCGCATCGATTGTGAAGCGGCTGATGACGGGCCAGTTGCCCGAGACGTTTGGCGAGACCAAACGGGTCAAGTTCGTGGAGGCCAGTTGGGGTGGCGAGGGTGCGTCCTACTCGAAGGGTCATGTTCCCGGCAGCTTTCATGTGAACACCGACCATTTCGAACCGCCTCCCTCGTGGAAACTCGGCAGCCCCGAGGTGCTCGAGCGATTTGCCACGCGATACGGGTTCCAGGCCGACGACACCGTGGTGGTCTCGGGCAAGGACCCCACGGCCAGCTATCGGTTGGCGATCGTGCTGCGGTACATGGGTGTGGCTGATGTGCGGGTGCTCAACGGAGGCTTTGATGCGTGGAAGGCGGCCGGGTACAAAGTGGAGACGCAAAGCGTGCCGCCGCCGAAGTCGCCGGGATTTGGTACCAGGATCCCGAAGCGGCCGGCACTGATAGACACGACGCCTGAGGTGAAGAGGCGATTGAAGCAGACGAAGAAATTCACACTGGTGGACGCGCGGACCTGGGCGGAGTTCATCGGGACGACCTCAGGGTACAAGTACCATTTCCGCAAGGGTCGGATTCCGGGTTCGGCCTATGGCCAGGCGACCTTCACCGGTGCCAACTCTCTGACACCCTATCGCAACATCGACAACACGATGCGGAACGCCCAGGAGATCCTGGCGCTTTGGAAGCGATCGGGCATCGCCACCGACAGACACCTGTCCTTCATGTGCGGCGGTGGTTGGCGAGCGGCCGAAGTCCTGACGTTCGCCCAGGTGTTGGGCCTCCCCAGGACATCGCTTTACAGCGACGGCTGGATCGGGTGGAGCAACGACCGATCCAACCCCATCGCAACCGGTGCTGTCGGTCTTAAGAGTCCGGAGCGGCCGTAGTCGCCGGCACCGTTTTTCGGCGTTGAGGGTGGCGGTCTGCCCGGTGTGCCCGGTGTGCGGACGCTTGACTTGTGATCCGTGCCCAGCACAGAAGTCTCGCCCTGACATCACTACAAGCAGATGTTAAAGGCGCGACACATTCACGTGAGGTACTGATTATGAAGTCTGCTCTGCGATACATCATTAAGTCGAAAATGGTGGTCATGTTCCTGGCGACGCTGTTGACCTGCCCGGTGTCGATGGATGCCAAGTTGCCGAGCCATCCCCTGGACGGTCTCACCGCCGCCGAACACTTGACGACCCGCGCGTGGGGCTTGTCGTGTCCCAGGTGAAGTATGTCGATGACGGGAAGCCCCGCTCGATTCTCTACCAGGGACATCTCTCCGAGTTGTTCGTTCCTTATATGGACCCGTTGATGGACTGGCGGGACCGAGCGTACCTGGATCTCGCGGAAAACCCCGGTGGCCTGGCGAATTCGCTGCAGCCGGGGCTCGACTGTCCCAGCCATGCGACGTTCATCGATGCCGTTGTCGCCAACGGACAGGGGATTCCAGTTCGTGTCGAACGAGCGGCCTGCCTGTTTGAGTTCGATCCCGGTTCGATGGCATGGCGGCACTGGGATTTCATGACTCGACGGACCGAGAGTCGTGCCAACCGGGTACTTGTTCTCAGGATGATCGCCACGCTGGGGAACTACGACTACGTGTTTGACTGGGTGTTCATGCAGAACGGGGCGATCCGGATTCGTGTGGGCTCGACGGGAATCGACCAGGCCAAGGCGGTGACCCGCAGAGATCTCAGAGACGGCAAGGGAGAGCCGCCATTTGGTCACTTCGTGGCACCTCACACCGTCGCAGTCAACCACGATCACTATTTCAGCTATCGGCTGGATCTGGACATCGACGGGGTGCAGAACAGCTTCCTGCACGAATCGCTCAAGGTGATCGAATTGCCCAGTGGGCCTTGTCGCAAGGTCTGGGTGGTCGAACCGAAGATTGCCAGGACCGAGAAGGAAGCCCGGATGCGGATGCACATGGCACGGCCGGGTCTGTGGCGGGTGATCAACCCCGCGGTGAAGGGCGCGGTGGGGAATCCGGTCAGCTACCACATTCGAGCGATGGGGACGAATCGGTCACTGCTGAGTGTTGAAGAGTACCCCGGCGGACGAGGTGGCTTCACCAGCAACTATCTCTGGGTGACTCCCCGTCGAAGGGATGAGCTGTATGCCGATGGCAAGTACCCGTTTCCCACGAAACGAAATGGTCTGCCTCAATGGACCGACCGGGACCGTCCGATCGAGAACACCGAGATCGTGGCCTGGTACACGCTGGGCTTCCATCACGTCGTGCGGGTTGAGGATTGGCCGGTGATGTCGACGAAGTGGGATCAATTCGAAATCCGGCCATACAACTTCTTTGACAGGAATCCCGCCATCAACCTGCCCAAGTAGGCCCGGCTTCTCTTGGAGGTCAGAGGGGCAGGGGGGGGCAGGAGGTCACGCGGTCAGTCGGTCGCCCGAGTTGTCGATGCCTCGGGGTTGTGGCATCGACTCGGTCACGATTTTCCAGCTTCGGCCGTCTTCGCGCATCGCCTGGAACGAGCGGGCCTTGTAGGCGAACTCGAGTTCGGGGGTCTCCAGTGGCCGTCCGGCGTGAAGGGCGGCACGCATCATGGCGTCGGTCTGGCCGGTCGTCATCAGCGTGCGTTCCAGCGGATAGGGCGATCGGCCGTTGCGGAAGTGGTCCTGGATGGCGTGAGTGAGTGCTTTAAAGAGGTTGCGGTTGTTCCAGGGTCCGACGTAAAGCGACGTGGCAGCGGGCTTCCGCTGGCCGGTCAACCGGCAGGCGAAATTCCATCTCGTGTCGTTCTTGCCGATATTGAGCATCGTGGCCTTCAGTCCATCGGCGTAGGTGATCAGCAGGCCATCGGAGGTCGTCCGTCGTTCCCCGGCCACCTGCTGGATCGATCCTCCGGCGGACGCCGCCGTGCCCAGTTTCGTGCCCAGCTCGGCTCTCATCGCCGCTTCGGCCAGCTTCAGCGACCAGCGTCCGTCCCGGGCGGCCTTCCACAAGCGTGGACCGCGCAGGTACTCGACACTCGTCACTCCCGTCTCACCTCCCTGCCGGGTCTCGACAAGGGACTGCAGCACTTCCAGTGCATGGAAGCCGTAGGCTTCGAGCGGTCCGCCGTGTATCGAGACGGCTTCGGCGATCCGGGCTCCTCGAGGCAGATCGATCGGCGGACGTCTCTGGGCCAGCGGCACCGAGCTGCCGGCCATCAGCGGGATGTTGTGCTCGCGGGCCGTCTCGTACATCTGCCGGGCCCAGTCGAAGCGATAACACAGGTGCTTGTCGTTGAACACGGGAATCGTGCGACGGCTGTTGCCGATCACCTCGACGATCTCGTCAAAAAACCTCTTCCGCGGGTACCTCTTTTGCCCGAGCCGATTGAACGAGTAGGTGCCGTGTTCACCGATCGACAGCACGGCATCGACGGCCAGTTTCCGGCCTCCGACTTTCAGTGCCTGGGCAATCGTGGGGAAGATCTTGATCCCGTAGTCGCGGGCCACGCCGCGTGCCATGTCGAGCTTGGGGAACTGGTCGACGTACATCGAGACGATCCGGAACTCCTTCCGCGGATCGATCCGTTGACCGCAGAAGAGATACGGCTCGAGGAAGTTCTCGAGGATGACGTTGGCGTGAGACCTGTGTCGGAAGCAGGTCAGGATCGCGGCGACTCGAATGGTCATGGCGGCCCAGACTAGCAGCTTCGGCGGCTGCGGGATGCCTGGTGGCCGACGAGGTCGCTCACTTCGCCGTGTCGTCATCCTGTCTCGCAGCCGCGTCGGCGCCCGCGTGGAGCCTGGTGTCGGGGTATTCGGCCGACCAGGCAAACCAGCGGCACTGGACCGAGTCGACCCAGCGGAGCGTGCGGCCCTTGAGCGGCCCGGACTGGGCTCGGCCTTCGATGCCCCAGTGCGACTTCGTTTCGCGGTCGACGAACGGTGCGGCCTGGGCCTGGGCCTGGGCCCTGCGGTCCAACTCCAGCGTGACCTGTCGTTTGGACTTGTAGCCTTCGGCCCTGGTGCCGTCGACATCCGGAGCATAGCAGCCCGTTGAAAAACACAGGTTCGCGGGGTCAGACGCCCCGCCTTTTGCGGGGGGCCTGACCCCTTCACCCGATCGATGGGGATTGGAAGAAATGGGTTCAGGCCCCGCCACGGGCGGCGTCAGACCCCAGGCTCCCGGTTTTTCAACCCACCGCAGGCCGGCGAGACGCGTCCGCATCGCGTTGCGTGACATGACCCCGTTCTGCCGTCTCGTGCTAGACTGCATCCCGTCGCCGAGAAATGGGAGAACCGAAGCTGATGAAACGCCACAAAGTGACAGGATGGGTGCTGTTGGCCTGCGTGCTGGTTCCTGCCGTGAGCGTCAA
>Ga0310125_10001169_pt1 | contig 13087 bp, 13 predicted proteins | sample CB11b_Tmax_Bot8__FD_203508 | JGI IMG/M metagenome (GOLD analysis project Ga0310125, IMG submission 203508) | Marine microbial communities from Western Arctic Ocean, Canada - CB11b_Tmax_Bot8 | ecosystem: Environmental > Aquatic > Marine > Oceanic | place: Canada: Western Arctic Ocean | collected... | reverse complement strand
GGTGGATACCTGAGCGCCGGGCATCGCGGTCGTGACCTCACCCTCGAAGTCGTCGAATCTTCCCAGCGCCTCCGAGACGGTCCATTCCTTGAGCGGTTCGGTGTCGGTGAAGATGAACCATAGCGACTCGATGAGCATGCCTGGATAGGCGCCGCCCAGGGTATCGAGCATGGCCCGCTCCGTTATGAACAGCGGCACGGGCGGGCGCTGGGGATCGTAGAATAGCTCGGAGTCCTCGGGCGCGGCCTCCTCGGGCGGCGGCGGGTCTATGAACACGCTCGCGTGGGAATGCCAGTAGTCTTCGATCGGATCTATGGCCTCCATGACGCCAACGATCTGAGCCGTGATCTTGGTGCGTGACCCCAGGCTCGGCGCAACTACGACCTCTTGTCCGACCACCAGATCGAACTCTATGGCAGTGGTTACGCTTACCACTGCCTCTAGGACGGGCCCTTCCCGGCCGAGTCCGGTGACGTCGGCGGCCATGCGGCCCGAGGTGAAGGTCACGTGGTCCTGCAAGTTGGATAGGTACCTGAAGTATGCCCTGGACGCCTCCCCGGTGGTCCCCGCTGGTGGGAGTGGGTCCACTGGCAGTCCCGCGAACCACGTCTCGACGCGAAGGTAGACCTCGTGGCTCTCATAGAGCTGGGAGATGCTGTTGTCGATGGCTTCGACCATCGCGTCCTGGGTACGGCGGAGCTCGAACTCGGTCAGCGAGACGCGGCGCGCTATCGTGCTGATGTTGGAGAACGGCCGCACGAGAGCTTCGACGGCCACGTTCAGCCCCAGCCGCTCCAGCGATCTCAGGTAGACCGGGCCGGCGGCCGCCAGCGTAGTGGCCACGATGATGCCGGCCAGCAGACTTGCCAGCAAGACACGGTCGTCGGTCAGGCGCTTGAGGGCGAGCTTTGGAAGTGAGATAGGGCTCAACGACGAATCCTGGTGGCAGCGAGTACGGGGGTCTGCTCCTACGGTCATGGGTCGACGGCTGTCCTGTCCGGACTCGGCAGAGACGGTTGTATTACAACCGGAGCCGGTAAAGGGCTAGTTACTATACGGCGCTACTCGGATGGCGGTTCTGGCAACAGTCTGAGCGTCGTCGCCGCAGCCTCTTGTATCCGGTCTTCCGACCAGACGATAGGCACCCCGCCTCCCCTTCTCCACAATCGTAGCAGATCGTCGTAATGCGGTGAGAAAGGGTTCCCCGACTGCCCTCCCGGCATCGAGAACCTGCTCTCGTCCCAGGCGCCGACGTCGAGGACCATCCTCATGGACGCGATGACGAGGGGGTTGGCCGTCGGCTCGCGTGGGTCGGGCTTCGCGTGGCCTATGGTCGTAGTGTCGCCTCCCCAGGGGAACGGGTCTATGTTGAACACCCGCGCGAGCAGGCGGTTCCGGCCCATCGGGTGCTTGAGTGTGAGCGGTCTGACGTCCCCCCAGGCCCATTTGCGGTGTTGGGGACCCCGCTCTTCCCGCAGTCCCCGGACGGCCGTGCTCAGGCAGTCGGAGATCATGTCCGCCCACCCGTCGGGGAACCAGCCCTCCGGCTGCTCACGTATCAGCCGAACGAGATGCCCTGTCCGTCTTTCAGCCAGGAGCGAGGTGGACATTAGCGCGGTAAAGCCGGCCCCCAGCGCCCAGGCGAAGGCATTGGGGGCTTTGGCGGCGACGATTCTGCGGGGCACGCCGTTGAGCCAGCCGGCATCAGGGTCGGATCCCGCCCGCGGCATGGTGTCCCACCCCGTGAGACGGCGCGGCGTCTCGCCGACGAGCTGCCAGCCGAGGGTGCCGGACTCGTCTGCGTAGAGCATGTTGAGCGACATAAGCGGCCACTCGTGGAAGGCGCGACGGAACTCCTCGAAAGACCGGGCTCGGTGGACCTCCATGAGCCCCTTGATCGGCCTCGGATCGAGCCACGTGCCCCTGATCGAGATCGCGCCGAGGTCATGGTCCAGCGCGGGGCCGATGACTGGGCCGCGCGGCGTGACGAGCACGTCTTCCTCGACGTCGCCGCGCCACCTGACGCGGATGATCTCGCGGCGGACCTGGCACGCGACGAAGGCGCCATCCTCTCTGACACTGCGTCCGTCGGGACCTACCTCCTCGATGTACAGGTCGGTGTTGTCGACAAGGCCGGCGGTCGGCGCCCAGGCCGCGAAGGCGTTGTGGCCGATGGCGAAGCCGGGCGTTCCCATGAAGGTCCCACCGGCCACGGACCAGTCCGGAGTGCGAATGTGCGCCAGGTACCAGGCCGGCGGCAGGTGGGGTGGAAGGTGCGGATCGCCGGCGATGATGGGCCGTCCGGCGGCCGTCCGTGAGGCGCCGATCACCCAGTTGTTGGAGCCGCCGGCCACTCCCACGGTCTCACCCCACGCCTTCAGGTCCTGTGCCAGACGGTCGACCACCGCCGCGGATGGGGCGTCGTGGGCGTGCTAAACGGGCGGCCACTCAGGATATGTCGGTTCAAGAGACAGCAGTGCGTCCTTGCCGTCGTCGCGGGCTATCTTGAGCCGCGCCAGCTCCACATCCCAGTTGGAGGCCATGCCAAAGCAGATGAGCTTGCTGATGGCGATGGAGTCGACGGCGGTAAATGGCGTGGGCGAGGCTCTGAGGATGGCAAACTCATGGGCCTTCCGCCTGGAGTCCAGCTTGATTCCGTCGTTGACGCCCCGGGCAAAGGCTTCAAGCATCTGGCGGATGTCTGGGGAAAGCAGCTCGACCTGCCGCTCGGCGCTGTGCGAAAAGCCGATGCGGCGGGACAGGCGGTCAAGGGGCAACGCACTTGGCCCAACGCGCTCCGCCAGGGTGCCACGGGCGACGCGCATCAGGCTCTCGAGCTTGAATGCGCGGTCCTGGCCCTGGCAGAAGCCCAGCCCGTACCAGGCATCCCATTCTTCGTCAGCCTCAATGTGGGGGATGCCGTATCCGTCGCGCCGGATGGTGACAGGCCGGTGTACGCCCGGGACACGCATACTGACGTGGGTCGTCGACAGACGGCGCCCGAGCAGCAGCCGGAAGACCAGCCTGGGGATGTTCATCTACCGGACAGACGCGATGGGCCGCGAACCGGTCTCGGTCAGGTCCTCCAGCGTGGTGTGCCGGACAGCAACGCCGAACACCTCGGCGAATTGGGCCGTCAGGGCCGGAACGACCTCGTCGACTGCAATGGGACCGTGCCGGCGGTCGGCCATCGACGTCACAGGGCCCTCGGGCATTCCACAGGGGACGATGCGGTCGAAGTACGTCAGGTCGGGGTCCACGTTGAGGGCGAAGCCGTGCGTGGTCACCCCGCGGCTGATCTTGACGCCTATAGCCGCTATCTTCGCCCCACCCACCCAGACCCCGGTCGGACGGTCGTCGCTCTCGGCGTGTATTCCGAAGTCGGCCAGCGTGGCGACCAGCAGACGCTCGAGCCCGCGTACATATGCCAGCGGCCCCATGCTCCATCTCCGGATGTCGACGATCGGGTAGCCGACGAGCTGGCCGTGGCCGTGGTAGGTGACCTCGCCGCCTCTATCGACGTGGTGGACCTCGACGCCCAGCTCTTCAAGCTCCTCTGGGGTGGCCAGAATGTCGGAGGCATCGCCTCGGCGGCCCAGCGTGATCACGTGAGGGTGCTCCAGCAGCAGCAGCACGCCGGGCAGATCGCCCGAGGCGACGCGGTCGCGAAGCCGTTTCTGTAGCTCCCACGCCGGGCCGTAACCCATGGTGGCGGCCTCAACGAGCAGGCACGGGCGAGGCTCTGTCTGAGACGGGTCCACGCTAAAGCGGCTCCTCAGTCCGTCTGCCCCGACGGGGGCTGCCGGTCCTCTTCCCACATCTCCGTCTGTGACGACTCCTCGCCCTGGTCGTCGGACGTCAGGGCCTCGGAGGAGGCGCCGCCGGGGAGTTGGCCCGGCCACCCTCGCTGTACCGACTGCAGCTTGGCCAGCCGTCGTCGTACTTCGACTGCGCGTTGCGAATGTGGCCGCCCAGGACCTTGTAGTCCTCAGCGAACCTCTCGAGGCCCCGCTCGAGCTGGCCCAGCTTCGCCAGCGTCTCTCTCGAGTTCTGCTCGACCTGAAGCCCCCTGAGTCCCATCGCGACTATCTGAAGGTAGGAGTACAGGCTGTTCGGCGACGTCGGGAAGACCCGCTTGCTCCATGCATAAGCGAGGAAGTCCTCCTGGTCATTGCTGTTGACGACAACCTCGTAGTAGACGTTCTCCGCGGGCACGTACATCAGCGCGAAATCGAGGGTCTCGCCCGGGCAGATGTACTTGTCGGCGATGTCGTCGACGTGGCCCCTCATAGCCCTGTGGAGTTCCCTCCGGTGAGAGTCGCGATCGCCTTCGTCGGCCTCGACGAGACGCTTGAAGCTCTCCATCGGGAACTTGGCGTCTACGGAGACGAACTGCCCCTCGGGCAGCTCGATGATCGCGTCGACACGGCTGCCGTTGCGGAACTCGTGCTGGGTCGCGTAGGCGCCTCTGGGCAGGACCTGGCTGAGAAGCTGCTCCAGCATCCGCTCTCCGAGGCCGCCGCGCAGGGTCGGTGTGCCCAGCACCTGGCGCATGTCCTCGCCGACCTCGAGCATGCGCCCCGTGTCGGCCTTGACCTCGCCCAGCCCGCGGTTCAGCGAGTCCAGACGCTCGTCCATGGGGGCAAAGCCGGGCTGTCTGGGGCGAAGCAGGGCCACGGCCAACGCCAGGATCGCGACGGCCATGAGGACGACGGCGACGATAAGCGTGATCTCCATGCATTTACCCTTCGCTAGCACCTGCTCACACGACCGCCGTGTCGGGGTCTATCGCCTCCAACCGGTCCTTGACGGCGTTCACGAAGGCCCCGGCTTCGGCCCCGTCCAGGATGCGGTGATCGAACGTGATGCACAGGTTCATCATCGAGCGGACGGCGACCGCATCGCCGACGACCACGGGCCGTCTGACGATGGCCTCGGTGTTGAGGATCGCGGCCTGAGGGTGGTTGATGATCCCCTTGCCGACGACGGAGCCCAGTGCGCCGGTGTTGTTGACGGTAAAGGTGCCGCCCTGCATGTCGTCCACCGTCAGCTTGCCGTCGCGGGCCCTGGTCGCCAAGTCGTCCACCGCCCTCGCCAGAGCGGTCACGTCCATGGCGTAGGCGTCGTGTATCACGGGCACGACTAGGCCCTGCGGCGCGGCGATGGCGACGCCGATGTTTATGCGCCGTTTGAGGACGATGGCGTCGCCGCCCCAGCTCGAGTTGACCAGGGGATTGTCATTCAGCGCCGCGGCCACGGCCTGAAGGAAGAACGGCATATAGGTGAGGTTGACGCCCTCCCGGCGCTGGAAGTCGGCCCTGACGGCGTCCCGAAGGCCTACCAGCCTGGTCACGTCCACCTCAATGGTGCTCCATGCCTCCGGGATCTGGGTGGCGCTCCTGGCCATGTTGTCGGCGATCATGCGGCGGATGGGCGTCAGCGGCACGCGCTCCTCGCTGTCGTCGCCGGCCGTGTCCAGATCGGGGGCCGCGGAGCCCCGCGATTCGACGTGGGCCTGAATGTCCTTGCGGGTCACGCGGCCGCCGATGCCGGTCCCCTGGACCGCCGCCGGGTCGATGCCGTGCTCGGCCGCCAGCCGCTGCACGGCGGGCGAGTACCGGAGTCCAGCGCCCGCGCCTGCTAACGGCCCGGCGGACCCGGTCGGGCCGACCGGCGCCACATCTTTGAGCAGTGTGCCGATGAGGGCCGGGTCCGAAAGCCGCCCGGCAGGCCGTTCGGTCTTCTCTTCGGCCTCTTCCCGTTCGACCTCGATCTCGGCGATAACGGTGCCCATCGGCACCGTCTGCCCTTCGTCGACGGCTATCGCGGAGAGAACGCCGGTGGCCGGGGAGGGCAGCTCCATCGTGACCTTGTCGGTGACGACCTCTACCAGGGGCTCGTATTTCTCGACACGGTCACCGACACTCTTCAGCCAGGGCCCGATGAAGGCCTCGGTGACCGATTCGCCGACCTGCGGCAGCTCCACTCTCATCGCGTATTCAGCCTCAATAGCCGGCCAGGGTCTGGATGGCCTCGGCGATCTGGTCGGAGTCCAGCATGAAGATGTCTTCCAGCGGCGGGCTGAAGGGCATCGACGGAACCTCGGGCCCCGCCAGTCTCATCACGGGGCCGTCGAGGTAGTCGAAGGCGCTCTCCGAGATGATCGCGGCGACCTCCGCGCCGACGCCGCCGGCCTTGGTGTCTTCGTGGACGATCAGCGCTTTGCCGGTCTTCTTCACCGACTCGAGGACGGCCTCTTCGTCCAGCGGACGCAACGTGCGCAGGTCCACGACCTCGACGCTGACTCCCTGCTCTGCCAGGGCAATGGCGGCCTCGAGGCAGTGGTGTAGCATCAGTCCGTAGCTGATCACGGTGACGTCGTCTCCCTGGTGTTTGACGTCCGCCTTGCCGATGGGCAGGGTGTACTCGATCTCGGGCACCTCGCCCCGGACAAGCCGGTACGTGCGCTTGTGCTCCAGGAATACGACCGGGTCGTCGCTGCGAATGGCGCTCTTCAGCAGCCCCTTGGCGTCGTAGGGCGTGGCCGGCGTTATCACGACCAGTCCGGGCGTATGGGCGAAGAAGGCCTCGACGCTCTGGGAGTGGTAGAGGCCGCCCCTCACGCCGCCGCCGTACGGGGTTCTGATCACCATGGGGACGCCAAGGGAGCCGTCTGTCCCGTACCGAGCTTTGGACGCCTCGCCGACGACCTGGCAAACGCTGGGCCAGATGAAGTCCGCGAACTGGATCTCGGCGATGGGCCGCATGCCTTCCATCGCCGCACCGAGGGCGATGCCCGCGATGGACGACTCGGCGAGAGGGGTATCGATCACACGCCCCGCGCCGAAGGCGTCGAGAAGGCCGTCGGTTGCGAGGAAGACGCCACCTTTGGTGCCGACGTCCTCGCCCATGACGAAGACGGCAGGGTCGCGGGCCATCTCCTCTCGCATGGCTTCCCGCACGGCCTCGAGCACCGTCATTACCGCGATGGCTCACCTCCCGACGAGTACACGTCCCGGTAGAAGCCGGCCGTCGATGGGTAAGGGGCAGCCTCCGCCTCCTCGGTTGCTTGATCGATCTCTCGCCGGGCGGCGGCGGCGATCTGCTCGTCAAGCTCGTCGGACAGGGCGCCCGCGGACGTAAGCTCTTTCCGAAGGCGAATCAGCGGGTCCCTGAGGCGGGCCTTTTCGACGTCGCTACGCTCCCGATACAGGGTGTCGTCGTCGTCGCTGGTGTGCGGCAGGTACCGCTCCACCATCGCCTCGATCAGCGTGGGCCCTCCGCCGGAGCGCGCGCGGTCGGCGGCCTCCGACGTAACCTCGTGTACGGCCACCACGTCGGTGCCGTCCACCACGACGCCGGGCATGCCGTAGCCCTGGGCCCTGGAGGCGATGCTGTCCACGGCCATCTGCTCGGAAAGCGGGACCGAGATGGCGTAGCCGTTGTTCTCGCAGAAGAAGACGACGGGCAGGCTGTGGACCGTGGCGAAGTTCATGGCCTCGTGGCAGTCGCCGGCGCTGGAGGCGCCGTCGCCGAAATAGACGATCGTCACCGCGTCCTCGCCGCGCATCCTGGATGCTAGGGCCGCGCCGACTGCCTGGGGAATCTGGGTGGCGACTACGTTGGAGAGGTTGACCAGCTTCAGCTTGGGGTACGCGCCGTGGGTCGGGAACTGACGCGCTCCGCTCAGCGGCTCGCCGTCCCTGGCCATGAATCCGCGCATGATCTCCTCGGGCGTCATGCCGAGGCCGACCAGCACCGCAAGGTCGCGGTAGTAGATGTAGAAGCGGTCGTGGCCCTTGCGCAGGGCCCAGACGCTGCCGAGCTGGCCGGCCTCGTGGCCCTGTGCGGAGGCCACTATGGCGGCCTTGCCCTGCCGGTTGAGCAGCCAGACCCGCTCGTCCAGCGTCCGGCATCGGACCATCGTGCGGTATATGTCCAGGAGCTGGTGGCTGTTCAGTGACGCTTGCCGGTCCGGTGCTGCCGTGGAGTCTGCGGTCATGATGTCGTGCCGGCCGTGGGGGTAGCTAGGAGCCGAGCCGCGCCAGGTACTGGCCGACGATGTCGATGCCGACCAGGCCGCTGTAGGCTTTTTGCAGCCGGTCGGTCACCGGGCCCGGAACGTCGCCGTCGCCGTCGCCGACCGTGACGCCGTTGAAGCTGGCTACGGGGCAGATGCAGTAGCTGGTGGAGGTGACGAAGGCCTCGTCGGCGGTGTATGCGTCGTACGGGTCGATGTCGGCCTCCCGGACCTCGATGGCGAGCTCGTGAGCGAGCTCGATGGTCACCTTTCGGCTGATGCCCGCCAGGATGTGCTGCTCCCTGGGAGTGAATATCACCCCATCGCGGACGATGAAGAAGTTGGCGCCCATGCCCTCGGCTATGTTGCCGTTGGTGTCCAGGAGCATGGCCAGAGCGTCGGGGTTCTGGGACTTGACCTCCATGTTGGCCTGGACCATGTTGATGTAGTTGTGCACCTTGGCCCTGGGGCTCATAGACTCGGGTGGGGTCCGCCGGACCGAAGGCGTGACGACCTGCAGTCCATCGCGGTAGGAGGCCGCGCGTTCCTCAAAGGGCAGAGGGAAGCACTCGATCACCAGGGTCGGTCCGTCGGCGGTCGCGCCTCTGACGCCACGGCTCACGCGCTGGGACACCCAGTAGTCGTCGTCATCGTCCAGCAACGGCAGGTTGGCGCCCAGCACCTGCATGGTCAGCGCGGCCATCTCGTCCTTGCCGAGACCCGGGTCGATCCGCATGTACTTGAGGGAGTCGTACAGCCGGTCCAGGTGGTCCCGCAGCCGGAAGATGCGGTGGCCGAAGGTGCGTGTCGTGTCGAAGACGGCGTCGCCGTACAGGAAACCCAGGTCGTGGATCGAGACCCTGGCCTCGCTCTCGGGGACGATCTCCCCGTTGACGTAGGCGACTCTCTCCTTCTGCAAGGTCTGCCTCCTCGTTGCTTCGGCAAGCTCAAGACACGCCCGGCCGTCTCCCGCCGGGGAGAAGGGACCGTGACATGCCTCTAGATGGCTTTGAATCGGTAGCCGACGTTCCAGACGGTCTCGATGAAGAGGTGGTCGGCGTCCTCGATCTTGCTTCGAAGCCGGCGCACGTGGACATCGACCGTCCGCGTGCCGCCCAGGTAGTCGTAGCCCCAGATGTTGTTCAGCAACGCCTCGCGGGTGTACACGCGCCCAGGGTTGGCCGCCATGAGCAGGAGGAGCTCGTACTCCTTGAAACGCAGATTGACGCGGCGCCCGCCGACGGACACCTCGTAGGTGGCCTTGTTGATGGTGAGGTCGCCGACCCGGACCTGGTCCTCGGCCTCCGGGCTAGACCGGCGCAGGACGCGCCGTGCCCGGGCGAGCAACTCTCCACGTCCCGGCGGGACGACCACGAAGTCGGCCAGCTCGGGAGCCGACTCCAGCTCGGCCAGCCGTTCTGTGGAGACCAGCGCGATGAGCGGGACCCGCACCTCGGCGCACCTCTGGGCGCACCTGCGTAGATCGAGACCCGGTGCCGAGACCAGCTCGATCAGGGCCAGTGCCGGGGGTGTCACAGCCATCTCTTCCAAGTCGGCGTCGCCGGCGACGTCGACAGCGTCGATCCCGCGCTCACGGAGCGCGAACGAGTAGCCGGGGCCAACGCGGTCGGGACCTGAAAACGGTGCTGGGGTGATGGTCATCGCTTCGCTTTCGAGATCGGCAGGCCAAGTATATCAGAGCGGATGGTCTGCGGCCGCCGGGCCGCACGAGGCCTCCGCTACCCGGCGTAGGTCTCGATGGGAAGGCCGGTGGAGTTGCCCCACTCGGTCCAGGACCCGTCGTAGTTACGGACCCGAGAGTAGCCCAGCAGATACTTGAGTACGAACCAGCTATAGGAGGCCCTGACACCGAGCCGGCAGTAGGGCACAACCTCGTCCTCGGACGTCAGCCCTCGGTCTTCGTACAGCTTGCGCAGCTCGTCCACGGGCCGGAAGGAGCCGTCCTCCGCGGCACCGTCGTCCCACGGCACGTGGATGGCGCCGGGGATACGGCCCTTGCGGTAAATGTCGGACTGTGGCGTGCCCGGCGCCGACGTGTGGGTGCCGGCGTACTCCTCCGCGGTGCGGGTATCCAGCAGCTTGATGTCGGGCCGGCCCAGGCTGTCCAGCACGTGCTGCCGGGTCGCCCTCACGGAGCGGTCGGGTGCCTGGGCCCTGTACGTGGCGGTAGTAGGCTCGGGCGTCTCCGTCGATAGCGGACGGCTCTCGGCCAGCCACCTGGTACGCCCGCCGTCCATCAGGCGCGCGTCGCCGTGGCGGTAGTACTTGAGGACCCAGAAGGCCCAGGTGGCGGAGCGGTTGTTGCCGTCGCCGTAGAGTACGACGGTCGTGTCGTTGCCAATGCCGGAGCGCCCCAGCAGCTCTTCGATCTGGGCGACTCCGGGGATATCTCGCCGGACCGAGTCTTCCATGTCGGTGTGGAGTCCCCAACCCACGGCGCCGGGGACGTGGCCCTGCGCGTAGTCGGCGTCCAGGTCCGCGTCCACCTCTGCTATCACGATCGTGGGGTCGTCCAGGTGCTCGGCGACCCAGTCGGTGGTGACGATCACACCGGGCTCGGCGTTGGCCTCGGCCACGTAGCGCCTCCTTGGCGGGGATACCACGTGAATATATGGCAGATACGGGTTGGTTTCAACCAGGCGACGTTCCTCGAAGGGTCTCCAGTACGTCAACAATCGAAAGACCCTAACCCCGGACAGCCCAACGCTTGATAGCGAGGACCCTTAATCGTGAGATTACAATCACCGTAAAAATACGATGAACTACATATGAGGAGAATTCTGTTACAGGACTCGGACGAGCGGCTAGTCGAGGTCTTCCGCGTGCTGGGCCATCCGGCGCGTCTGAGGATAGTGCGGTTACTGATGCAGCGGCACACCTGCATTTGCAGCGAGATGGTCGATGACCTGCCTCTGGCCGAGGCGACCGTGTCGCAGCACCTGAAGGTGCTCAAGGAGGCCGGGATCATAGTCGGACGCGTCGAAGGCACGGCGGTATGCTATTGCCTGGCGCCGGGGGCTCTTGCCGCGGTGCGAGACGCGGTCGCCGTCTTCGCGGACGGTGGCGAGCCGAGGTGAGTGTTAGTACGGCAGGTAAGTCAAGAGGAGGCAATACGATGGAGGCCACGGGTACGGTCCTGATCGATGTGGCATCGGGTGAGCAGGGGCAGAAGGACTGCGACTGTTGCTGCGATGAGTGTTGCTGCGAGCCGGGCTGCTGCTAGAGTCGGGTGGCGTAGCGGGTCCGTGCGCCGGCCAACAGTACAGGGCCCCTCGATACATCCCGACCGGGCGTCGGGACACCCGGGATAATCGGGCTGGCCGGGATGACCTGCTCTTAGCTCAGATACAGCACAGTTCGTGTATCCTGAGTAGTCCCGACGTTGCATCGGGGCGTATCGAGGGGCGCGACCAGGTAGAGTCCCCTCACACCGTCGGGGTATCGACGCCTAGACCGCCCATTTCTCGACCGCGTATGGGTCGAGCTCCAGGCCCAGGCCGGGCTTGTCGGCGAATGGCGACAGCATCCCATCCTTGTGCTGCGGGATCTCGGCATACCATTCCCTGTCGGCCTGCTCTGCGACGCTCATGTACTCTACGACCTTGAGGTTGGGCGTCGCGCACGCCAGGTGGAGGTGGACGAGCTGCACCAGGTGTGGCGCCACGGGCAGATTGAAGGCCTCGGCCATGTGCGCGACCTTCAACCACTCGGTGATGCCGCCCACCGTGGCCACGTCGGGCTGAACGATGTCCACGGCGCCGGCCGAGATGAGCTCTCGGAAGCCGATCTTGGAGTACTCCTGCTCTCCGGTCGCCAGCGGGATGTCGATGGCATCCCTTATCTGGGCTAGTCCGCGGACGTCCTGGGCCATGACCGGCTCCTCGAAGAAGCCGACGCCGTACTGCGCGAACTCCTTCGCCATGTAGATGGCCTGCTTGGGGTAGTAGCCGTTGTTGGCGTCGAGGTACAGGGCGACGTCGTCTCCGACGGCCCGCCGCACCGCCGCCACCCGCTCGATGTCCTCACGCTCGAAGGAGCCGCGGTCCCTGGCGACCCTGATCTTGACGCGCCGGATGCCCTGGTCGAGGAACGCCGCGACGTCCGCCAGAAGCTCGTCCATGCTGAGGTTGACCCAGCCGCCGCTGCCATACATCGGAACGGCTTCGGTGTAGGTGCCCAGCAGCCTGTACAGCGGCAGTCCCAGCGCCTTGGCCTTCAGGTCCCAGAGGCCGATGTCGACGGCCGACAGAGCATAGGCGGCGATGCCTTCACCGCCGAACTGGCGGCCTCGCCAGAACATGTCGCGCCATAGCCGCTCTATCTCGAACGGGTCGCTGTCAACGAGAAGGTCGCGAAAGCCGTTCTCGACGATCTGGTCGACGCCGGGGGCCGATATGCCCACGCCGAGCCCCTCGATGCCCTCGTCGGTCTTGATGTGGACGAATAGCTGGCCCCGGCCGCCCATCGCCGCGGGCGAGGTCAAGTTCTGCGTGGGGCGGGTATGCGGGTAGAAGAGCCGGGTGGTCGTGACGTCGACGATCTTCATGCGTTGCGCCTTTCCGGGAGGCCCGTGGTCTCGCGGGTCCTGCTCGGTCCCGAGGGCCGAGATCGGTCCGAAAACGTCTAGCAGTATAGGTGCGACGTCGGCCGGCGGTCAATCTGAGAAAGGGGCCTGCCATGCTATAATCGCCAATCGGGAGAGGTGGCCGAGCGGATTAAGGCGCCGGTCTCGAAAACCGGTATGGGAGCAATCTCATCGTGGGTTCGAATCCCACCCTCTCCGCCGCCCGCGCGTGGCCCGCAGGCTTGAGGCCCGGCGCTTGCCGCGAGCCGCAGCGTTCCGGAGAGATGCCAGAGTGGCCGAATGGGCGCGACTGGAAATCGCGTGTCCTGTTAACTCGGGACCGTGGGTTCGAATCCCACTCTCTCCGCCATTCTTCTAGCCAAGCCAGTTCTAGCAGCAAGGCGCGCCGACTCGGGCGGGCGACGATCCTTGCAGACTTCCCTGTAACCAGCGAGCAGCCAGTCTGGCCGAATCCGCTACTG
>Ga0310125_10001168_pt1 | contig 13089 bp, 9 predicted proteins | sample CB11b_Tmax_Bot8__FD_203508 | JGI IMG/M metagenome (GOLD analysis project Ga0310125, IMG submission 203508) | Marine microbial communities from Western Arctic Ocean, Canada - CB11b_Tmax_Bot8 | ecosystem: Environmental > Aquatic > Marine > Oceanic | place: Canada: Western Arctic Ocean | collected... | reverse complement strand
CCACGTCCCCACGATACCGGCATGGTTACTTTGATTTCTCAGGACTTATCTGAATTCGCCTTGCACGCAAGAGCAATATTAGGGTTGAGCATTCCCAATATTCATTTTCATGGTCCCTCTGCCTCCGCCGTTATCCTGGTGGAAGGCAACTCAACAGAATCTGAATTTGGTAATCTCCAAGCTGCACTGGCTCAGCCCGATACTTCGATTCGTTTATTTGGGAAACCGGAAGTCGTTGGCAAACGCAGAATGGGCGTGGGGTTAGCAAGAGCAGAATCAATAGAACAGGCGACTAAAAATGCCTTGGCAGTCGCTGCAGCTGTAGAAATAAAAACTTAGGTCATTTGCTCTAGAAACAAATGCTAGTATAGACAATACACGACACACGACACACGACACACTGGAGAATTAATTGAGTAAGGTTTTTTCTCGTCACTATTATTACTAGAACTTTCAATGCTAGAGCAGGCGACGGACTCGGATCTTCCTGCCTTTTATCTTGCCGTCGGTAAGAATAGCCAATGCTTTTTTGGCTATCTGTTGCTGGACGGCGACGTAGGCAATTTTGTCGAATAAAGTAATTTTGCCTATTTGGTCGCCGTGAATTTCTCCGCTCGCGGTCAATGCACCAAGCAGATCTCCAGCTCTTAATTTTTCCTTGCGCCCTGAGTTCACAAACAGCGTGACCATCGGTGGATAGAGTTTGAAATCTGCTGGTACCACTAAGTTCGTTTTCTCCACCGTAGTCACTGCGGCAGCACCTTGATATTCTTGGATGGCTTTTAATTGCCGCTTATCCATTGTTGTGAAAAGACTCACTGCCAAGCCCTTACTTCCTGCACGAGCTGTTCGACCTATGCGATGAATGTAGACCTCTGGATCTCGACTTAATTCAAAGTTAATAACAGCCGCTAATTCTTTTATATCGAGGCCGCGCGCTGCAACGTCAGTGGCTATTAGAATGGAGCTGGCCTTGCCGGAAAATTGAGCGAGGACTTGATCCCGATCAAATTGCTCTAAGTCGCCATGTAAGGCCAGCGCATGTAAATCTTTGTCCTTAAGCTCTTTTTCCAGCTCCTGGCATTGTTGCTTCGTGTTACAAAAAACGATGCTTGATTCCGGGCTATAGTGAGCAATAACTTTAAATAGAGTTTCAGTCCGTTCGTGGCTTTCAACCAAAATGAAGACTTCGTCGACATCTGCACATCTGAAACTGTCTTCGACTCGAATATCGACGGGGTTACTTTGGATGCTCTTACTAATTTTTTTGATACTTTCTGAGTAAGTTGCTGAGAATAATAACGATTGTCTTGAGCTGGGGGTTTTGTCGATAATTTTCATAATATCGTCATGGAAGCCCATGTCCAACATGCGATCAGCTTCGTCCAACACCAGAGTCTTCACAGAATCGAGATGCAATGTTTCTTTCTCAAGATGTTTTAGAATTCTGCCGGGGGTTCCCACTACGATGTGCGGATCTCGGCGTAGAGAGGCGAGTTGCGGCCCCATAGGTTTGCCACCACATAGAGTAAGTAGCTTAACGTTTGGAATTGTACTTGCCAGACGGCGAATCTCTGCAGCGACTTGTTCAGCTAATTCTCTCGTTGGGCACAGCACTAGCACTTGAGTACGATAGGACTGCACCTCCAATTTATTTAGTAAACTAATTGCAAAAGCCGCTGTTTTGCCACTACCGGTTTTTGCTTGGGCGATTACATCTTTGCCGGTAAGTAAGTGAGGCAGTGACTGAGCCTGAACCGGGGTCATCGAATCATAAGCAAGGGTCGCTATGTTTGTTTGAAGCTCGAGCCGCAAAGGGAGTGATTTGAAGGATGTAGAGGGAGAAGAGCTCATTGCTTTAGTTTGGGCCTGAGTCAGTTGGGCGCGCATCATAGCAGATATTTGGTGGGGGCATTAGAAGCTATCGAATATTGCGAAGAATACTGTATTCTTGACGAGATTTTTAATTAAGGCTTGTCACGAAATAATTCTGCAATGTTATGTATCTCATCAAAAGGAAATGGTTTTGGCGCTAAAGCCTACAATATATAAATGTCACATCTCACTGTCGAATTTAAACACAGATCAGTACGAAACTTACAATCTGACCCTAGCGCAACATCCTTCTGAGACAGCAGAGCGAATGATGGCGCGAGTTCTGGCTTTTTGTCTTAACGCTGATGAAGCTCTGTCATTTGCTAAAGGGCTCAGTTCAGTTGAAGAGCCAGATATTTGGGCACATAGCTTAGATGGGACTCTATTGTCTTGGATTGACGTTGGTGAGCCGGCCAGTGATAGAATTAAGAAAGCCAGCCGTATCGCCAAAACAGTAAAAGTTTATTGTTTCAACAGTAAATCTGATACCTGGTGGAATCAGAATCAAGAAAATTTTAAGTTATTTAGTGCTTCGGTGACCCGATTCAATTGGGAAGGAATTCAAGCTCTTGCCAAATTATTAGAGCGAACTATGGATATGTCGATCAGCATTAGTGGCGATTCTATCTATTTTTCAGCCGCGCAGGGAGAATGTGAAGTTACTTGTGAAGAACTTCAATAAGCTGCACTTAACAACATTGATAAATTTTACAGCTTATTTGTTGATTACACCTGCGGCAGCCAACTGTTGAATCTCTTCACTATTGAGTCCAAGGTTAATGAGAATATCTTCTGTTGATTGCCCTATTAATTGAGCAGGCTTATCTGCGCTTTTTTCTACACCAGTTACTGAATAATGAGACCTTACTTGTCGCATAGATCCTTCACTTGGATGCTGGTATTCCTCGAACAGTTTCACCTTCTGTAAATGTTCATTTTCCAATAAATCATTCAATTGATTTACTCTGGTGTGAGGTATGTTGGCAGAGCGGAGTAGCTCACACCATTCATCAGTGGTTTTTTCTGGTGCAATCTCGTTGAGTTTCTCGTAAAGCGTATTTATGTTTTCATTACGCTTGATCGTATTGGTAACGATTTCCAATTTCGCTAATTCTGGCCTTCCGACTAAGGTAAAAAACTCAATCCAGTTTTTTGTGCTGTAAGGAAGAATTGCGATGTAGCCATCGGCTGTTGGGTAGGGTCGTCTATAGGGGGCAGTCAGGCGATCATAACCCGTTCCACCAGTGGTGGGAACGTAGCTTTGACCTGCAAGCAGCTCTGCCATCAAGAAAGCAACAAGGCCTTCGAACATTGGGGATTCAATGAAGCAACCCTTTGCGGTTCTGAGCTTATTAACAATTCCGCCTAGAACAGCAATTGCTAATTGAAACCCTGATACTTTGTCTGCAACGATAGTCGGCAGGTAACGAGGGCTTCCGCCTTCATCGGCATTTAAGTAGGCTAAGCCACTTGCTGCTTGAATTATGTCATCATAGGCAGGCACATCAGCACTTGGCCCCTGCTCTCCAAATCCTTGTGCGCTGCAATATACAATCTCTGGGTTTAGCTCTTTAATGTCTTCGTAGCCAATTCCCAAATTCACTGCCGTCTTATTGCGCATATTGTGAACCACGACATCAGCTGTTTTGACTAGTCGATAAAGAACTTCTCTGCCTTGCTCAGTTTTTAGATCAATGGCGATAGAATCTTTGTTACGATTGCAATTTATAAAGCCAGCACCCATCTCATCAGACTTTCCTGGACGAACTGTGCGCATCATATCGCCATTCAGGTTTTCAACTTTAATAATTTCTGCGCCGAAATCACCGAGGATTTGTGTAGCGAACGGACCTAACACAACAGTTGTGATATCGATGACGCGAATGCCGTTAAGGATGTTAAACATTTTTATTACTTCCTTGTGGTTTTCTTGGGAAAGCTTTTTGTTTTAGCAAAAGAATACACAGCTCAATAAGTTTTCGAATAGCCACTAAGCTCGAAAAATGGAACTAAGGACAGTGGATTTTATAATTTTTTGGTGAATATCATCTCCGCTTATCAGAGGGTGATAGCGCAAGAGTCAGGGTGTTAGGCTAAGACCGGCAATATCCGAAGATGTTGCTTTTAAGGTATTTGCCGTGCGATCAAACTCATTACTAACCCTTTAGTTCTTCTCGGTGATTTTTACGGGCACTTAGTTATCTGTTGGAAGGTTCGAATATCTGTTTGCGTACTCGAGCATCTGTCCAACGAAATCATTTGGATAGTCGATATTCACGTCACGGTTACTTACCCAAATTCGAGGATTGATAAACCCTGAATAAGGTGCTACGCCAAGAGTCGAATAACGCTCTAGGACTTCTGCATGGAGTTCTTCATCGACTTGAGTGCCATAATTTTCCACTAAGGCTTGTGCGGCGTCAAAATCCCCTTCAGATTTAATACGCTGAATCTCTCTTAAGAGATTGCCGAAAATTACTCTTAGCTTCTCATAGTCGTTTACAACGAAATACGTCTTTCCATCGCGAACAATTTTTTCGATGACATTTTCGTCAAGGCCTTGCTCATAGGACCACATCGCCACAAGTTGACGGTTCCGCATATGCGCTTCTTCAATTAACTCTCCTGGCTGAATTCGGTAAAGCTGAGTCATGGCACCGCTTCTTATATAGGAGTCATATTCGGAACGACCCACATCGAGACTATCCATCACGCCAATCTCGATTAGCATGGGGTCAAGTACGTAATACAAGGCCACTAGGTCTGCCCGTGCTTCTTCCAGCGTGCTTGCATACTGTTTAATAGTCTCCCTAGTAGTGCCCACACCTGCGTTAATCTGCCCAGAAGCATGCCCAATAACTTCGTGCATATCTGTGTGCAGGTCCCCTGCTTGTTCTGCATGGGTTCGAGTGCGAACGATTTCCTCAGGTGTGAAGGCAAACTCTTCTAGCGCCCTGCTCGGCGACGCACTGTAGGCACCTACAATATTAGAAAGGCTTACAGACTTAGACCCGTGCTCGGCTCGGATCCAACTAGAATTTGGAAGATTGATACCAATAGGAGTTGCCGGAGATGCGTCGCCGGACTCCATGACCACAGTAATCACCTTACCATCGATACCGGTTACATCTGCTTTTTTGTGTGCGCTAATAATAGGGGAGTTATCTTCAAACCATTGGGCGCGCTCACCAATGGCGGCTATTCTTTCACTGGCTTCATCGTCACGGAAAGAGACAACTGACTCGAACGATCCACGATATCCCAATGGGTCGTTGTAGACTTCGATGAAGCCATTGATCATATCAATTCTAGATTCAGTATCTTGAACCCAGGCAATATTGTAATCATCGAAATCTTTGAGATCGCCACTGCGATAATATGTAATCAGTAGAGTAAAAACTTCTTTTTGCTTTTCATTTTCAGCAACTGTTATTGCTTTTTCTAACCAATAGATTATTCGCTCTAAAGCAGGCCCGTACATACCGCCAACTTTCCAAACCTGCTCAGTTACTTTACCGTCGACTTTCGTCAGTTTTGAGTTAAGGCCATAGGAAATTGGTGTAGTGTCTCCTGGGACTGATTTGTTGGCATAAAAGTCTGTAACCTCCTGCTCAGTCACACCTTCATAAAAATTAACTGCCGAAGTAACTACTTTGTCGACTCCTGCTGCAGTATTCACTTTCTTCGGGTCAATTGTTGGGTCAAATATGATGGGTGTCAATTCATCAATCAGTTGGGTAAAAGTTTGATCGTTACGTAATGGGTAACTTGCGAAGGTAGCGGTAGCAGTAATCAATTCAGCGAAATAGGCTTCATCATATAGAGGCGTAAATTTTGCGCCGGAATAATGATGATGGATGCCATTGGCGAACCACATTTGTTTGGCGTAAGTCATAAAGTGGCCAAACTCTTCGTTATCTCTATCGCCACGATAATGCTTAACAACTTCTTCTATGGTGCGACGGATGCGTAAATTGTGCTTGTAGTTCTGGTCCCACATAATGTCTCGGCCAGATAAAGCAGCTTCCGAAAGGTAAAACAGTAATTCTTGTTGCTGCTCAGTTAGATCTTCAAACCTTGGCACCTGATAGCGAAGAATGCGGATATCGGCGAAGCGATCGGCTTCATATTCGAATGAGTCCTCATCGCTAGTTTCGGTAGTGGGTGACGGGCTTAGTGGGGCGGTTGAAGATGTTGTTGCAACAAGGGGAGCCACAGTCGTCTGGAGCCTTGTTTGTTCGGTCTCCATTGCAGAGTTAGCAGTATCAGCAGCATCACCGCAGGCTGCGAGAAAACCCAATATGCAAATAGAAATGCTGAATTGCTTTAATTGCAGTGTCCTGAGCCTGAACATTTTTTCTTTGCCTCTAATATTTCGTATATTTGAGCTTAAGTTTACCTAATTTTTCAATCGAAGGCGTTATTATCGCTTTGTGGAGCTAGAGTTAACTTTCGCTGGGGGGTTTGTGGCTGATTCTAGACGACGAGCCGGTAACTGTGGCAGTCTTCCAGAGTAGACTATTCATACTAGGACCTGAAAATGAAGCAGTTCTTTCTCCTTTTCCCTCTGTTCGTTATCTATGGCTGTTCTCCAGCGACAACAGGAGAGACAACTGAAGAGCAAAACACTGGAACAACGAATTGGGACACTTATCTAGGTGATTCCGCCCGCACTCACTATTCTGAACTGACAGAAATTACCCGAGAAAATGTTTCTCAGTTAGAGCTGGCCTGGTCTTATGACTCCGGTGAACTTCGGGAGGGTGGATCGAGCATGTATACCAGTCCACTGATTGTAGATGGAATACTTTATGGCCTGTCTCCGAAACTAAACGCCTTTGCGCTTAATGCGATAACTGGCGAAGAGATCTGGCGCTATGACGATGGAGGTAGTGGCGCGCCCCAAAGAGGATTGATGTGGTGGCAAGATGGAGATGATCGCCGGTTAATTTATGCGGCAGGCAGAGAACTCATTGTTCTCGATGCTAATACTGGCCAACCAATATCGAGCTTTGCCAACAATGGCAGATTAGACCTTACTCCGGCAGAGAAAGTAGGGCCGTTATTCACTAGTGTTCCGGGTATTGTTTTCGAGGATATGCTAGTTCTCGGATTTTCAACTAGTGAGAGTGCTAGTTCTCATGCCGGCGTAATTCGTGCTTTCGATGTTCGTACCGGTGATGAAATTTGGCAATTTAATAGCCTCCCGTTGGCGGGAGGTTTGGGCTCGGAGACCTGGGAAGAGGGTTCTCTAACTTTGTCCGGCGGTGCTAATAACTGGACGGGAATGGCATTAGATGAGGAGAGAGGGATGCTCTTTGTGCCAACAGGTTCAGCAACACCAGATTTTTACGGCGCCTCACGCACCGGTGATAACTTATTCGCAAACTCACTTATCGCCTTAGATGCTCGTACCGGTGATTATCGTTGGCATTATCAAACTGTTAGACATGATCTATGGGATCGCGACATTCCCGCGCCTCCAACTCTGGTTCAACTTGAGCGTAATGGTGTGTTGATTGACGCTGTAGCTGTAACGACTAAGTCAGGTCATCTATTCCTATTTTATAGAGATACTGGAGAGCCACTTTATGATATTTATGAAGTCGATGTGCCCGCAAGTATTCTCCCGAGAGAAAACGCTTCCCCGACTCAACCGGTATCTTCAGTTGCTTTTACTCGTCAAACTTTCGAGATAACAACCCGAAATCAAGAAGCTATCAATTATGTTACTGAAGTTGTGGCGCCGCTAGATCAAACTCCTTGGGCTCCTCCTACTACTGATGGAGTTTTGTTTTATCCGTCTTATGATGGAGGTGCTGAATGGGGCGGTTCAGCTTATAATCCCAATGGTCACAAATTGATTTTAAACGGACAAGAGATTGGAGGCATTATTCGCCTCTATGAGATACCTGTAGGATTTAGTAATCGTAGTGTGTACTCAGAAAATTGTGGTGCATGTCACGGCCAGAATGGCGAAGGAACTGATATTGCTCCTAGTCTTGTGGGTATAGTAGAACGCATGTCTACTGGCGACCTAGCCAGAGTCATCCTTGAGGGAAGGGGGCGAATGCCGTCTTTCGATAGTCTCAGTCAAATCGAGAGATCTGCTGTTATCGACTTTGTGCGATCACCAGATTTGGCAGCTAATGGAGATGTCTCTAGCACAGAAATAGACTACGCCTTTGCAGGCTATCTACGTGTTCGTGATCACGAAGGCCTGCCAGGAAACACACCACCGTGGGGAACATTAAATTCGATCGATCTGGCAACTGGTGAGATCGACTGGCAAGTCAATTTCGGGAATTACCCCAGTCATCCTGATTTGAATTACGGCGCAGAAAGTTATGGGGGTCCTGTTGTTACCGCGTCAGGTCTAATTTTTATCGGTGCCACACCTGATCGAAAGTTTCGGGCATATGATACTGAAGATGGATCTGTGTTATGGGAAACTGAACTGCCAGCGGCTGGTTTTGCAACGCCCTCTATGTATAGTGTGGAAGGCAAACAATATGTAGTAATAGCAGCTGGTGGAGGAAGAATGGGGCCACCATCTGGTTCTGAGTACTTGGCCTTCAGATTGCCTTGAAAATTTACTAAATTTCTAAACCCCGAATAATGGAGATCACGACAAATGAAGCCCGCCTCAAACGCGATGACCGATTCCTTGAAATCCCAATATTTTGAGCTTGATGATGTTGGCGATGCGCAGGAGTTTTACCATAGCAGGGGTTGGACAGACGGCTTTCCAATAGTCCCACCTACTCCCGAAGCGGTGCAGGCTTGCCTCGATTGGGTCAACATGCCCGCTAACGAGATCATCGGTATCGAGCCGGTGCGTGAGCGGTCCATCGAAGCGGAGAAACTGGCAATCAATGCGGTTATGGCTGGCTGTCTACCTGCGCATTTCCCCGTCGTAGTCTCAGCATGGATGGCAATGCTAAAAGATGAGTTTCTGCTGCATGGGGCGACGGCCAGCACGGGCGGCTGCGCTATTTTAGTTATTCTGAATGGCTCCATCAGGCAGGAGATTGGGACTCGCAGCGACTTCAATGTATTAGGCAGTGCAGACCGCCCTACCTCAGTTATTGGCAGAGCAATCCGGCTCGCTCTCATCAATATATTACAGGTGAGTCCTGGCGCTATTGATCGGTCTACTCTAGGGCATCCTGGCAAGATAAGTTATTGTATCGCGGAAGATGAAGCGGGTAGCGACTGGTCTTCTTTGGCCGAGTCGCGTGACATACCTAAGGAGGCATCGGCAGTCACAGTGTTTGCCGCAGGTGCTCCTCGTCAGATCATGAACGAGTGGACCCGTAAGCCCGAGGAAATACTGGATACCTATGCTGCAGAGATGCGCGCCAATATGCGCAATTACTCTATCTGGTCGGGTAACTATGTGGTGATCATGTCTCCGCAGCATCGGGAGCACATGCGCGTGGCTGGCTGGAAAAGAAAAGAGATAGCCAATTACTTGTTCGAGAAAGCTCGCATTAAGCGCTCGGAATGGTCAACTGTGGGTAAAGGTTCGGTAGTACGCGATAAGGGCGATACCGAATATTGCGCACTGCCCAGTCCAGAACATCTCCTGCTGGTTGCTGCCGGGGGACCCGCAGGTGGATTCGGCGCGGTAATTCCTCCCTGGTTGGGCACCAAGAGTCAGGCGGTCACGGTGGCTATAGGCGCCTGTATAGATTGTGAGCCGTCAATCCCAAATCAAATATAATAATGTGACCCATGTGGTCGTTCCAAAAGGAAATAAAGATATGATGATTCGCGTATTGGATCCTACCAGTGAATCAGTGGTAGCTACTCTGAATCCAGCACCACGGCTTACAAGCCTGAAGGGCAAGACCGTAGGGTTAATCTCTAACGGCAAAGAAGGAACTGATGGATTTTTCACCCATATTGAGAGGCTTCTTCGGGAGCGCTACCAAGTAGCGGAGGTTGTCCTGCGAATTAAGTCTAATTACAGCGCGCCCGCTGAGGGTAAGATTATCGAAGAGGCTAGGGGCTGGGACCTGGCCATAAGCGGCCTAGGTGACTGAGGAAGCTGCTCGTCGTGCAGTTTGCATGACGCGATTAGCTGCGAGCGGGAAGGTACTCCCGCGGTTGGCGTGATGACTAGTAACTTCGTTAGCGCTGCCGAACTCATGGCGAAGGTGTTAGGTATGCCTGGCTATGCCTTCTCGGTTATCGATCATCCTGTGAGCAGCGCTAGCGATCAGGAGCTTGAGGCTAGGGCGTTACAGACCATGGCGGCAATCGACGAGCAGATTCTCCTTTGAAACTAATAATAATTACGATCCTATTGGCCTCGTTGATTAACTGCTCCAGCGGGCGGGGGCAATTTCACAGAATATTAGGCGCAACTTACGGCTTTTCCTCCGGGGCAGATATTCTTTTAGATGCTCAAGTTGCCGGTTTCTATATTTTTAATTGGATAAAGGGTCAGGTCGCATCTGAAAGTGATAGACCTTGCTAGTAGTGTTCGCGCCAGTTTCCATGTGAAAAGGTGCGCGGCTAGAGATAGTGGCCCACACTCCCCGTCCTTTCCAACCACCATAGGGATCATCGATGCGACCGTCTAGCCACTTCGTGTAAAAACCCAATGGGTAGGGCACGGTCAGGCGCACCCATTCATCATCGTTGAGCACTAATAGGCTGCCGGATTGATTACCGGTATTGATGGGGGTGTTGGATCCTAACCCAAGCGTATCGAACTGATCTACCCAGGTGTAATAACTACCCTCGGAGCTACCCGACTGTTGAATGTTCTTGAACTGGGGCAGGGGTTCGGCAAAAAAACTCCAGCCTTCGGGGCAATGCTGGCCGGTTGCCGCAGGGCCGTTGAGAGGTCCTTGGCACTGGTTGCGATCGAAGCGCCCCATGTGCCCACTGGCCAAGGCCACCCAGGCGATCCCATTACGGTCGATATCCATGCCTCGAGGCGAGAAGCCCTCTATGGCATTGCCATCTTGGTCTAGCGGTAATTCGTAGTATTCGGTCAATGCGGTGGTGCTGGGGTCGTCCCCGGGCATGACCCGTACGATAGCGCCAGGATAACTGAGGTTGGAACCCCACACCGAGCCATCCGGCGCGGGTGCGACGGCATATAGGCCTGAGTTAATGCGTTTGTCGAGATTAGTATCTATAGCTGCATCCGGTTCCACGTACTCATCGCGACGGCCGTTACCGTTGATATCGAGAATGAATGGTGTCCATCCCTGAGCCACGACGGCGTCGCCTGTTTCCAGAAATTCGCGGGTATTGAGCCAACCTACTGCGCTGCCGCCGCCGCTCGTCCACAGTGTATTGTCGGCATCTTCGGCGAACATGAGGTGGTGGGTGCCGAAGCAAGTATTGATCGGCGTATAGATTTCGCTGCTCGGATCATAGACGCCAAGATGGCGACCGGAGCGACCCAGAGGAAACGCTTGGGCAGACGGGTGATCGGAACCATCCTGACAGAACGCCGGCACATTGGCTGGGTCTCGAGCGCGGGAGGTAATCCATACTCGGCCATCGCTGTCCATCATCGGGTTGTGTACGGTAGTGGCTGCATCCCAAATTTCTTCGTCGCCCCAGTAAGGAGACGCAGCCATAGCAGGCTGAGGAGCCCCACCGTAATTAGGATCTTCCGGGAATACGACAATCTGATCAGTGCTATGTGCAGCCGGATCTAGTACCGGCAAATAGTCAGCACTGTTTTCCATGGCTCCGTAAATCTTGCCATAGGCATTGACAGTCGGATCACGGCGGTCGGTGGAGACCAAGTCGTGCAGATAGGCCGTGGGATCAGCCCAGTCCCATTGCGTAATTACTACGTTGCGTTCTAGTCCCTGCGGCCGAGTTGGCGCCGGCGGTAATTCGCCAGCGGCGATACGGTCAGTCCAGTCAGCATACATTTCAAGTGTACGGCGATCGCCCATGCCGGCTAATGTTCTGGTCATGAAGGCACCGGCTTGTCCGGAGCGAACGCGCCGATTCCAGGCATCGTAACTAGTTTCCAGATTCGAAAATATTTCCGGAATGGTGCGGGTAGCGGCGTTGCCCATTTGGTGACAGACCACGCAGCCCCCATTTGTGACTCGGCGAATGTAATCATCCTGAGTGAGTACGCCCACGCCTACCCCATTGCCGTCAGGCCCAGTGCCTGGAAACTCATGTTTTTCGGGTATCTCTAGCAGAGAATACCAATAGCCCGCTGGGTAATATTCCGCCGCGGTGGCAGCGTCGGGTGCGATCTCGGCAGTGAGATCTAGACTTTGACCTGGGGTAGCATTGATGCGTTGAGAATCAACCAGACCATAACCGCGCACCCAAACTTCAAAATTGGCTTCGGGCAGGTCCGGCATCAGGTAGCGGCCCTGTTCATTGGTGACCACTGTTTTCGAATAAAGAGTCTCCAAGTCGTGAGTTTCGGCGATTACCCAGACCCCAGCCTCCGGGCCATTGCTGCTAATGACACTGCCGGTGATGTCGTTGCTAGTGGCGCTGGTAGTGCTAGCCTCTTGCAATGTAGATTCTTCAGGTACGTTGTCAGACTGGTTAGTGGATTGAGGGTCACCGCAGCTAGCAAGAAGCAGTGCTGCCAGCGAGAGTGCTAGAGTTCGAAATGTGTTCATGATGTACCCTTCTATGATCAATGGGGCATTCGACTAGTTACCTACTTTACAAGGTAGCAGAGCACTGTAAAAGGGATTAAGGGGTAGGAAGTTAGATTATTAGTCAGATCTGTGTGCTTGGTATTAATTGCTTCGAAATATACTGAGGTTAAATTTTAGGTTTTCACACTCCACATGGATGTCATTCAATTATTTATGCTCTTAACTTTTTACTCCAAAACACTGCTTTTTCCTATATTTCTGCTTGCGTCTGGGGAATTACTGTTGAGGGTAATCCATGCGCAGTGTCCCATGGTGTTAGGCCCACCCCTATGCATACTATATTGGAGGAACGGTTAGTTATTTTTAGGAAAAAAATAATAAGCAAGGGAGCACATTATGCAGGATTCTGAGTTGGCCTCTATTTACCTTAAGGGAATAAATGACGAACGACTTGATGATGTCGAAAAACTAAGATTCTGTGTGTATATTAATGAGACCGTATATGGATAAGATTCTTAATTCAACCGTAGGAGATAATTGGCTTACGGAGGAGGCACTGTCTCTTTTTACTAAAGAATTTTTAAGAGATTTACATCAAAGTCGC
>Ga0310125_10001166_pt1 | contig 13113 bp, 5 predicted proteins | sample CB11b_Tmax_Bot8__FD_203508 | JGI IMG/M metagenome (GOLD analysis project Ga0310125, IMG submission 203508) | Marine microbial communities from Western Arctic Ocean, Canada - CB11b_Tmax_Bot8 | ecosystem: Environmental > Aquatic > Marine > Oceanic | place: Canada: Western Arctic Ocean | collected... | reverse complement strand
CGACTATCAGGGCAACTTGATGGACACCGCCAGCATCAACGTTTCCACCACCGAAGGTGACACAAGCCATCAGTTGCGGATCAGCGAACTGATGTACAACCCGTCGGGAAGCGACGACTTGGAATTTGTCGAAATTCTCAATACCAGTGACACCGTGAGTGTCGATCTGGCGGGTGTTCAATTCAGCGATGGTATCAGCTTTGTGTTTTCCGATGGCACGCTGGGGCCGCTCCAACGGATCGTCGTGGCCAACGATCCCGTGCTGTTTCAAGCCACCTATGGCACGGGAATCAACGTGGTGGGTCCACCGTCCAGTGGCCAGTTCTCTAATAGTACCGAACGGGTTGCCCTGGCCGATGCCGCTGGAATCACGATCCACAGCTTCACTTACAGCGACGATTGGCATCCGTCGACCGACGGCGACGGTCATTCGTTGACGCAAGTCAACGAGCTGGACTTGTCGGCAGATCTGGACGTCAGCACCAGTTGGAAACCAAGTGGTGCCGTTGATGGAACACCCGGCAGTGGCGATACAGTGTCAGGAGATTTCAATAACGACGGACTTGTTGACGATACGGACATCGATCTGTTGTTTGGAGCCATCAACACAGGGAGCGTCGATTTGTTGTTTGATGTCAACGGTGACAGTTCGATTGACTCGACGGATACTTCGTTCCTGGTGCAAACGATTCTGGGAACAAGCTGGGGTGACGGCGATTTAGATGGTGATGTGGATACCATTGATCTCACCAAAGCCATCATCAACTTCACCGGTGCGGCGGGAGTGGGTAAGACCTGGTCCAGCGGGGATACTGACGGTGATGGCGATGTCGACACCTTGGACTTGACCAAAGCCATCATCAACTTCACCGGTGCGCTGACCCATTCAGCCCCTCAATTACTCCAGCCCGTCTTCGATTCAGAAAGCCAGAACTCTTCAGTGGAAGTGTCAGCAGATGCCGGCCACTGGACGGTGGCATCCGACGAGAGTCAACCTATAAAAAGCAGGACCGAGCCGTCGCTTCTTCAACAAGCCCTCTACCCAACTCCACCCTCCTCAGCGACCACGTCACAAAATCCGGACCGGCTGGAAACAGAGCTCAAAAATCGTTTAGAGAAAAGGGCTACTGTTGACACTCCGGTTGACCAGGTTCAACAAGGGAGAGCAGGGTAAGAGTGGTGAAATTGGATCGTCCAGCTCCGCCGCTCAAAACGGAACTCCCAAGGTCTGGCAGAGAAACCTCATGAATGGCCGAGCAGTGCGAAACGCGGCAAGACTCGTCTTGATCAATTCCCCATCCAGAATCTCGTTATCCGCCACGTCCATGGCACCAATAAAATCTTTGCGTTTTAGATCTTCGAGCATGGGGTGACTGGCATCAAAGCCCACCGGTGGACGTTTCAGACTGTCACCGGCCAATCTGAACCGTTCGCGAAAGGCTTTGCCACGGCTGGCTTTTTTCCAACCCGCAGGATCTTCGCAAATTCCACTTCGTATTTTCAACAGGGATTTTGATTCGGGGCGCCAAATACCAACGCCTAAAAACACACCCTGGGGTTCAATGTGTACGTAACAACCGGGTGCGTGTACATCGCGACCAAGCCGGTGCCGAAAGTGGATCCCCATGTTCGTCTTGTAAGGTGTTTTGTCTTTGCTAAAGCGAATATCACGATAAATTCGCATCAACGAACCACCGGTTTTTTTCGGCACTGCCAACAAGCAGGGAGATATTTTTTGAAGTGGCTCTGCGATGGTACGGATAAACGCCAGCGCCGGCTCGAGAAATTCCTCTTCATAGCGATTTCGGTTTTCCTGAAACCACTGGCGATTGTTATTTCGCCTGAGGTCCGCCAGAAAACGAAGCGTGCCGGGTGGAAAACCGGTAAAAGGTGGATCCATATGCTTGGCCTTGTGGTTGCAATCCAGGTACGACTGTTGCTAACTTAACGTCAGTAGCCTATCAAGCACAAGCCAGTCGACAGCCTACTGGTATGTTTTGTGAGATTTGCAAATCCGAGAATTGTAAATCGTGGTGGTCGCATCACCAAGTCTCTCAGGGAGAAATCGCATGAGTCAAGTCAGTACCCAACGGATCGAAGCCTCCTACCACGAAAAATTCGCAACCTCGGCAAGCCTCTATCAACGAGGCTGTGAGCTCTTTCCCAACGGCGTGACTCACGATGCGCGTTACCTTAAGCCATTTCCAATCTATGTTGAAAGGGCAAGCGGGTCGAAAAAATACGATGTCGACAAAAACGAGATCGTCGACTTTTGGTCCGGGCATGGGGCACTCCTGCTGGGGCATTCGCACCCGGCAATTGTCGATGCTGTGCAACAACAAATCGAACGATCCACTCATCCAGGTGCCTGCCACGAGCTGGAATTGATCTGGGGTGACTGGGTTCGCAAGCTGGTTCCATCAGCAGAGATGATGCGGTTCACCAGCAGTGGGACCGAAGCGACTTTGATGGCTTTACGCGTTGCTCGTATCGTGACCGGCAAATCCAAAGTCATTAAATTCGCGGGACATTTCCACGGTTGGCATGACGCATTGATCCCGGCCGCTGAACCACCTCATTCCGATGACTATACAACCCCCGGTATTACCAATAGCGTGTTCGGTGATCTTGTCATTGTCCCCCCCAATGACCTCGATGCGCTTGCCATCGCAATTGACGAGCACAATCCGGCGTGCGTCATCCACGAGGGCAACGGAACTCACTGGGGGGTTGTACCGGCACGTGAGGATTTTTTACAGGGCTTACGCGCACTGACGACGGAAAAAGATGTCATTTTTATTCTGGATGAAGTCATCACTGGATTCCGCGTCGCCCCGGGCGGATTTCAATCTTATTGCGACGTCACTCCGGATCTGACGAGCTTGGCCAAAATTTTGGCGGGCGGATTACCAGGCGGTTGCCTGGTAGGTCGTGCTGACTTGATGCAAGCGTTGGCCTTTGGTAATCCACTGGGGAAGAAAATGAAACACCCCGGCACGTTCAACGCCAACCCGCTTTCAGCGGCAGCCGGTTCGGCCGCCCTGGAAATCGTCGCTACTGGCCAACCCAACCAACAAGCCAATGATAGCGCAAGTCGCCTTCGTAAAGCGCTGAACGGGCTATTCGAACAAACGGGCGTGGATTGGGTTGCCTATGGAGACTTTTCGGCTATCAAAATACTTCCCAATTACGATGGTCCGCGTCCTACCGATGATCGCTTCATACCTCTGGGAAATGACTATTTGAAATTGGATCGAAAATTCGATGCCACCTTATCACACGCATTTCGATGTGCACTTTTGCTAGGTGGCATTGACTGGATGGGCTGGGCCGGCACTACGATGGCTGCACATACCGACGCTGATATTGAACAGACCGTATCCGCTTTTAAAAACGCAATCACCATGCTGCGTGCTGACGGCCTGGTTGATTAGCTATCGGTGAATTCCCAGTGACGAAAATGTGCAGCCCAGCCGATGCTCACCGGATACCCTTCCAGCGAACAATGACTGTCACAACAGCAAGGGGTTACGCAAAACCGTTGAAGAGCAAGGCCCGGCCAGTGTCCTACGCCGTGCCTGCCAACGCACGAATGGCGTTGTCATGAAAAATATCCTGCAAGGCACCCTCATCGTTGACCATTCGCCGCAAAAAGGCCTGGAGTCGTGTACTGAAGCAAATCCCTTTATAGTTACCGCCGCGACCGTCGTAACAAGGACAGTCACTACCAAACAACAACTGTTTACGATGCCGCTGGAGGAAACCAGCTGAAAACTCCTCGTCGCGTGTGATGGCGTTGAATCCACTGCCAGCCGACAGATCAGCGTAAAGGTTCGGGTACTCACCTAATAACCGATCAAGTAATCCGCCAGGTTTGACAGGACCTGTCGGATAAAGCGACTTCTCGGGTGACGGCACATCGGCACTGATGTGCGCCCAGAACGACTGTGCGTGTCCGATGATCCGCACACGTTTATATTTTTTCAGATACGGTTCCAGGTATTCGGCCAGCCCCTGGTTGTAGCCTCTCTGGTTGTCCTGAAAGTGGATCGTGATTGGCCAATTCAGGTCGTCACACAACGCAATGATCCCTTCGATCCGACGATCGTTCAACGGCAGATGTTCTTTTTGTTCACCGATCCCACGACAACCGAGTTCGTGATACGTGCGGATCCGCTCAAGTACACCTGGCTGGCGCACGTCGGATTGACAAAACGGTATGATACGATCGGGATACTTTTCTCTGGCCTCGAGGACCGTCGATGATTTCAGCAGAAGACCACCTTCACCCGTCTCAAGTGGCAAGATGAATGCCTTATCCGTACCTGTCGCTTTAATGTGCTTGATCGTATCTTCGACAGACCGCCGCATGTGATTGATATGAAAATGGCAATCGATCAGCTTGAACTTTCCACCACTCTCCGACCTTGCTTCGGCCCCAGCCGTATCCGGGGCAAATGCTGCAGCACAACAAGTGGCACCTGTCGTGGCGAGGAACCGTCGTCGCAAAATCGTTTGAGAATGATTCATCTCATGTTCTTTCCAAGTGAAGTTTGCCATGCCAAACTGGAAAAAGGAAAAGATTTCCAAATCTTAATCCTCCACTGAGTATTCTGCAACGCTTCGATTTGACAGGTCACCATGCTGGCCAGAATACCGACGCTTCTATCGGTCCCATACTTTTAACCATTCCTTTACCACGGACATGAATACAATGTCATTGCGGAGGTGTTCTTGTGGTCACGCCCAGGATCCCTATCATGAAATTAGCACCGTTCCAAAAGTTGGGTCCTGGCAGGCAACTTCACCCCCCCCCCCGGGGATGACAATTCCAAATGGGTGACTTGTTCGCTATTACCCTTGTGAAAACCTTTCTCGTACGTTGAATCCAAGCGGAAGAACAATCATGCCAAATCGCCGACAATTCTTGACAACCACAGCCGGTGCGGGGCTGGTGGGCTACCTTCCTCGTCCCACCATGCTGCCCTATGGCACTCCTGTTTCTATGGCTGAACTGGCGGTAACTCCCGACATCGTTCGATTGAATGCTGATATCGAGCCAGTAGTCCGTCTGATCGAACAGACACCTCGCCAGAAGTGCTTTGACATGATCGTCCAACAACTGCAACAAGGGTTGCCCTATCGCCAATTTCTGGCCGCCCTTTACCTGGCAGGCATTCGAAACGTGAATCCCCAACCACCAGGGTTCAAATTTCACTGTGTATTTGTAATTCATTCGGCACACCAAGTGAGTCTGGATACGCCAGTCAAGGATCGACTCCTGCCATTGTTTTGGGCGCTGGACAACTTCAAAGCGTCGCAAGAACGAGATGTCGAGGAAGGCGACTTTCAATTGAAACCGGTCCATGAACAAAAGACTTGGTCAAGCGGTGATGTCGCCTGGAAAGAGTTTCACGACGCCATGGATCAGTGGGACGAAGCGAAAGCGGATCGAGCCATCGTGAATCTGGTTCGCCATTGCAGCGCTCATCAAATGATTGAGCAACTGTGGCAATACGGGGCACGGGATTACCGCAACATCGGTCACAAAGCAATTTTCGTTGCCAACACCTGGCGAACACTGCAAACCATTGGCTGGCATCACGCCGAACCGGCCCTGCGTTCATTAGTACTTGGTCTGCTGGATTTCGGCAAAAGCCTACGGGTGAACGACTACGCATTCGAGGACCAGTCCTTCCTGGCTAACGTCGAGTTAGTTGACAGGAACATCCATCAGCTACCCGGCAACTGGACAACTCACCGAAACGCGGTCGAGGTAACCAAGATGCTATTGGAGGTCATTCGCTCGGGTAAGTCGGCGGATGCCTGCAGTACAGCCCTGCAGGAGTTACAATCTCAGCGGACAGGCGCGCCAGAAATTTGGGATGCCGTTCATCTGGCAGCAGGCGAGCTGATGATGCAACAACAGGGAATTTATGGCATTCACACGGTCACCTCGGTGAATGCACTACGATATGCCTACCAGACGGCGGCCGATCTCAAAACGCGTTTGCTCATGTTATTACAGGCTATCGGCTGGATGTGCCAGTTCCGCAAATTTATGTCTGGAAAACAGCAAGGATTGAAGGAATTAAAAATCACGGAACTGGAGCCTGTCGAAACACCGCAGAGATCCCACGATGCACTTGATGACATTTTCGCATTGGTGGCCAAGAATGCGCCGCAGGCTGCTGCAAAGGCCATGACTTACGCCGGACGGCACCCACAGTTGACCCCCTTTTCCCGGTTTGCTCAACAACTCATCCTTCGCAAAGCGACCGACGCCCATGACTATAAATACGCCGTGTCCATTTTCGAGGATTATCGCCAGGTAAGTTCTCCATGGCGACCGCACATGCTGGCCACATCTACATTTCATCTTCGTGGCAGCACACTTCCTGATTCTCCGGTCATGAATCGTGCCATGGAAGCAATCCGCACCCTATGAACATCGGATGATCGAGACGGTCAAGACAGTTTCCGATGCGCAAGCATTGTATTAGCCATCTCACGAGCCGTCTTTATCGTCCCAAACGACTCTTCAAGAAAATCACGCTGTTCACCCTGGTAGCCCATCAGTTCGACAAATCGACGTTGGACTCGTGAGTCCGTAAAATGTCCTACCCTGGGTGAAGTCCAACTTCGAATCACTGGCTGTGTTACGCGGAGCTTCCGCGCCAATTCACGAGAAGAAAGCGCAGCTTGTGAAAGGATCGCCCCCATTGTATCAGCACGCAGCTGCAAGAATTGCTCAGTCGTTTCGGCCAACTTGACACCCCGAACATAGTCCAAATAGATTTCAGAAAGTCCCAGACGTATCACACGACCCTTCTGCCAGGCGGCCGTAGCAATCACGACAAACTGACGATATTCCTCGCTATCTGGATGGAATCCTAAACCGAGTTTTGCAATGAGTCGTGCAACACGGTGATGCATGTGATGTCCACTGGTCGAAAGGATCTGCCGTAGCCCAGCGGTGGTCACTCTCGTCTTGTGACTGAACTTTCCAAGACCACCTTCGCGAGCAACCATTTCTTTAAACACATCACGCAGGGTAAAGGGCGATGACGGGTCTTTCACTCGGCGTAACATTGTCATTGGACTTTCACGGCTGGCCAAACGATCCAAATCGACACATGCCACTTGTTCAACAAACGATTTACGCTGCCCTTTGCTTAAATTCCCAAGTTGTTCTTCGATCAAGCTGGCAAAACAAGCGGCCTGTTCGAGGTTTGCCCTGCGGGCAGATCGACGGCCACCGTCGCGAACACCTTCGCGCAAATGACGAAAAGTTTGTTCATTGCCCAGGTTCGCCGAATGCAACTGCCGGCCAATTTCTGCACCACGCAAATTGGTCAATGAACCCCGCCCAAACACCTCCCGCAACAGATGGGCAGCCCGGAAAGTCCTTTCACCCTCAACATCAAGGCCGTATTTGGTCGGTACCCTGAGCTGGTTGACCTGCCGAAGCACAGTGTCTAATGAAGTCGCGTTTTTAGTCAACATCTTGACGACTTCCGTATTTTGATCAGCAATGCGTTGGGGCGATATCGGCCAGCGGGCCAATTCAGGCGAGTTGAGAAGCTCGACAATGCGAATCGCTCGCGCTGAATCTTCAATACGTTGTTGTAACTCTGCTCGCATCCATTGCTGAAACATCGATTCGTGAATCTCTGTCAATTCAGCAATACGGGTGATTGGTATGCCTGAATGGTCAATCAACGCTCGCATCAACGCACTCCGCTTCCCACCGGCCAGCGCAACATCAATACGGGTCCTGAGCCTGCCATCTGGCATCAAATGCGAAAAATCGGCAATCACCCGTCGTGTCTCAGGACACACCAAAGGCGAGAGCAGTACACCGTCACGATCGACGAATGCTTTGAATATCCCTTCTTCCGGAAATTCGACGGTTGCCACCCTTGCGCTGGGAAAGGTCTGCCCACTCGGCAGATAAGCTTTCGATAGTTTTCTTCGCAGTTGGGTTGAAATAGACGACCGGTCAACAATTTTGACCAGATCCTCAACATCTTCACTGGATGCATTTCCACATGGATGAATCAAAAATTTACGGTTACCCAAACGCCAGAGCTTCTGTTCAACGCAATGCTGAATATCGCCATCCACACAGAATGCCCACACGATCTTCTGAATACATTCTCGTAAAGGTTTCTCGTAGCGACCATCGAGATAATTACGAAAGGCCGTTCCTGTGATTCCAAAACCTTTATTCTGTCTAAACCACTTTTGTTTTTGCCTGTCTTTTCGATACCGGCCACGATTGGTAGTACCTATGATCGCGCCAAGTTGTTCAGGGGACATTCGCTCCTGCAATCGCCCACGGCGAGAGAGGCTTTCCCGTCGCCAGGCGCTCAGCAGAGCCTGTAGAAAACCACCAATCCGAACATTTTGCTCGAAGCACTGGTGAACCACATCCAAAAACGAGATCTCCAGCGATCGTTTTTTTCTCTTGGCCTGCGCGGGTATGTATCTGCGCGATGCATTCGAAGCACGATTCCAGCTTCGGCGATCCTTTTCCTGAGACAGACGGCGTGGACGATTCACACTAACTGATCGTCGACCCGTACTTTTACTTTCCCACGGAAATACAAATTCTGGCCTAATAATGGATTTTTGTTTTTTGCTGCGCTGCTGTTCTTCCAATTCTGCCAGCCGAGCAGCAAAGCGTTCTTGCTGCGCTTGACGCAATCTTAACCGGCGAAAATCCGTACCATCGACTGTCGAGGCAAGATTCGCGTGACGCCATTGGCCAAAAACTCCAAATACATAAGGATGTTGTTGCCGCCGACCGTGCTGCTCAGCGACATAAGCCGCACCGACCAGGCTCTCTCTTTGCTGTACGGCTCCATCGCCCGATGAATCCGATCGACCTACCAAAACATCGGCAATCAACTCCCCCAGAGATTCGGTCGGAGCAAGGGTTCCTTCGAGAACCTGGTTCAGACTTTCTTTAAACTGATCCTTGGACTCGCCATTACCGTTTAAATGATGTTTTCCATTGCCACCAAGACGACTCTGGCAGATCGACTCATACAGATCATCAACCGTCCAAAACTTTTCAGCGAGAAGATTTCGAACGAGCAAATAAAACGGTCGACTGTCCGCCATTGCAGCCATCCAATTTTGAGTTTTGCCAAGGTGACTCCGCGCCAAGAACCACCCTCAATGGAATCATTCGCAACCAATATGGTGGCGCTTGCAACCAGGGCTGGCTGGTGTCACTGCTCATGGTTGACATTTAAAAAAATCAACGTCCCTTGTATGAATCTATATTGTAATTCGAATCCCAGCAGTTGGCCCTATTTGCGGGGGCTAAAATTAATAACCCTGCACCTGACGTTAAGATTATTGAACACGGGTTCTCAAACAAGAAGGAAAATGGCAGATGAAACTGGAATTAGCTCCTGTGATTTCTTTTTTACAACGTGTCAGGTAGTGCATTCACCAAAACCTTTTTTAACCCACCGACAGATGGAGAAAGTTCAGCGGTCCGGAAAACCCATCTCAACACGGGAGCCATGAATCTCGATTCGACTCGCCAATCCAAACATCTACAGTCACGTATCTGGTACAATACAAGTCCAGATTTTTGAGTTACCAAGCAAGGCATTCCAGCGTGCGAAAAAGAACTCGAACCACTCAAAATCGTGTCCCCCTCTGTCGACGTTTCGAACCACTTGAACAACGAATTGTCCTGGATAGCACCGTCGTCTTCAATGAACTGATGTACCATCCTCCTGGTAACGAGGAGACGCTGGAGTGGATCGAACTTCATAATCAATTGGCCGTCGATATGGACATCTCCCATTGGCGACTGGCCGGTGCGGTCGACTATCAATTTTCTGATGGCACGATCTTGCCTGGAAGAGGGTATCTCGTCATCGCTGTCAATCCCCAGGAATTGTCCAATCAGACCGGTTTTAGTGATGCCTTGGGACCCTTCAACGGCCGTTTGTCCAACGGTGGTGAAGAGTTGCAACTGCTAAACAACAATGATCGTGTGATGAACCTCATCGACTATCGTGACGGCGGTGACTGGCCGGTAGGACCCGATGGAATTGGTTTCACGTTGGCCAAACGAAAAGAACTGCTCAACACAGCGGACCCCGGGAATTGGATCACCAGTGATGAAATCGGTGGCACACCCGGTAGCGCCAACTTCGTCGTCGAAACGGGACCTACCACTTTGGAACTGATCGAACCCGGTGCGCAAGCCCGCTATTTGATTCCAACGATTGACAATCTCAATTCGCAATGGACCCAAACAGCGTTCGACGATTCGACTTGGCCGTCCGGAACAACAGCAATTGGCTACGAGCCAATTATCAGTTCAGCTGTAGCTTATGGCAATCTAACTGGCGCTGAGGGATCCATCTCTCTGCCCGGACCGCTGGGACACGACTTTGTCGTCAACTCGACCATTTCCGTGACGCAGCTCGGTGTGTTTGACTCGGCTGCCGACGGGTTAAACCGCACGATCACGGCCGAATTATGGTCGCGCGACGGTAACAGTGGTACACGCCTGGCAAGGCTCGCTTTTACAACCAACGAGCCAGGTACTCTGATCGAGAGCAATCGGTTCAAGCCACTCGACACACCAGTGATCCTCTTGCCGGGCGACTATACCATCTCGGCCTATGGCTATGGATCAAGCGAAAAGGCTGGTCACGAGGGTTTTGGAGGCCCATCTTCAGCTTTCAAAACGTTCGACGATGGTGAAGGCGCCATTTCGTTTACCGGAAGCAGCCGCCTGGGCACAAGCGCTGGATCGTTTCCATCAATCGTCGAAGCGGGAACCATCAATTATTACAGTGCCGGCACGTTTCGATTCAGCACGGGCGTCGTTGGCGCCAGTGACATCACCACGAACATCGGGCCAGAGATGAACGGCGTGAACACCACGACCTGGGTACGTATGCCGTTCAACGTCAATAACACAATTGGCCTTTCGTCCATGACACTGGACATGAAATACAATGACGGCTTTGTCGCTTTTATTAATGGACAAGAGATTGCCCGTCGTAACGCACCTGCCAGCTTGACTTGGAATTCTGCCGCCCCCTCGGGCAGCTCGAATCTCATTCAAGAAACAATCGACGTAAGCACATCCATTCCGTTTTTGCAAACCGGATCCAATGTTCTTTCGGTACACGGTTTGAATGCCAGCGCGAGTGACTCTCGGTTTTTCATCCTGCCAGAATTGAAGATCGTCGAATCCGAATCCACATCGACAATGGAACTCGTTTTCAATGAAATGGACGCCGGTGGATCACCCGGATTCTTTTTGGAAATTGGCAATGAAACCGGTACCTCACAATCTGTCTCTGGATGTGCGATTATCAGCTCTGCCGGCACAGAGTATCTGATTCCCAATCAAACAATCGTTGCTGGTGGTCAACTTTCAATCGCGGCAACCGAGCTGGGCTTCATTCCTGAAGATGGTGACGAGTTGTTTCTTCTTTCCCCAAGCCGCCAACAATTATTGGACGCACAACGTGTCACCGGCCGGCTGCGCGGTCAATCAGAGGAGCAAAATAGTCGTTGGCTCTATCCCAATGTGTCAACGCCAGGTATGCCTAACTCTTTTCAATTTGAAGATGACATCGTTATCAACGAAATTTTTTATCACCCGTTTGGCCAACAACCCGCCAATATCGATATCGATCATCTAGAGAGTCTGGTTTCTACGACGTTGGTACCAGAGGGGGCCCAAGCATCCGTATTGATCCCAAGCGATGATTCCCTGGGGAATAGTTGGCAGCTACCAGGCTTTAACGACTCGAGTTGGTTCAGCGGACCTACGGGTATTGGTTTCGAGACAACTGCGGTTACCGGCGTTGTTGCCTATGAAAATCTCCCAGGCGCTAGTGGGTCCTCATCGCTCAGTGGCCCGTACGGACATGATTTCACAGTAAACTCCACCATTACCATCACCCATTTAGGTGTTTTTGATAGTGGTGCTAATGGATTGAAGCGCAATCTGACCACTGAAATTTGGTCACGTGAAGGCGACACGGGAAGCGAACTGGCACAATTGACCTTTTCAACTAGCAACCCAGGAACGCTGATTGGCAGTAGTCGGTTTAAGACGTTAGCTACCCCGTTGGTACTTGCTCCGGGTGAATACACAGTTGCGGCACACGGCTTTGGATCGAATGAAAAAGCAGGACATCAAGGTTTCGGTGGTCCATCAGCAGCCTTCAAAACATTGGATGATGGTAATGGTGACATTTCATTCGTCGGCGAAAGTCGGATCGGCACATCCCCTGATCATTTCCCAGCTTACTCAAGCGGTGGCGATGTCAACCATTTCAGTGCTGGTTCATTTCAATTTGACACAGGTGGTTATCTTGACCAACACGTCGCTACTGACTTTGAAACCGCAATGCACGGAAAAAACGCATCGGCCTACTTGCGCATGGAGTTTTCGACCATCGCACCGACACCCGATCAATTCGCCAAACTCATGCTAAGGATGAAGTACGACGACGGGTACATTGCTTATCTCAATGGCACCGAAGTAGCACGCCGGAACGCTCCAAGTTCACCCACGTTTGACTCATCGGCCACTACCGCAGAGGAATCTCTATCATTTCAGAAATTGGATATTTCGGCTCGCATCGGCTTGCTACAAACGGGAACCAACGTATTGGCCATTCAAGGTCTCAATGTTGATATGTCGGATGGAGACTTTTTAATTACTCCCGAGCTGAAATTAGAAACCGCGTCGAAACCACAGTCCGAATGGATCGAACTTTATAACCGTGGCACGGCTACGATTGACCTCAGCGATTGGAAAATTGATGGGGGCATCTCATTCATTTTTCCATCAGGAACCCTACTTGCACCTGACAATTTTTTAGTAGTTTCCAGCAACGCTGCTCAATTGTCGGCAAGTTATCCAGATATTAATATCGTCGGCAATTTTTCAGGTCGGTTGAACAACCGTGATGACTTGATTCAGTTAATCGACGTGAACAAGAATCCGGCCGATGAAGTCCATTATTTTCAGGATGGATACTGGCCTCAATATGCGGACGGTGGCGGCTCGAGCTTAGAACTGCGCAATCCCGACGCCGATAATTCCAAGCC
>Ga0310125_10001164_pt1 | contig 13139 bp, 10 predicted proteins | sample CB11b_Tmax_Bot8__FD_203508 | JGI IMG/M metagenome (GOLD analysis project Ga0310125, IMG submission 203508) | Marine microbial communities from Western Arctic Ocean, Canada - CB11b_Tmax_Bot8 | ecosystem: Environmental > Aquatic > Marine > Oceanic | place: Canada: Western Arctic Ocean | collected... | reverse complement strand
TGGGTGTATTCATTACCGCAGAGCAATTTATCAGAATCCACGCCCGCGGCTCCGACGTCCTGCCAGCCACCTAGCTGTAGGGTGTCGCCATAGGCCTGAAGAAGACCGGCCTGGTTAGGTCCCACGCTAGTCCAGAAGAGGTCATGGGTCCGACGGGCGTGCGGCATGGTATGGTCCACACAAACACGGCTTTGCACCTTTCCTAACGCACCATCGAAGCCAAGACCGTCGGCTGAAACAGGTTGTTCAAAACGCAGATTGGGTTCCGGATTGGCTACGTGGCAGGTGCGGCAGGAGCGCGCAACTACACCGGTGTATATGTCCCTGTGGAGCGCGTCAGCGCTCCACAGCGGTACCACATCTTCTTCTTGCTGTGGGAAATTATCATCAGGGTACCACGTGTCGTAAAGGTCCTGAATCACGTTAGTTGAAAGATCGACTGGACAGGTAGGCGGACAGACGTCGGGAGGTGGGGCAACCTTGACCATCTGGTTCAGATCACGAAACGCTTCTTGCTGACTACACTTGCTGAACTCAGGGGCGGTGGCCGGATCACATGGCCCTTCTAGGTCTTCCGAGGCATAGGTGAAGCTGCTCAGGTCGAAGGGTAGGAATTTCGCGTTAAGTTTGACATCGTCGCGGCTGCCGAAGACCGGCGTTGACACCCCGGCTGAGGTGATTGTGCTTCCTCCTGCGTTGGGTATAAATCCGCCGTGGCAGACCATACATAACTGCGGTAATGGGCGGTTTCCGCGGTCGTCGAGGTCAGCTTTGTCCGCTGGATTCCCATCTGCCCCGAAAACATAGAACTTGACAACCCTCGCTTCGTCAGAAAAAGTTATGGGGTCTCCGTCGGGAGTATCGTCTTCGATGCGAGAGTACTCCATTGCCACAGTGGCGTCAGGAGCGATATCTCCATTGAAGCCTTCCGCGGCGTTTTGGGCCTGGTCCACATCTGTACCTTCTCCGGGGCCTTTGTAAGGCGGGGGCTGGTCGTAATTGGAGACCCAGCAAGCGACGTCCTCGCCGTCTTGAACGCAGTGCATTTCTCGCCCAAAACCTAGATCAAATGTGTTGGCGTAGACGGCCGTAGTTTCGGCTAGATCCCCTTCTGGGACGAAACCCGCCGTAGCGTGCTCAGGGCAAGCTTCGCCAGCTTTGAGAGGCATGCGGTTGGCCACTTTGAAGCAGGACAGCGTAGGGCGGAGAGTCCGAGGGTCGATCTGCGCTCGGTAATCTGCGCTTGCGGCCTCAACGGCATCGCGCAGCGTCGCGTTGGCATCTCCTGGGAAAGCCGGGTCGCCGCCTTCATCCAAATTCACCGCCGCGAACCCGGTCAGTCCATGTAAGAACGCCCCGTTAGGGGGGGTAGTAGGGTAAAACTCTAAACTAAGGTCCGATAAGACCACTTTGGTCGAGCAGGCGCCGTTAGGCACACCTTCCGCTTCAGTGTAATAGGGCGGTCCAACCGGCTCGTTGGCAAACCCGCCAGAAACGGTAGGCCAGTCCGGGTTCTGCGCCGCACCGGTATTGACGACGAACACGCCCATGGGTAAGTTATTTTGGTCTGGGTTATCATCGGTGGTCCGAATAGGCACAAGCACGATGTTTGTGTCTGTAGGGAGGTTGAGGATCACAGTTTCGCTATTCCCCCCTACCACCCCTGGCGTGATCCGATTTACTGGCGCGGCCCCGCCAGTCTGCGGGATTGTATATTCGAGGTCATAGTTGGCTGGCATATCATTGTTCTGGACTGCCAAACAAGCCTGCCCGCTTTTGATTAGGTCCGTGTTAATTGCGGAGAAGTGGCTCACCATGGCCACATAAGTAGGACGTCCGTCAACCATCTGCAATGAAGCTGAGCCGCTTTTCTCCCATATGCCACGGCTCTCGTCGTAGGTAAGCAACGGGATAGTGGGCTCCAGAGGACCACCGCTTTTGATCTGGGCATCGTCCACTGGCAGGATGAGTGTCGCCTTTGCATTTGGCTTAAGACGATTATACATGGTACCGCCGGCAGAAATCTCAATGCTTGCAGCGCCGTAGCTCTGCATAACCCGGGTCTCTTGGTTCGGCAAGAGTACGGTGTAGTTACCAGGCATTTGATTTGGGGTTTGCAGGTCCACTGTAGATAGTTGGATGTCTACCAGGCCATTTGGGGGGTTCCCATTAGCATCTCTTAGACTATCGGCTGGGATTAGAATCCGGACACCAGGCCCGCATCCCCGTCTTTGTGAAGGCGGGTCCGTGCTGGGCAGCCCGGGCAGGCCTTCTTCGTTTTTGGACGGCCCAGGCACCTCTGAGACCTTGATCTGGGGGGACTTGATCCCCGGGACCTTGATCTGGGGGCGCTTGACTCCCCGAATCCCGATTTGCGGGGATGGCATCGGGAAGACTTGGGGCACCTCAGATTTAGTTATCATGGCAGGGATCACGTTTCCTCTGCCGTCTTGGTGCTGCGGTACTGCCAGCACAGGATGTTCTTGCCAGTTCAATCTGGCACTTGGCAGCCCTGGGCACTGGCCGGTTTGACGATCGTTACGTAGATCGATACTCTCGCTGGGATCAACATCCTTGAAGACGTCTGCCTTGGTCAGTTGCCAGCGGCCTCCAACGACTCCGTCGTAGTACAGGTTCGAGGCGAATGCATAGCCGGTCATGCGGATTGTCATAACGAAGCGCATATCGTCCGGCACCTTCAGCCGGAAATATCCTCGCGAATCGGTATGATCGATTCGGCCATTGACGTTAACCTCCGCGCCTTCGAGGCTCGGCATATCGGTTCCTGACACCTTGCCGGAGAACACCAGCCCTTCAGGGTCTATAGGTAAGTCTAAGCTGGATCTGGCGTATCCCCCTTTGCTGTCGTAGACGATGAGGTTAGCCGCATAGTTGCCCGGCTTATTAGGCAGAGTCCACTTGGGCTCAGGGTCACTCTGGGAGCTAAGAGTACCCGAACTGACCCTCCAGAGGAACTTCATAGTATTATGGTCGCGGTCAGAGACCCGTGCGTTTAGTATCACGGTCTCACCGGCCTTAGCATTCAAGACACGTACCTGATCGTTGTCGAGGGCTATCAGCGGGTCGATTTTTGGTGGGTAATTGAGCATCTTAAAGTTGATGTTCTGGTCCAGCACACTAGGGTTGCCTAGCTCAAGCCATTGACTATGGTCGTAGTCTTCGTTGTGGATGCGGAGTTGGAAGTTTTGGCCTAATTTGACCGATGGGATCAAATACTGGTCAAAGTTATTCACAGGTATCTCATAGACTGGGTTTCCTGTGGAATCGAGAAGCGAAATCGTGGCAAAGGAATTAATGTTTTCCAGCGGTTCGAATGCTCGGGCGCTTGAACCGTCAGCCAGGGTCACCCGTCCGTACAATGCAACACTGTCTTGCTGACGTGGGGCTGGTATGCTGACCTTGCCGATGTTATGAAACACCCGAACGATGCTGACCGTGGTCCTGCTACAACCTGCCTCGAAGCCTTTGGCCTCCCAGCAAACCTGATAAGACCCCGGCCCCTTGACTTGAGTTGTGAATCGACCGCTCAGGTCAGTGATTACGCGATCACTGCGGGTGCCAGACGATGTGTCACGTAATACCACCTGTACGTTGGGGAGGTAGATGTCGGCTACGGGCGGAGAAATCCCCTTAAGTGTCCCGGACGTCCCGACCTTGACCGCGATGTAGCCGCGCACCAGCAGTTTACCGGCCGCTGGTGGTGCCTGAGTCGGACCGCGGACCACTCTCTCTACCGCTTTTTCTGCTGTCTTTTCCGCCTTTTCGCGGACTTCTTGGCAAGCTAGACCAGAAAATAGGCATAGGCATAAGAATATCAGGCTAAATATCAGAATCGGCATCCTTAATTGCATCGACATCCTACATATCTCCCAATCGGAACCAGTCGGTGGGAGCTTCGCCTACGACCGGTTTAACGAGTCCATTCCATTAGGTGACTCATTGGTATGTTTGAACAAGATGGTAAAAGCCCAAGAAAAGGGAAACCCGCGGTTAGTACTCACCACTGAACAAACATTGGCATGTGCGAATAATAACGGTTATATGTGGGCCCATGCAACCAAGCTGTGAGAAAAGCCATTTTGCTTGTTTGGTATCGAAGGGCACCCGACTATCATTGCTCGTCATGACCGGCCACTAACTAGGGGATTGCTGATCTCATGCTGCTACCGACTGAAGACCATCCCGGCTCCGGCTACCGGAATGCTGTACTGATAGCGAGGGTGGTTGGTTACTTGAACAGCTTCCGCATGGCCTTGCCGGTGGCCTTCCCCGCCACCCGGCGTCCCACCCGTTTGCCTACCTTGCCCTTTTTGACGGCGTTATAGTCCCCCATCAGCTTGGCCAGGGTGTACAAGAGTCCTCTAAATCCTGCCATATCGAACCTCCATTAAGTTGTAACATGCCTCGTCTGCGGGCTTGGGCAGAACACCCGGAGAGCACCACCAACTATTCAAGTTTGGCCAACAAGGTGAGGCTGGCACTCTTCGTACTGGCTTACAACATGGGCAACTTCATGAGAAGGCTGGTGTTGCCGGAGGATATGAAGCACTGGTCGTTGACCAGTCTGCAAACCAGGCTGATCAAGACGGGCGGGCGGTTGGTGCGCCATGCCAGAAAGTTGGTATTCCAGCTAGCTGAAGTGTTGGTGAGCCGGGAAATGCTGGGCGGGATACTGGAACGAATTGGCCAGCTTCGGCTGGCTCCTGGCTAGTCCACTCTGGGAGTGACGGCATGGGTGACAATGTTAGGGGGACGTACAGGGCAAAAGGGCTTCCCAAGGGAAAGACTTGGGCGGAGACAAGCGGTTTGGGAATTTTACGCTTAGCAGTACAGTGGTTGCCCCATGAAAGCGGGGAATTAGAGCGAATCAGGCCGCATTTGACGCTCTTGGGATTCGTGATTATAGTTCAGGGCAACCTAGAGGGGGGTATATTCAGGAAAGTCGGTTTGATCTGGGGAATCCCGGTTGATTCAATCCGAGGGCAGTTGACGCGTTCGGCCGGTGGACACCTGGATTTTTTCCGGGTTGGTGACCATATAGTGACTGGGATGTGGCAGTATCGGTTTGGGCGAATTTTGATTAGTTCAGGGACAACGTAATATGAATTCCAACCTAAAAACCACGTCTCCAAGTCCGGTGCAGCACGGCAAACACCGGCTCCTTTGGATCATTGCTACAGTTGGTGTTGTACTCGGGCTCAGCGGCGGAGTAGCCTTCGCCGAATACTGCTGGGAGTATGTGGACACTTTCTTCGCTATCAATCCCCAGACCTGGGAATGTTCCTATGATCCCCCCAGTGGAGCCGCGGACGCAGTGCCCAGCACTCAGATGATCATCGATGAGCACGCCAACTGGCACTGTATAAACGGTTGGCTAGGCACAGCGGGTGGCGTGGGATCGGGACCGGGAGTAGGCGACCCGGGTTATGGATTGGCTTTCCTGGCGATGCACAAACAGATGATCAACGATTTCGACTTGTTTCGGGACTCTACGTCGTCACTTAATCGAATCGAGACATGGGACGCCAATGACTTTTCAGTAGGTCCCAACTACAATCCCATGCCCTGGGGCATTCCGGGCAATCCTCAACTAGGGTTTCCGGGCGCTGGCGTCTCAAATGCCACCGCAGGGGCCATCGCAGGAGGGGTCTGCCTGGTGGGAACGGGACGATCCGGCGACGGCGTAGATCCGGCGACATACACCCCCTGTCCCGGGTGCACCGTACTACAGGACGCCTTTCGGGCACCTCCCATCGGCACACTGGACAGTTTCGCCAGTGCCGACGACGTGGGGAACTCCCTAGAGGTGATGTGGCACGGTTCCTTCCACAATGGAATCAGCGGTGCCTATGACGTAGATGACAATAGGTGCAATGACGCGGGCCCACCTCCGACTTCGCCCAGAGACCCGATGTTCTGGAGGTCCCACAAAGCTTTGGACGACGTCCATTCCGATTGGCAACAACTGCAGCCCTCCGACATTATGATCGTCCTAGACCGGTCGGGCAGCATGACCGGCGCCTCAAGCTCAGGAAGTCCCATTTCCAAGATGGACGCAGCCAAATCTGCCGCCGAGATGTTTACCGAGCTTGTGGAGAATGGCCAGGGGCATAACGTAGGCTTGGTCTCCTTTTCCTCCACAGCTACTTCTCCGCCCGACATGGCTCTCACACCCGCCAACGCCGCCTTAGCCCCAGTGCAAGCCGCCCTCGCTGGTGTCGATGCGGGTGGCGCCACGGCAATTGGCGATGGACTGCTGGAAGCACACAATCACCTGACGACCGAAGGAAGCAACGAACGACAGGCACTCTTGCTGTTGACCGACGGCAAGGAAAACCGTCCACCGTGCCTGGATGGGACCGGCGATGGCTGTGATGGGGCTGGCGCCGACATAGCTACCGGGGCTTTCGGCCAGACGCAGATCTGCGCCGTTGGCTTTGGCGACGCCTCAACCAGCCTGGACGAAATAGTCTTGAGGGATTTGGCTGAACTCCAAGGCGGCATTTTCATCGCCGGGGCCGGGGAGCTCCAGTTAAAAAAATTCTTCCTAGATTGCTTCTCTGACATATTCGACGAGTTCCTCGCCGTGGACCCGATCGATATACTACCCGCCGGGAAAGCAGAGTCAGACCCGGTAACCATCTCATCAGCACTGGATACCAAAATCACTTTCGTCCTGGCATGGGACCAGGGCAAGCCCCCCTTGGAGTTGAAAATCACCACTCCGTCGGGGGCTGTGCTAGACCAGAATGACCCATCTATCGAGCGTTCGGCTGGGCCGTCGTGGCTCTTTGTTCGGGTTCCGCTACCCTACCGGGGTGACGCCATTGGCCAGTGGAAGGCCCAAGCGGTTCGCGTTGACCCTCCCGGCCGGGACCAAAGCTTCTTTGTCGCCGGTATGGTAGCAGGGGCAGGGCAACTATCGCCGACAAACCTGAGATTCAATCACTATACCGGTCAGCCGCTCTGGCCGGTGGTGCGGATCACAGCACCTTATCGGCCGTTGGACGAATTTGATAAGGTTGAGGCGATTGTCACAATCACTCGTCCCCTTGTCGGCACAGGCAACCTTCTTTCCAGGGTGGGGCTGGGCGATGGCACAACGATTAAGGGCGATGCCGTCGACCCGCGAGCCGCCAGACTTCTCCAGCTTGCCAAGAGGTCTCAGGGAGATTTGGTGCCCACCGTGACTGAGAGATTCCCCCTATACGATGACGGTACCCATGGCGACCGTTTTGCCAACAACCATTACTGGAGTACCCAACTTCCCAGCCTTGGCAAGATCGCAGGGATGTACAGGTACAACTTTAAGTTCATCATTTCGGAGGGCGGACAAACATTCACTCGCGAGGCGAACCATTCGATTTACGTAGCCGTAAACATCGACCCCAAGGCCACTAAGACGAATATAAGAAACATCGGAACCACGGCTACGAAATTTGGGGAGGGAAGGACAGGCACCATAATCACCTTTGTCCCCCAGGATAGCTTGGGTAACTTGTTGGGCCCGGGGCGCATTGGGTCATTTGAATTGTCTACCAGGGGAGACGTTCGGATTGAAGGCGAGATAGAGGATGACGGACGGGGCTCCTACCAGGCGACCGTTTCCTGGTCGAAAAAAGTTAAAGAGCCTGCCCTAGCGCTCACCCAAAACGGACAACCCCGGCTGATCGTCGACCTGGCCGGCGGCGCTGTCATTACGGATCTTGAACCTCGAGAGCATCTCCTGCTCCATTTCACTGGGGCAAACACCACTAGGGACCCTGCCCCCCCCAACACAGACGTGCAGCGACATGTGAAGACGACCAGCCTAGCACCCGGCGATATCGTGGACGTCAGCATTCGGCCGTCGGGCTTCGACTCTCACTACTTTGGCTTAAAAGAAGATATCGGCGAACTGGAATACACCGGATCTTACTCGGCGGCCTTCAACCCCGCAGGCACCACCTTCCTTACAGATCAGCCCAACCGGCCCTTCAGCTACAAGGTCCGAATACCCGAGTCTGCTAAGGCGGGAGAGAAGTTCATCATCCGCGGTGAGTATTGGAACAACCCTGACGCGATGGGTGGGTTCAAATCTTTAATTAGGAGGAAAACCGGGGAAACAGTGCTAGTGGTAATCGGAAAGGAAACCCCGGCCGCCAAGCCCCCGGTAACCGAGGAGGCCCCTAAGGTTGAAGAAGTCACTCCGGCCATAGCCCCTACGGTTCCATTGACCGACATAGTACAAGAGCAGGTGCGGGGGCTGTGTGGGGGGTCTCCGAGCGGTTCAGTTTCTGGTGGACAGATCGGTTTGCTCATGCTGCCGCTAGCGCTGGGGCTGACCGGAGCCTGGCGGAGGGGCAAGCACCGAAAGAATTCGCTAGGAAAACCAAATAGCGAGGAGTAATAATTTAGTTCTGGCTCACCAAACGTGACGGTCCACCAACTCGAACGCTTGCCGAGTATCGCCAAGCAAATTCAGCACGTCGGCTTTTGCCATGTCTACCATGTAGGCAACTTGCTCTTTGGCTACTCCTTGGACTCTCTCGGTTTGTCCCGCGAGGTCAATAGTGAGCGGAGATTCATCTTGCCCATGTCTCGTCTCAATTAACAACCGATCTAGGCGCTCAATGTCATCTGCCAAGGCCTCGTTGTAAATCTCGACCAATTTCTCCGCTGAAGCGAACAGCTGGTTAAAACCTTGAACCACGTCGGGGAATAATGCCTTGAGACGATTTCACCGTGGTTCATAAGCATTTAGAGATTCAAAGAAGCCTGGCACCTCTTCAAACGACATCCAAATCCGTAAAGTGCATGACCTAATCCGAGAATTTGAAACCGAGGCGAAAGAAAACCCATGGAACTATGAGGAACCACTTTATGACCTGTGGGGTAACGACTGGGAGACCAATCCAGAAGAAATAACCCTACACTTTCGGCTACGCAGGTGGTGTCGAATTGATGGACACATCGCGCCGAGCCGGCGAGAAGTGAAGTGGATAAGAAGGCTGGAGCCGATTTTCGAAGGAAGTACCGGGGCGGCGTAGAACCCCTGGAGGCTGGGATCGGCCAGGGGGCTTGGCTCATTGACACCGCCGAGATGTACCGCACCGAGGATGTGGTGGGCCGGGCCATTGCCAGCCGGAGGGAAGAGGTATTTCTGGCCACCAAAGTGTCTGGCAGCCACCTGCGCCGGGACCAGGTGCTGCGAGCCGCCGATGCCAGCCTCCGCCTGCTGGACACCGATTACATCGACCTTTACCAGATACACTGGCCCAACCGGGGTGTGCCAATCGCCGAGACCATGGGCGCCATGGAATCTCTGGTGGACCAAGGGCTGGTCAAGTACGTCGGTGTTAGCAACTTCAACTTGGGGGAATTACAGGAAGCCCAAAATGCCATGTCCCGCAACCCCATAGTGTCCAACCAGGTGCTTTATAGCCTCATAGACCGGGAAATCGAAGGGCGCCTATTGCCCTATTGCCAGGAACAAGACATCACCATCCTGGCCTACACTCCCCTGGCCGACGGTTCCTTGGCCGGCAAATCCAGGTTCCCCGGGCGGAATAGCATTGGGAGCAAGGCTTTGGAAGCCGTGGCCGCCGAAGCAGGCAAGACTCTGGCCCAAGTGGCGCTCAACTGGTGCACCTCCCACCCCAACGTCATTGCCATACCCAAGAGTGACCGCGTGGACCGCACTCTGGAAAACTGCGGCGCGTCGGGCTGGCGGCTCTCTCCCAACCAGGTCAAAACCCTAGCCGCCGCCTTCTCTACCCGCTAAAACTCGGCAAATCCCGCTGTATTTCCTCAATACACGGCTCGCATAGCCCTGATCTGGCTCCCAACCCTCACCAAGACTTGGAGAGGGGACAAGCGGTTAAGCGTCGGACATGGCTTTCCGGAGCTCGTCGCCGTTCTCCCTCCAAAAGTTGTAAAGAATCGAGATGTCCGTGCCTATCGAGAAGTGACGCACGCCCCAGTCGAGGAACTTTTTGGCTTGCTCGACGGACTGAATCTCCGCGCGTGCGGGTATGCCCTTGTCGATAGCCGACTTGAAGACTTTTTCCTGGGCAGCCAGTACGTCTGGATGCTGGCTCTCTCCAACCCTGCCTATGCTCATCGAGTAGTCGGAGCCGCCCCACTGGACCATCTCGACCCCCGGCAGCTCCAGAATCTCATCCAGCTCCTCGACGGCGCCCTTCTTCTCGATCATGATCGCTATTACGGTGTCTCGGAGAATCTGAACGTAGTCGCGGTTGCCGCCGTAGCCCATGTACGTGTTTCGGCGCGTTGCAACGCCGTACAGCCCGTTGTCTTCCGGCGTGTCTGGACGTGCTATACGGATGCACTCTCGGACATCGTCGGCCGACCGAGTGTCGGTGAACAGCACGCTGCTGAAGCCCGCTCCTATCCCACGTTGGGCCAGGAACTCCTGGGCGCTCCGGTCGACCTTAATCATGCTGCCCATGTTGTGGAGCTCGGCGGTACGACAGAGGTTGTCGAGGTCGTGCAGGCCGAAGGAGCCGTACTCCGCGACGAACTCGACGTAGTCGTACAGCCCTGTGTGCCCGATGGCTTCGACGACGGAAGGCCATGTGGAGTGGATATGAGTGCTCAGTGTCGGCTCGCCGTTGTTCAGCTTCTCTCGAAGCTTATTGGTCTTCAAGAATCTACCTCCGTGAATAGAATATGGGACTCGCGGCAGCAATTATAATCGACTTCCGCGAAAGTATCGACGGGCCTGCTCAACACCGATACGTCGATTCGCTACCGAGAGCCAAGGGCCAGGTCGAGGTTGAAGGCGGCGCTGATCAGGGCCGCCGGGTGGCGGGGAAGGCCACCGGCAAGGCGATGCGGAAGCTGTTCAAGTAACCCAGCGCCCTCGCCATTCGTATCTGGGCCAGCTATGGGAAATTGCCGACATTTTGCCGACATACTGCCGACAACGGAACGGGACAAGACGGGACTACAGATACAAGATGGTCGCTAGTGGGCATACCGGATGTGACGTCTCCAGATACAATATGACGGTGTAGGACAGCCTACACCGAACTTTTAATCCGGGTGTCGTGGGTTCGACCCCCACACGGCCCACCAAAATTTAGGCACGAATTAGCCCCTAGGACAATGTCCAAGGGGCTTTTTTATTGGGTTTGACAGCCAAGTTGACAGCCACGCGGTTGAAATTCGGGCAAAAACAAAGCCCTCGGCTAACAACCGGGGGCCTATTGTTGATGGGGTCCGGGCTTACTCTTAAGGATTTAGCACGAATCCCGCTAGGAACGCCCCCCCACCCTCAGGAAGGTGGGGGTACCTATAGTATAGACACTGGGTAGGCTCTCAGCGAACATCAGGAGTAAAAAGGGGACCCTAGTTTCTAGTTAGGAGTCCCAAATAATACTGGCATTCATGTTCTGGGCCGATGGTAGGACAAGAGGTGGCTTGCTACAGAGTTTCAGGAGGCCTTTTAGGGTCTGGGTATGTGGGAGAAGGGATATCACTGTGGAGGATGTGGAGTGAAAATATGGAAGCCCGGCCACATATATGAGGGCTGACGCCAGAGTAGTAGGCCTCGCGTCTAATCGTCTCGGGAGAATCAGTATCAGAGTAAAGCCAGTTCCTTAACAAAGCTTGTCGTGAAAAAGTTGGGACGCCGGATCGGCTGGCCGGACGTTTGTCACTGAGTGAACCGCCCACTGACCTGTTACGAGCCCTAGGTTACCGTTGGAGTCGTAGGCGAAACCTGGTCCGGTAACAGGCCACCTACGGCCGGCATAGTTATAGTCCTGAGGCTGTAACGGCCATTGGATGACCCCTTCTTTCCATTTAGCGCGTATAGCTTTAGCAGGCTGGGGTGGCGCATTAGCAAAACCGTTGAGGCATGCCATCAGAGTATTGAAAAGGGTTGCTTGGGCATCATCAGCCGTGATGGGGGGAGTTGGGGATGGGACAATGGTGGGGGGAACCTTGGTAGGCTTAGGAGTGGGAGATGGTCCAGGAGTCGGGGTAGGAGTTGGGGACGGTCCAGGAGTCGGGGTAGGCGCCGTAACTAAGCCGGTGTCGTCGGCCACGTAGTAGACTCTCACTCCATTCCAACATCTGCCATATCTTGTCGGGTCGCCCATGGTCACTAGGGACACTTTCCAAAGCCCGTTCTCATACTTGGGGATGGCCTGTTTCTTAGCTGTTCTGTAACAGCGCGACGATAATGAAGCTGGTCCATCGTCGCCGGACTCTGCCTCAATCAGCGCAAGGAAGTACCCGCTCAAAACTATCCACACCTGCTCCTCTGTCAGTTGCGGCTGCGGTGTAAGTTGCGGCTCCGGTAGAATTTTAGACCCATTCTCTGGCCCCAACCACGCATACAGCGCAGCCCCACCGGCCATCAGAACCGCGATAAACGCGAGAACAGCGGAGACTTCGGCCAGTCTCTTTAGGAGTCGAGCTAGCGGCAAACGAAGGCACCCTCGTGGCTGTAGTACGGTTCTTGCGACAGACACGATACCCAACTAGGCCACTCGGGGGCATGGTGACCCCGTACCCTTTCCTAGAATGGGGAGGTAGGCCCTGTAGCAGGGCGATTATATCATTCCACGCACCGAGGGCCTCTTGTTGCTGGGGGCCTGGGGTTAGCTGAGCATTGCCGTGGCGTGCCTGTATAATTAGGGCATGAATACCCGCACCGGAGAATCTGATGCTCGCTGTTAACCCCTTAACACCCAAGCAACAGCTGTTCGTCATGGAGTACGTTGTGGACTTGAACGGCAAGCAGGCGGCTATCAGGGCTGGCTACAGCGCCAAGACAGCCGAAGTCCAAGCATCCCGGCTGTTAAGCCATGTTAAGGTGCAGACAGCTGTACGGCAGGCGCAGGAATCCTTAGTGGAAAGGGTTGAGTTAAGTCAGGAATGGGTCATAGACCGGCTTAGGGAGATCGTAGAGCGTTCCATGGCTTCTGTACCGGTTGTGGACGCCAAGGGGCAGGAAACCGGCGTCTACAGCTTCCAGGGGTGTTGGCAACCAGCAAAAGTGGGACACTTTTGTTAAGGAGAGATCAGGGGGATATGGCAGTGTTGTAGGACTCCCGGCGCTGCCGATTGTAGCGCTGGCGCCATTGTAAAGTCTGAGCTTTCACCTC
>Ga0310125_10001162_pt1 | contig 13140 bp, 5 predicted proteins | sample CB11b_Tmax_Bot8__FD_203508 | JGI IMG/M metagenome (GOLD analysis project Ga0310125, IMG submission 203508) | Marine microbial communities from Western Arctic Ocean, Canada - CB11b_Tmax_Bot8 | ecosystem: Environmental > Aquatic > Marine > Oceanic | place: Canada: Western Arctic Ocean | collected... | reverse complement strand
TTTGGAGTGCAACGTCGGCTGACGGTATACGATGGAAGAAAAGTGACAAACCGATTCTCCGTTCGGTAGCCGACGCTACGTCGTTCTTCTTCGACCACTTGCAAGGCCGCTACGTTGCAGTACCACGGCCTTTAGACGATCAAATCTCCAAAGCGGTCAGCTTCAGCACCGACTTCAAGACTTGGACTGCGCCACAAACGGTTTTGCGCCCTCTGCCAGAGAAGGAAAAAGCAGGCGAGGCGCGTGAACAGATCTACAACATGTACCCCTTCACCTACGAAAGCATGTATCTCGGAATCGCACAAGTTTACTATTGGCATCCCCGCTGGGCATTGGAGGGCGAGTGGATGTACAGTCGCGACTGTTTGAAATGGATCCGACCGGAACCATGGCAACCCCATCTCCCTGTAGGGGGACCGGGCGAATTCGACCGTGCCAACAACTCTTTTTCCTCGGGTCCGCCTCTTCGCGTTGGAGACCAGCTCTATTTTTATTACAGCGGTCGGTCGTACCGTCATCGGGAATACCACGATTACCCATTCGGCAAAGAGGAACAGGACAGCGGGCCCTGGGAGGCAGCCATTGGAATGGCAACGTTGCGCGTCGACGGGTTTGCCTCGCTGGACGCACCTTTCGGTCCAGATCGCTATGTCCTGACCCAACCTTTAGTTTTCCAGGGCAAACACTTGCACATCAATGCGAAATGCAACTGGGGAAACATTCAAGTCGAACTACTGACCGATCAGGGAAAACCAATACCAGGCTTCACAGCCAACGACTGCGACCTGATACGACAAGAGGCAACCGACATCGTGGTCAGCTGGCAGGAAAACACCGACTTAAGTATGCGAAGTGGCCAACCAACACGCCTGCGATTCGTGATGCGAAACTCGCAATTGTTCTCGTTCTGGATAGAGTAAGCCCGGTGCTTACTGATTGGAGTCGGGGTAAGTCGTCTCATCATTACCCGCATACAGCCACTGAAGATTGAATTTTCGATAACGATAATCATAGAGATTGTTGTGCGGGCGGCAGTGCAACGGCGAACGGCTCCAGGCCACCATTAAATCTTCGTCACCAACGGTAACCACACTGGCCATTGTTATTTTCAAGATATCAACAAACTGGTCGCCACCATCCAGGTACCTCAGCTTCCCCCAGGACTGACCTTCATCCTGACTGATCATGGTGCAAAGCCGGATCCGTGGCCAAGGACCGTTGATTTCTCCCCGATCGCGAACCTTGTTGAAAATCAACATCAAATCACCATTTTGTAACCGCTTCAACGTCGACATGCTTGAAGGCGATGGGATGCCACTTGGCTGACTCTTCGACCAAGTCAGTCCGTTGTCCTCGGAATACGATTGATAGATCTCTCCTTTTTCCGTGCGGAGATACATCAATAGCCGGCCATCTTTGAGCAACACGACGGTAGGTTCATAGTCGTCCACAATATTACTCCGCTGCCATGTCGCTCCGTCATCGTCAGAAACCAAGGCTCCGGATCCCATCTTGCCAACATAAACAGGCATCACGATACGACCATCGGGAATTTGGAAATTGCGACCTGGCATTCCCGCCAAATCGCTACCCAACAGTCGGGGCTGACTCCATGTACGGCCGTTATCCTGGGAACGTCGCAAAAACGTCCCGCCATAATCGTGTGCTTTCTTATAAGCAAAAAACGACATCAACACGTCGCCACTTTTCAGCTTCAATAAACTGACGGACATCACATTCTGCATGCCCACTTCCTCTGGAGTCTGGATCTCTTCTGCCTCTTCCTGTGGCGTCCAGGTAATTCCCCCGTCGTGTGACCAGAAGGCATAAAGCGATGCATGGTTGTTGTCACTGTTGGATGGTTTCCAATGATACCCCGTGACCACCAACAGAACATCCTTGTCGTTCAGGGCCAGAAAACCTCCCTCACTCCAGCGACTGAACTGATCACTCACCACGGCAATCGACTGATTGGCTTTCAGCTCAGGCTTGCCCAATGCCGCTTGTGTGACAACCAGAAACCAGACGAGTACAACCCCAGGAGCCAATAGCCGAGACATGATGAACCTCGAGATTAGATTTTGTAAAGAAGGCACCGATGAAATCACGATCGGCATCAAAACCACAGGCGGGAACCCCATCGCACTGCGTTGGTGTGAAGCAAGCGTGTTGTTTGTTTTTGGTTGTTTATTGGGCCTGCAGAATTTTGAGAAATTCTTTCAGTAACTCTGTATTGGCGTGCCATGTGCACCCGCTCACCAGATTCCCGTCAACGACAACCATCTCGTTGACAAACTCTGCACCGGCATGCTCTATATCACTGGCAAATTTTGGGGCACAAGTGATTTTACGACCTTTGATACCTGCCGCGGTCAACAATTGCATTCCAGTACAGACCGAAGCTACCGGCATGTTGTTATCAAGAAAATATCGAGTGATCCTCAACAGATCCTGATCCAAGCGAATGTATTCAGGAGCCCGTCCTCCGGTAACAAAAATACCGGCGTATTCTTCAACCTTGACATCACGAAACGCGATCGTTGCTTCGATGTGATAACCGGGCCGCTCTTGCGTGCAGTCCCAGGGAGGTGTCGACTGCGGCGGTGGTTCATGCAGGACCATGTTGTACCAACGCGCTTCAGGACCGGCGACGACCACTTCGTAGCCGTCTTCGGGAAGTCGAAAATAGGCATAAAACGTGTCGTTCACCTCGGCCGCATCGCCAACGGGCATCAAAATTTTAGGCATTGGAATCGGTCCCCTGAAAATAAGTGTTCCTTTTTCTAACAGGTCTACAGTATAGGAACACTCATTGAAATTGTCTGCCCGTCTCATTTCTCTGAAAAGTTTTTTTTTGAAAAAACCACTCGACAGCTCCCGCTGTTTTTCCTTGATTTTTTTACATCTTCACCTGTTATAGGTTATCATGAAAGGCGTTGTTGAAGACAAACTTATTGGTAAGCAAACCGTTTGTGACAAACAAACAACATGCAACAAAGACAAAAACTGACACGCGCGCCGTGGACTTTCGAACGTCTCGAACACCGGTATGTCCTGTCTTCTGCAAACCCCTTCGACCACTCTCTCGACACTGCCGAAGAATCGGCATTTGCGGCGGGTCTGTTAGCCACATCGGAGGTCATCAACACTCCCGCCACCGTTACATCTCCGACCACGGCCGATCTCAACGGTGAAATCATTTCGACCGGCGGTGACAATCCAACGCTGAACATCTTTTTTGGAGACACCAACGACGGAAACTGGGACCAGTTGATCAATTTGGGAATTGTGGGTCTGGGCCCATTTTCAACCAGCGTAGCGGGCTTGACTCCAGGCACGACTTATTACTACCGTGCGCGGGCCTCGAATCTATTCGGCTCTTCCTTTGCCCCAATGATCGAATCATTTGTCACTGCGACGATTCAACCTCCTACGGTCATCACTCTTGACCCCGTACTGGTCGGTTCCACAGTCGCCAATTTACAAGGATCCTTAACAGACACTGGATTCGACGATCCAACCGTATCGGTCTACTGGGGTGACAACGACGGCGGCACCAACTCCAACAACTGGGACCAGCAAATCAATTTGGGTGTGCGAACCTCAGGGACTTTTGTCACCAGCCTCACCGGTTTAATACCGGAGACGGACTACTTTTACCGCGTCTTTGCCAATAACAGTGGTGGTTCCAGTTGGGCGGCTGAAACAAAAACCTTGACGACCAGTGTGCCAACCGTCGGTGACGTTGTCATCTCGGAATTCATGGCTGAAAACAGTGGATTCCTTCTCGATGGTGATGGAAATTCACCCGATTGGATCGAACTCCAAAATCGGGATATTGAACTGGTGGACCTGGCGAGATGGTACCTGACGGACGACCCAGACAACCTCGACAAATGGCCATTTCCCAGTGCCATTCTGCAGCCCGCCGGCTCAGCGGGCAATTCGGATTATCTTGTCGTGTTCGCATCAGGAGAAAATAGCGTGGATTTTGTTGACAGCAGCGGCAATCTGCACACAAATTTTCAACTCAACGCCAAAGGAGATTATCTGGCACTGGTAGACCCCACGGGTAAAATCACGTCGGAATTCAACTTGGGAGGCAACGATTTTCCCCAGCAAAAACGTAACATCTCCTATGGGCTCGGTAGTGCAGCTGCCACAGCAAAATTGGTTCTTACCGGAGCAACCGCTGATATTGTCATCCCCGATGCAAACTTTGATTCAACAATTGGAAACAATTGGACCGGTGGCAACGAAACATCCTTCCTGGGCAATGGCGGCTTAAACGGCTGGACCCAGGGGCCAACAGGCATCGGATATTCCCAAACTGCCGCCGGGATTCCACTGCTGAATCATTGGAAATTTGATGAAACAAGTGGCTCGGTAGCAGCCGACTCGGTTGGCAACCTCGATTTGTCGCTTAACAACTTTCCCAGCAATCACTCGCAATGGAATACAGCCTCTCCGCTGGGTGACGGGCGAGGCTTGGAATTTGACGGCGCCAACGACTATGCCAGTAATTTAGACGAACCCTTTGACTCGGACCGTGAACACACGTTTACCGTCTGGGCTCGTCATGACGACTCAAGTTTTGTCCCCCCCAACCTGCAGCGTTGGATTTCATGGGGAGGTGGTGGTCTGCCGCGTTACTTCATCGGCCCCAATAACAAAGTCGATTTGGGGATTGGATCGATAACGGTTGATTTCGGTTCTGCCGCATCACTGCCTCAACAGGGTATCTGGCAGCACTGGGCTCTAGTACGTAACACACAGAACGTACAACTCTATGTCGACGGTCAATTGGTGGAAACAATTTCTCGATCGTTGCAAGGTCAAATCAGCACGGCTGGTGAATTAAGAGTGGGTCGACAATTCGACCCGGATCTCGAATTTTTCGACGGCGCGCTCGCAGACATGGGGATCTTTGATGGGACACTCACGCAACAGCAAATTCAAACCGTGATGAATTCGGGTGCAGAAGCAGTTGGCACAACGCTTGGCAATCTGATTCAGACCGATATCACGTCGCAAATGAAAAATGTTAATGCCTCGGCCTATATCAGGATACCATTCGAGGTCACAGAAATGCCTTCGTTAAGTAATCTAACGCTCAAAATGAAATACGATGATGGGTTTGTGGCCTACCTGGATGGCCATGAGATTGCTCGCCGTAACGCTCCTGCTGCGGTGGCCTGGAATTCAACAGCTACAGCAGACCAACCCACAGAAAGCGCGGTCGTATTTGAAAACATCGATGTCAGCAGCAGCGCGAATAATCTCACCGTTGGCAACCATGTTCTGGCAATTCATGGATTGAACCGGGGCGCTTCAAATAATGGTTTCCTGGTCTTGCCGGAGTTGGTAGGTACTGACCAGCTGGGTATCGAGACTCTCTACTTCCAGACTCCCACGCCGGGAACTTCAAACTCTGGAGGCCTCTACGGATTCGTTGAAGACACTTCCTTCAGCGTCGACCGCGGGTTTTACGACACGCCATTGAATGTGGTCATCACCAGCCCCACACCCGGTTCGACAATCATCTATACGACTGATGGCAGCGAGCCAACGTTTGCCAACGGCACGTCCGTGTCAGCAGCCGATAGTAACTCAATTCCAAACGCCACGGTTAATGTTTCGACCACCACAACGCTGCGAGCCGCCGCGTTCAAAGACAGCCATCTCCCCACCAATATCGATACACAAACTTATATCTTTCTCGATGACGTGGTCGATCAAAACGGAGCCGGCTTTCCCTCCAGCTGGGGTCCCAAGACAGCTGACTATGCACTGGACCAGGACTTGATTGGGCCGGGTAAAACACATGAAAACACCATTCAGGACGACCTCCAGGCAGTGGCAACCGTTTCGATCGTGATGGATGTCAACGATCTGTTTGGACCGTCTGGAATTTATTCCAACACACAATCACGTGGAATTTCCTGGGAGCGGCCAGCGTCGTTCGAGTTGATTGATCCTGCCGGTGGACCAGAAATTCAGGTCAATGCGGGCATACGCATTCATGGTGGTGGCAGTCGTGGATCGTGGATGCCCAAGCATTCCTTACGAGTTTACTTTAAAGGTGAGTACGGCTCACCCACACTCCAATTTCCACTCTTCCCTAACTCCAACGTCGAGGTTTTTGACGTCCTCATTCTCGATGCCCGCTACAACCAATCATGGTTGTGGGCACATCATAGCGTTCCGGATGGCCCCACAACGGGAGCCGGACGGCAGTATGCCCAGTACGTCCGAGATCAATGGGCATGGGACACGATGGAAGCGATGGGATACGTTTCGCCTAACGCCCGACCCGTGTATGTCTATTTGAATGGGTTGTTCTGGGGACTGCACATCGTTCATGAACGGGCCGATGCCGGCTTTGCAGCAGCAGAGTTCGGTGGAAATAAAGAAGAATACGACGCCATCAAAGGGGCCTGGCCAACAGGTGGATTCCAGGTCAATAGCGGAGATGGTATCGCTTTCACGGCGATGATGAATATCGTGAACGACTCAGGCCGTTCTGGCGATGAAAAATTCGGAGACGTGCAGGAATATCTCGATATGGATCATTTTATCGATTACATCCTGTTACAAATCTATGCCGGCAACACCGACCTTCGAGAACGTAATTGGTGGGCCACTCGGCGGCGAGAGCCTAGTGGACAGTTTCACTTCTATCCCTGGGACAGTGAATACATGCTGCTGCAGATCACCGACGATGTTAGCAATTTCAACTATACAGATTCGCCCTGGCGTCTTCATCAACGGCTTCGTTCCAGCCCTGAATACAGACAGAAATTCGCGGATCACGTTCAGCGGCACTTGCACAACGACGGGCTGCTCACCCCGGCTGCCGTCGAGGCCCGGTTCATGGCCCGAACGGCAGAGATCGACCGGGCAATTGTCGGGGAATCGGTCCGCTGGGGAGACCATCGTCTGGACAACCGAAACGATGGAACTACAACGGGGCCAGTCTCGACCTACACACGAAATAATCAATGGTTGACCGAACAAAGCCGTTTACTGACAACGATTTTTCCACAACGCACGGATGTGACGCTCAACCAGTTGATCAATGACGATCTTTATCCATCCTTCGATGCGCCCCAATTCCGCATCGACGGCACGCTTCATCATGGTGGTTCGATCGCAGTGGGTGCACAGCTCAGCATGGTCGATCCCAACTCACCTGACGTCGGGTCAATTTACTACACCACCGATGGTACCGATCCTCGTGCATCAGGAGGAGCCGTGTCCGGTAGCGCACAAGCCTACGCCGGATCGTTGCCTGTTGATGAGAGCCTGAGTGTCAAGGCACGCCTATTCACAGGCAGCCAATGGTCGGCATTGTCCAATGCCGTCTTCACGGTAACAGCCGCCGATGCCACCAATCTGGTGGTCAGCGAAATCATGTATCATCCGGCAGCTCCCAGTGACGCTGAAATTGCTGCCGGATACACCGACGCTGACGACTTTGAATTCATTGAATTTCAGAACGTTTCCGACAACGTGATCTCGTTAGCTGACGTAGCATTTGATTCTGGCAGTCCGGTTACTTTCAATTTTAATGACGGAAAAGTACAAACGCTCGACGCCGGCGAACACCTGCTGGTGGTACACAACCAGACTGCTTTCGAGTTTCGTTACGGCAGTGGGATCTCAGAACAAATAGCCGGTCAGTACAGCGGTGGAATGAACAATGGAGGAGAACGGTTCACGTTGCTGGACGCCAGTAAAGCCACGATCCAATCCTTCTCGTTCGATGATACGGCTCCCTGGCCAATCTCATCCGATGGACACGGCTTTTCTCTTATTTTGATCGACTCAACTTCCAACCCTGATCCTACCAATGCCAACCATTGGCGCGGCAGTGGATCCCGTCATGGCTCACCTGGCAATGCTGATGTCATGACACAATCGGAAATACGGATCAACGAAGTGCTGACCCATACCGATGCACCGAGTGTTGATCAAATTGAATTGTACAATCCGAATGTTGGCAGCGTCGATGTGGGCGGCTGGTTCCTGACCGATAATCGCAATCTACCTACCAGATACGTCATTCCCGCAGGCACAACGATTGCTGGTGGTGGGTATTTCACCTTCCTGGAGGACGACGACGCCGATCCGCTGACCGCACCACCGGCGAACTACTTCGGTGGCTCGTTTTCGCTCAGTTCGCTGGGAGAATCGGTCTACTTGCTTTCCGGCGATGGTACCAACCTGACCGGGTTTGACGAGGGTCACCAGTTTGTCGGTGCTCGAAATGGCGAATCGTTTGGGCGCTGGCCAAACGCCAGCGGTGAATTCTTTCCAATGGTGTCTACCACCTTGGGTACCGTCAACAGCGGGCCGCGCTTCGGCCCCTTGCTGATCAGCGAAATCATGTACAACCCACCCGCCTCGGGTGTTGGCACGAATCCTGATAAGCTGGAATTTCTGGAAATATTCAATCCGAACTCCACCCCAGTCGATCTGACTCACTGGAAGATCAACGGGCTCGGCTTCGATTTCCCAGCCGGACAAACTCTCGGCGCTGGGCAAGTGCTGGTGATCCTGCCATTCGATCCGGTTGTCGACACGGCCGACATTGCCAGCTTTAACGCAGCCTACAATGTTGTCATCAGTTCCAATCCCAATGGATTTGTCGGCCCCTACTCCGGACGGTTGGACAATGATGGGGAAAAGCTGACTCTCTTGCGTGCCGATGATCCACCTGCCGATGCAACGGTTGGTTTCTCTTCGGTGATTGAAGATCAGGCCGATTACGAAGATAAAACCCCGTGGCCCAATCTGGCAGATGGCCAAGGAGAATCACTCAATCGACGGGGTGCTGACCAATGGGGCAACACGGCCACCAGCTGGGAATCCGCTCAACCCACACCCGGTAAGGCACAACTTTCGTTACCGGGGGATTTCGACAACAACGGCGTCGTTGATGCAACGGACATTGATTTACTTAGCGCAGAAATCAATGTCGGCAGCACTGATTTAACTTTCGATTTGGATGGAAACCTGATGGTCCAACCGGCTGATCGGACATTCATGGTCGAAATCCTGTTAGGTACCAAAATCGGTGACACTGATCTTGATGGTGACATCGACACGGGTGACCTGACCATCTCGATCATTAATTTCACCAGTGCTGGTGGAACTGGAAAAGGCTGGGCAGCAGGAGACGGGGACGGGGATGGAGACGTCGACACCAGCGATCTAACTGCCGCAATCATTAATTTTAGCGGTGCTTCTTCAACGAACACTCTGCGACGACTGACCGGTGCGGCTGAAAAAATCCAGGCAGCCGATTCATCTCGCCACGCAATGGCCATGTACAAATCCCCAGCTCCCTATTCCAATCGACGACCGGACCGATCTATCCCAGATTTATTTGATTCTGATGAGGGTGATGATTTATTTGGCTGGCTATCATAATGTTGTTGATCATCCAAGGTTGGCAACCTGACCCACCAATTTGGAGGTTGATGCTGTGACTCAACACTTGCTAGAATAGGAAAGTGATTAGAGTCGCGAATGCATCCATATCGTCTATCGATGTCCCCAAGCCGGTGAAGTTAATGATCATCAAGGAACCTTGCCTCACACTCGTTTTTCTGCTGGCCGCCGTTGGGCCTTTCCAACCACGGTTGGTCTCTGCCGAAGTACAGTCTGAAAAGGGCGAGGGAGACTTTGAACAACACGTCGCCAAAACTTTCATTACCAAGTGCCTCAAGTGCCACAACTCCAGCGAACCCAACGGTGAGTTGGACCTGACCAGCATCGAATCAGCACAACGCGGGGGTGACAGCGGACCGGCAATTGTGCCAGGCAATGTTGACTCAAGTACTCTGGTGACCCGGATTCGTGATGGTGAAATGCCGCCCGCAGACGAAGGGCCACCCGTTTCAAAAGAGGAGTTGAACCAACTCGAAGATTGGATTCGCTCGGGAGCACCGTGGCCCGCAAACCGGCAACTCAGTCCGTATGAATACAGCACACCAGGCCACGCGGGATTGGATTTTTGGTCGCTGCAGCCACTGGAGCGCCCTGAGACTCCATCCATCCGCAGCACAAAATCAATTCAGAATCCCATCGACGCTTTTATCATACATCAGCTTGACACGGAAGGACTACAACTTTCTCCTGCGGCCGATCGCGTCACACTCATCCGCCGCTTGACACTCGATCTTTTGGGGTTACCCCCCACACCCAAAGAAATCAACACCTTTGTCAACGACACCGATGGGCGTGCCTACCAGGAGCTTGTCAATCGACTCCTGGATTCAAAGCATTATGGAGAACGTTGGGGACGTCATTGGCTGGACGTGGTTCGCTACGCAGACACCAGTGGCTATGAGTCCAACATCTTGCGCCCCACGGCATGGCACTATCGCGATTATGTAATCAATGCCTTTAACCGTGACCTGCCCTACGATCAGTTCATTATCGAACAGCTCGCGGGGGATGCGATCGGAGCACGAGAAGCAACAGGTTTCCTGGTGTGTGCGGCATTCGACAACGTTACGTTCCGCAATCGAAATGAAATGCAGCGAATGCAGGTGCGACAGGACGAACTTCACGAGTTCATCAACACGACCACACAGACTTTTCTGGGGCTGACGGTCGCCTGTAGCCGTTGCCACGATCACAAGTTCGATCCCATTACCCATCAGGATTATTATGCGTTGCAGGCAGTATTTTCTGGCATCCGTCACCCTGAACGGACCATCACGCACTATCCATTCCGGGAGGAAATGAAGAAAACACGGACAGAAGAAGAGCGGCTTCAACTCATTGCCGAGTATGAAGCGGAAATCAAAACATTGCCGCCAGCGCCTCAAAGCGAACGTCGGATGGAAGTACGTTCCATCCTGTTGGCACTCCAGGCCAAACAGCAGGGAACCCACCTGGCAAACTGGCCTTATGCGGTCCTCAGGGACGAACCTCACGAACCAACGTATCGACTTCATCGAGGCGACGTGAGCCAACGCAAAGAGATCGTGCCGCCGGCAGCGATCAGTTCGTTGAGTCGACAACTTGACCTGAACGATGACACACCTGAACAGCAACGGCGAATGGCATTGGCTAAATGGATTGCCAACGCGAAAAACCCTTTGACTGCCAGGGTGATGGCCAATCGCATTTGGCAATTCCATTTCGGCATGGGCCTGGCGGATACACCGAGCAACTTCGGTGGCCAGGGGACACTTCCCACCCATCCCGAACTGCTGGACTGGTTAGCCAGCGAGTTCATCGACCAAGGATGGAGCGTGAAGGCAATGCATCGCATGATCGTCAGCTCGAACACGTACCAACAGAGTGCAACACCTAACGATGCGGCTTTTGCCGTCGATGCTGACAACCGTTTGCTGTGGCGATTTCCATCTCATCGGCTGGCGGCCGAAGCAATCCGTGATTCTATACTGCACGTCAGTGGCAAGCTGAACACTGCCATGGGTGGTTTGGGTTACAAAACTTATCACAAAGGAAGTTATCGTACCTACAAACCAGTTGAGGATTTCGGCGACGAACATTTTCGTCGCATGGTTTACGAATTTCGTGTACGAATTGAGGCGGATCCCACTTTTGGCGTTCTGGATTGTGCCGACGGTGGTCAATTGTGTCCCCAGCGGACGCGGTCAACCACTCCGATCCAGGCGTTGAACCTGTTCAACAGCAAGTTCGTTGTCGGTCAGTCGAATCATTTTGCTTCTCGCGTGGCCAAACTGGCGGGAGAAGATGACCTTGCCGGTCAAGTCCGGGAAGCCTTTCGACTGGCCTATGGCCGAATTCCCGGAGACGAACAACTTGCCGATTGCGTGGCGGTGGTCGGGGAACACGGACTGGCCACTCTTTGTCGAGCAATTTTTAACTCAAACGAGTTTTTGTTTTTACCGTAGTGGAAAAGCCACTTGATTTTTTCCAGCGATCGTTGAACCACGACAAAAAAGCAAGTGCCGCGAGAAAACAGCCCAGATTTTTCAATATCTAACAGCCAATTCCAGCGGGAATCATGATCATGGAAATGAACATTCGTCGCTGGCGACAACTTGCCAGTCTCGGTTGAACGGTCTCCCGGAGCATCTGTAATTAGCACCATGGTCAATCATCACCTCTCACCGCTGGGTGCCAGACTCTCCAATCGACGAGACTTCCTGTCGGAATTTGCAACCGGCGCTGCTGGTGTTGCATTGGCTCAACTTCTCAAACAGGATCATTTGCTGGCCGCCGGCAAAACCGACCCGCGCGGACCGATTCATCCGGTCATTGATCCTACCAACCCGCTGGCAGCTCGCCAGACACATATGCAGCCACGAGCCAAGCAACTATTGATTATCTTCTGCACCGGTGGCGTGAGCCATATCGACACGTGGGACTACAAGCCGGAACTGATCAAGCAGCATGACCAACCGCATCCTGATAGCGAAGGCCTGCTCACATTTCAGGCGCCGGTAGGCCATTTGATCAAGAGTCCGTATCAGTTCCGACCCAGAGGCGAGTCGGGAAAACAGGTGACAGATCTGCTGCCCAGGCTGGCAGAATTGACTGATGAGATGTGTTTCCTGCATGGCATGCACACCCGCAGCAATTCTCACGGTCCGGCCGAAACACAGATGAGTACGGGTTACTTTCTCAGTGGCTATCCGAGTGCTGGCGCGTGGCTCTCCTACGCGTTGGGAACCGAAAACGAAAACCTGCCTGCATTTGTCGCAATTCCGGACCCCCGCGGAGGTCCGCAAGCGGGAAGTGACAACTGGAATTGTGGGTTTCTGCCGGCCGTATTCCAGGGAACTGAACTCAGCAGTATCAAACCGGTCTTCAATCTTTCACGGCCGCAGGACATTTCGATAGACTCCGACCTGGCAGCTCGGCGAATGCTACAACGCCTCAATCGAGACCATCTGAGTAATGATCCTGAGAATTCAGAATTGCGCGCCCGCATCGCCAGCTACGAGTTGGCCGCCCGAATGCAGCTAAGCGTTCCCAGCGTGACCGACCTGAGCTCCGAAACTCCGGCCATGTTGGCCCACTACGGGGCTGACAGTTCGAACCCCTCCAAAGCCGGATTCGCTCGCAACTGCATCTTGGCTCGGCGGTTATTGGAAAGTGGTGTCCGCGTCGTGCAAGTCCTCAACGGCA
>Ga0310125_10001161_pt1 | contig 13142 bp, 7 predicted proteins | sample CB11b_Tmax_Bot8__FD_203508 | JGI IMG/M metagenome (GOLD analysis project Ga0310125, IMG submission 203508) | Marine microbial communities from Western Arctic Ocean, Canada - CB11b_Tmax_Bot8 | ecosystem: Environmental > Aquatic > Marine > Oceanic | place: Canada: Western Arctic Ocean | collected... | reverse complement strand
ATCTGTATCGGCATTATTGCCAGTGCCATCACCATCGGTATCAAACCATTCATTTTCATCTAGTGGAAATACATCGCCTGCAATGCAAGAACCGACAGTTACTGAGCCATCACAATAGCCATCTCCATCTGTATCTGGATTAGTTGAATTAGTGACTGTTTCATCAGTATCATTCAAACCATCGTTATCATCATCCAAATCTTCAATTAATGCAGGTTCGGAAGTCGATGTGCCATTGATAGTATCTGGCATTCCATCCCCATCTGTATCAAGATGGGCCGCTGGATCCAATGGAAAATCATCAGGGCCAGCTACACAGATTCCTTCGACACCTAAATCACCATCACAGAATCCATCCCCATCTGTATCTGGATTTGTAACATTAGTTCCAAGAGTAATTTCTTCACCATTGTTTAAACCATCATAATCTTGGTCACAAGCTGAGGAATTAAGGTTAGGATCACAACCATCCAGAGGATCGTAATCATTATCAATTTCCCAAATATCATCATAACTATCGCCATCATCATCTGGATCTATGTTGTTTCCAATACCATCTCCATCTGTGTCTAACCATTCACTATCATCAAGTGGAAATGCATCATCGCTACCAGCACAGCCAGCAACTACAATTGGACCATCACAATAGAAATCACCATCAGTGTCCGGATCTAAAGGATCGGTTCCAAGTTCATTTTCTTCATCATCTGAGAGGCCATCATTATCGTCATCAGTATCTCCGTTGTTTCCAATACCATCACCATCAGTATCAATCGTTTCGTCAGGATCTGTTGGCAATTCATCAGGACCACCAATACAAATTTGCGCATCATTTATCGTTACATTAACCGAACCATCACAAACTCCATCACCGTCTGTATCGGGATTAGTTGAATTAGTAACTGGATCTGACGAAGCTTCTGTAGTATCATCGAGCCCATCATTATCATCGTCTGTATCGGCATTATTGCCAGTGCCATCACCATCGGTATCAAACCATTCATTTTCATCTAGTGGAAATACATCGCCTGCAATGCAAGATCCGACAGTTACTGAGCCATCACAATAACCATCTCCGTCGGTATCGGGATTCAATGGTTCGGTTCCATTAGCAATCTCATCTAAATCAAGTAAACCATCATTATCGTCGTCTAAATCTTCTACTAACGGTGGTTCTGAAGTAGAATTGCCAGTTAATGTGTCTGGCATTCCATCACCATCAGTATCAACCGAAGCGGCCGCATCAAACGGGAAAGCATCTGGGCCTGCTGTACAAATACCACTTACTGCCGACGCGCCATCACAAACACCATCGCCGTCTGTATCGGGATATTGTAGTGATTGAAGCCTGATTTTGTAAGTTTCACTGACACTCCCATTGGCATAAACTGTATAACTGATAAAACTAAATAATTGATCTGGAGTTCCTGTGATTGTTCCATTCGCTAAATTAAAGGACAAACTTGCAGGCAAATCAGGATGAATTTCCCAAGTTGGTTCATCCAGAATAGAAACGTTGTCGATACGCCATAGTTCATAACCAGTATTGAATGTTTGAGCCGCCAAATAAAGTGCAGTATCTGATAGAGTTAGGTATGAAATTGACTGCCCCAATCCATGATTATTTTGCGTATTGCCACCACCATAGAAATCATGAAAAAGTGTTGTACTTGTTCCGTTCGTTACAAATAATTCTTTGCCGTATGTACCCGAAGTAGCTTTGAAAAATATTCTATCCGCTGTTAGCAAAAATTCGCGAGGGGAACTGCCAGTACCACCATTACGAATGTCCTTAACAATAGTAGTCCCATCCTCTGTTCCATTCGTACTCCATAATTCTCTACCTTTCACACCATCATTAGCTGCGAAATACAAAAAACCATTAAGTTCGACTGCTGATTTATGAAGGAGGTGGTCCACGTACATTGGAATTGAACTTTCCGAACCGCTACGAATATCCTTGACCATAACTGTTCCATCCGCAGTACCATTACTCTTCCAAAGTTCAACACCATTACCAGAATCGTCATCTACTGGAAAATAAATTTCCCCATTGAAAGAAACCAATTGAAATTTTTTAGTTGTGTCAAAGGATCCTGAACTATCTGAATTGATATCCTTAACCATGACGGTTCCATTTGAAGTACCGTTACTTTTCCAAAGTTCATATCCATTAGTGCCATCCTTAGCTACAAAAAATAGAGTGTTGCCCTCTGATGACAAATATTGAGGATAACTATCTCCATCTGAACCTGGATTGATATCCTTGACAATGTATGTCCCTTCAGCAGTACCGTCGGACCTCCATAATTCCTGGCCATATGTAGAGTTTGTAGCGCTAAAATACAATACATCGTTCAAAACATAAAAATTCTGAGGTTGAGCGTCAGCTGTCCCTGGATTGATGTCTTTGACTATCTCTGTCCCTTCTGTAGTTCCATCTGTTCTCCATAGTTCTCTTCCATAAATGCCATTATCTTCTGCTGAAAAGAGGATGTAATTTCCAAGAACTGTAAGATCCTTTATCCAACTTGTATCCCCTGTATCAATCTCCTTAAGCATCGACGTTCCATTCTCAGTACCATTGCTTATCCATAATTCAGGTCCTGTTGAACTTCCGTTCCAAGCAACAAAAATAAGATTGTCATTAAAAGGAATTATAGTTCTGTCCAATAAGCCAGAATCACTGCTTCCGCTGGGATTGATATCCTTGACCAACATAGTACCATTTTCCGTACCGTTACTCTTCCATAATTCCGAGCCATGGGTACCATCATTAGCTCTAAAATATGCCGTGTCACCTACTGTAACAATATCATATGCGCCATCGCCATCATCGCCAGGATTGATATCCTTGACCATGAAAGGAGTGTGCGGTTCACCAGGAAAATAAGTTGATTCAAGGCTGTAATCAAAAGTAATTGGGTCCATCACTTTATCTTTATACAAAGTATGATACGCGGTGGTTGTAAAGTTACGAATTACTCGCATCTCCTCTCCATGGACTGTATCAAATGCTGAGAAAAATAAATTCCCGCCTGCTATATGTCCATCATTAATACCAGTCAGATTATATGTAATCCGGTAAGTGCCATTTGTAGTTCCATCTGTAGCCCAAATACCTTCATTCTCACCATAACCAGTAGTAAAGATGCCTACATTTTCATGAACTGGAAAATATGTGTTAAAGTGTGGTTGGCCGCGAGTTGGAGGCATCATCATTGGGCTGAAAATAAATCTATCGCTATCTAGTGTATTGTTAAAAAAGAAAGATGACGATACTTCAGTTCCATCAGTTGTCCACAACTCATCGCAATATCCTTCACAATACATTTGAAAGACGATTTTATCATTGACAACGAACCTAAGTCGGGGCTCGTAAGCATCACTATCTTGTTCAAAATTCGTTATTAATGTTGTTTCATTCGTTGATGGATCATACTTGTACAATTCCTGCTCGTCCGGCCATGCTTGGTACCCCTCAAAAACAAGGAAGTCTCTAAAAGGCAGGGCAGGTGAAAGAAGGCCAGACGTGCTGCCGGTACCAAGTGCAGTTAATCGATAGGTGCCATTTGTAGTTCCATCTGTTCTCCATAATTCTCTTTTGTAGTTTTCATCTTCTGCCATAAAATAATATACATCATCCAACATAGTAAACCACTGTGGATTACCACCGTCACTTCCTGAATTGATGTCTTTTACTAATTGAGTCCCTTCTTCAGTTCCATCAGTTATCCATAACTCTCTATTATTACCAGAAGAAATAGCTGAGAAAATGACTTTGTCATCTCCAAGAAGGCGAAAATGACGAGGTTTACTACCATCATCATCGAATGTCTTTATGTCTTTAACCATATAAGTTCCGTTTTCGGTTCCATCCGATCTCCACAACTCCTCGTTGCCAGTGATATTCTGGGCCGGGAAAAGAATAAACTCATCATTAACCGAGATTGGCCATGCTCCGTATTCAGCAGAAAGTGTATTGGCTTCTATCCCATCGCACATTGCGTACTGTGTACAGATATCCTTAACCATGTAAGTGCCTTCTTCGGTACCATCTGTTCTCCATAATTCATGACCGGTAGTGCCATTATCAGCTGCAAAAAACAATATATCTCCCATAGAAGCGTAAAAAGCAGGGCTACTACTATTACCCTCTCCTGGATATATGTCCTTAACCATATAAGTTCCATCTTCTGTACCATCTGAGCTCCACATTTCATAATTACTTCTTATGCCATCATTCGACCCACTGTTGTCATTGGCAGACCAGTAAAGATTGCCGTCAGTGTGTGCAAAATATCTTTGAGGATTGCTGCCCTTAGGCCACCCGTCTCGTAATTCTGCATTTATGTCTTTGAGAAGTGTTGCATTTTCAATTTCATAGTGTCCAGAACGAGGTGCTCCGTACTCGGATACTTGCTGTAAAGGAGAAGAATCTTCTACAAAATTAGAAGAATTGTCTGTATCTACTACGACAAGCGCCTGAGAAACAAAACTCAGTACGACTAACAAAGAAATTACACGCCTTGAAAACATCGTGCCACCTCAAACTATAAGCTCTTTTTAAAATTAAATATTATTCTCTAGGCGAGATATCAGATCTACTTTCTTACCGGAAACGGGCAATCCTTTCTCCTTCAACAATTTCTTGAGCTGAGGAACGGTCATTGATTCGTAGTTCGCTTCTTCTGGTTCTTCCTCACCCACTTCCTCCTCAGGTTCCTCTTCTATCGGCTCTTCCTCAACCACTTCCTCCTCAGGTTCCTCTTCTACTTTGTAACTCTCTTCTAATTCTATCTTTTTTTCTTCGAATTTTAGCTTCGTTTCTTTTTCGAATTCAACGAATTCTCTTTCTTTATCTTGTAAAGCACGGATCATTTCAGTCTCTAATTTGTCTATCGTGTCATCTCTATCTTTCAATTCCTTCTCATGAGAATCGAATTTATCTCTCAGCTCTTTCTCATGCGAAGCGTCTTTATCCTTCAATTCCTTTTCATGAGAATCGACTTTATCTCTCAGCTCTTTCTCATGCGAAGCGTCTTTATCCTTCAATTCCTTTTCATGAGAATCGACTTTATCTCTCAGCTCTTTCTCATGAGCCCGTCTAGTAGCGGACAACGTCTTCAGATGGCTTTCTTCCTCTGACTTGAGACGTTTTTCAAGACTCGACTCTTTCACCCTATACTCTCTCTCCAGAACGCTGAGTCTTTCGTCTATGGTACTGCTTAATTCCTTCTCCCTTATCTTTATGTCCTCTTCACGAACCAGAAGCTGAGCGACTGTGCGGGGCGGAGCAAGTTCATCGCTTACTGCTACTGTTTTCTCTTTGAGGGTGTCTAAGACCTCTATCCTGATGATGGTAGAATATTCACCTCCAAGATGCTGCATTTTTATTTCCGAGGCGTGATTCCCCAGTTCCATCGGAAATCCAGTTATGAAACCTGTATTCGGATCGAGGTCAAGGCCTACATCCAAATCAGGATACATTGAGTATCTTACATTAACAAATTCGTCTGGTTTGATCAGGCCTAATTTAATGATTAATAGGTCTAGGACTGGTTCCATTTTAACCATAGGATCATTTCTATCTTTCACGAAAAGAACATAGTGAGGATGATATTGAAACGGATTTTTGTATTTGTTAATTATAACTACAACGACAAACAAGACTAAACTTGTTGATAGGACGTAATATATCTCATTAGAACCGCCAAAGACGTCTCGATAATCAACTAAATAGACAAGGCCAATAATCAGGATAAATGAGAAGATATTGCCACGTATCAGGTCAAGTATATTATTGAGGCTGAAAGAGAGGTCACGCCTCTTCATCTTCATCTTCCTCAGAAGACTTTCCTTCCTTTAAACCCTCATCAAAAGCCGCTTTCGACTGACCCATACTCTTGGCGAGCTCCGGTAACTTCTTCGCTCCGAAAAGAAGGAGTATCACTCCACCGATAATCAATGCCTCCGTAGTGCCAATCATTACTTTCCTACCAGTAACGAGGTAAATTAACCTTCCGGGGGAAGAACCAAAACCCCTCTCCAACTGAAGTACTGTGGCAAAAACAGCGGCCTATGATGACATTGTTGAGAATCTCCAGAAACGGGCCTGGATGTATTTCCTGCTGACGGCAATCGTATTTGCCTCGGTTTTCTACGTCGCTCCAGATATTATCGAATGGTTAAGTGACCGGCTTCTTCCTGAAGATGCGACCTTGATCTATCTTTCACCGGCCGAATACCTGATATTGAAAATGAGGGTGGCGGGATACGCTGCCATTTCTGCTACAGCTATGATTGTGATGATTCACATCTGGCGTATCATCCGTAGCAGATCAATGCTTCCTGAGATAAGTTTCACTGATTTGGCACTGATATTCGTAATAGCCCTTCTCCTCTTTTCAATGGGTATGCTGTACTCCCTGGAACTGATGTTGCCGACAGTTCTTGAATATTTACAGAATGACGCGGCCCAGGCGGGACTTGAAACAACCTACAGTCTTAGTGCCTTCTACCACTTTGTCTTTCTTCTGACTTTTTCATTGGGAATAACTTTCCAATTACCCCTTGTGACCACGCTGATGCTAAGGCTGGAATTGACCACCACCGACCAACTGGCCCAACACCGCAGTCATCTGGTAGTTGTCTTCTTCATTATGGCTGCATTGATCACGCCACCTGACGTAATCTCGCAATTCCTGTTGGCGGTGCCTTTGATGGTACTATATGAAATCTCGATTATAATAGGAAAATTCACAACCTGAAATTTATCAGAAAATTAGTAAAGTAAATCGTTTTGATTCAATTGAACAGATTATATAATTAAGAGGGGGGGTGTAGGGGACTTCATGGGTGAATGTACGTGTGGTAGATCTCCAACTGGTTTTTGTAAAGGCTGGCACGGGCTAAAAGAAGAAGAGTATCAAGAAAAGTTGAAGGAATACCAAAAGAATACGGCAGAGTAACACTAATTAATTATAGACGAAAGTTCAGTTCCAATTAATTCAATGGAAATCGGAATACATACATTCGCATCAGCCAATTTCAAAGATGAAAATGGAGAACTTATCTCCAATAGTCAAGCTTTAGAGGAATTGCTTGAAAGAATAGAATATGCAGACAAAATTGGAATAGATGAAGTTGGTATCGGTGAACATCATCGAAAAGAATTCTTGGATTCGGCAGCTCATATTATTCTATCTGCAGCAGCAGCCCGAACTAAAAATATCAGATTGACCAGTGCAGTTACAGTACTGAGTGTATCAGATCCAGTTCGTGTTTTTCAGAATTTTGCAACTTTAGATTTAATTTCAAACGGTCGTGCTGAAATTATAGCTGGTAGAGGATCGTTTACTGAATCATATCCTCTTTTTGGATATAATATGCATGATTACAATGCTCTTTATACTGAAAAATTAGATTTATTGCTGAATATTCGAGACAATGAAGTTGTGAACTGGGCTGGTAAGTTTAGACCTGATTTGGTTGAACAAGCAGTCTATCCTAGACCTGTTCAAGATCCATTACCAATTTGGGTGGGAGTTGGAGGCACCCCTGAATCATTTGTTAGAGCTGGTGTACTTGGATTGCCACTAATGGTAGCTATCATTGGAGGCGAAACTCATCGTTTTGCTCCATTAGTAGAATTGTATAGAAATGCAGGTGAAAAAGCAGGTCACGACCCTAAAAAATTAAAAGTCGGAGTTCATTCTTTGGGATATATTGCCGAAACAAGAGAACAAGCTATCAAAGAATTCTTCCCAGGTTATGCTGAGATGTTCACCAAGATAGGAAGAGAAAGAGGTTGGCCGCCAGTTACAATGTCTCATTTTGAATCTCAGATTGGACCTACTGGAGCTTTAGTTGTAGGAAATGTTGAAGAAGTTGCTGAAAAAGTTCTACGCCACAGTGAGGCTTTGGGTGGGCTCTCAAGATTTAGTTTTCAATTAGATGTTGCTGGGCTTTCACACCAACAATTGATGAAAGCTATTGAATTAATTGGAACCAAAGTTTCACCGTTAGTAAATAAATAGGGCCGGTATTCCCTATTTCTTGTCTACTCCCATGATGCGTCAGTACCACGCCATAAAACGTGAGAATCCGGATTCTATTCTCTTATATCGTATGGGGGATTTCTATGAAACTTTTGGAGATGATGCAAAAATTGTCGCAAAAGAGTTGGATATTGCACTGACGGCAAGAGACAAGAATTCTGAAAATCCGATTCCATTAGCAGGTGTTCCATACCATGCCTTAGACAATTATCTTAGTAAATTAATCAAGAAAGGACATCGTGTTGCAATCTGTGAACAACTTGAAGATCCAAAGAGTGCCAAAGGACTTGTCAGAAGAGGTGTGACTCGAATCGTCAGCCAAGGTACGGTTGTCGAAGGCTCAATGTTGAGCCATTCCAACAATTTTCTGGCTTCTGTAAATGAAACTGACGATGGATTAGGATTATCTATAATGGACATTTCTACCGGTGAATTCTCGACCGCCCAATTTAGAGATAGAGAATCACTGGAATCTGAGATGGCTCGCTATTCTCCTGCAGAAGTGATAATCCCTGATGGAAACGAGAACGTCCAGAACTGGATGGTGGCCTTGGGAATGAATATAACTCCACGAAAGGCAGATACCTGGATGTATCCCATATCTAAGAAAATCCTAGAAGAAAGATTCGGGAATGTAGAAGAATTGAAGACTTATCCTATGGCCATTACAGCTGCAGGAGCAATCCTCTCTTATGCCACTGATACTCAGTTCAGCGAATTACCGCACCTCAGGCCACCGTCCCTTATGGTCAAGACCAACACCATGACCCTGGATGCTGTGACCCTCAGGAATCTGGAGATAGTACGTACCATCAGTGATTCTTCCAAAGATACATTATTCGCAGTCATCAACCGTACATCTACTGCCGGTGGTTCCAGAAGACTGAAGGATTGGTTGCTGAGACCTCTACACAATCTTGAAAGGATTGATGAGAGGCACGATGCAGTTCAGGAATTATTCGATAATACACTTAGCCGTCGAGAGATACGGGACATTCTCAAGGGATTCCAGGATGTCGAGAGGTTATTATCGCGACTAGGACATGGCTCAATCTCACCTCGGGATCTGGATAGTCTCTGTTCGAGTCTGGATACACTGAAGGATCTCAAACAGTTCCTGAGCGAGGAACCGCTCAAGTCCAAACTGATGAAGAGACTTATCAAATCCATAGACCCTCACAAACTGGTCTCCCAGAAACTGGCTGAGGCACTGGTCGAGGATCCGCCCTTGGTCATCAGGGATGGTGGAATCTTCAAGAAGGGATATTCACAGGAACTGGATGACCTGCGGGCAAGAGCCAGCAGCGGCAGGGAATGGGTAACTGCACTGGAGTCTGAGGAAAAGAAGAAGACTGGCATTCCGAAATTGAAGATCGGATACAACCGGGTTTTTGGGTATTATCTTGAGGTCCCAAAGGCATATGCAAAAAAAGTACCTGAAAGTTATCACCGTAAACAGACTGTAGCGGCGGGAGATCGGTATATCACTCCCAAATTAAAAGAAAAAGAAACTTCCATTTTAAGAGCAGATGAAAGATCTCAGGCTCTTGAATCTGAACTATTCAAGGAATTAAGAGAATGGATTTTAGAATTCTTAGGATCTTTACAAGCAACTACTATGGCGGTATCAAGAATTGATGGCATCTGTTCTCTGGCCGAGGTCAGTCAGGCCAACAATTACGTTAGACCTGAAATGTCAGATGATGGAGCCTTATCTATCTCAGATGGAAGACATCCGGTTATCGAAGTCCTCAGAGAAGGGCAATACATCCCCAACAGTTTACAATTAGATAACAAACAGCGTCAATTAATGATTCTAACAGGACCAAACATGGGTGGTAAATCGACCTATATGCGACAAACTGCCCTAATTTGTGTAATGGCTCAGGCCGGTTGCTTCGTCCCTGCTTCTTCGGCAAGATTAGGGATAGTTAATCGCGTGTTCACTCGAGTTGGTGCACATGATGACCTCGTACATGGACATTCCACTTTCATGGTTGAAATGCTAGAGTTAGCAAACATTTTGAGAAACGCAACGCCAAACAGCCTTGTACTACTAGATGAAATCGGAAGGGGAACTTCCACATTTGATGGATTAGCACTGGCTTGGGCAGTCTCAGAGGAATTACACGCTGGTAAAGGTGTCAAGACCATGTTCGCCACTCACTATCATCAACTCACAGATGTCTCAAGTATTCTGGACCGGTCAATCAACTGCCACATGCAGGCCAAGGAAGATGGACATGAATTGACATTGTTGCACCGTGTAGCTGAAGGGCCAACTGACGCCTCATTCGGTATTCACGTCGCGAAAATGGCTGGAGTCCCTGAAGAAGTGTTGGTGAGGGCAAGAAAAGTTCTGAAAAAACTGGAAGATGGAACGACCATCGAGGTCTCCAAGGTTGGACCGGTTCAATCTATTTTCAGTACTGAATTAGGTGCCCGCTCGGAAGCCAAGGAAAACCCGATCCTGGATGAAATTCGCAAGATGGACCTGATGAATCTTACGCCTTTACAGGCTCTCGAAAAATTACACGATGTCCAGCAGAGACTGCTCTAACCTATACTATTCCTCTTTGGGGAAAATTGTGAATGTATAGCGTTTTGTATTGGAATTGTCTTCTTCATCAACGGCTTTGAAAGTGAATGTGTATACGTTCATGCTCAATCCACCCTTCTCATCACATACTGAGCAGGTATCATCAAAATAATAATAGTACATATTATCGGCAGATATGCCAAACTGATTTCCTGCCTCCAGTTTACTCATCATTACATAGGTCATGAAACCACTACCACTCTTGCTGCCTGATATCTGAACATTGTCGATTTCCCAATTATCTTTGACACTGATCAATAATACGAACGGTGTATCCTCTCTCAGTTCTTCCGTTGTTATATTCCATTGTCCATCTGATTCAGTGTAAATCTCCATCTGCTGAAACTTGGGTTTGGCAATATCATTGAAGGGCGGATTGGAAAGCAGGATGAACAAGCCCAGCCAGGCCAGGAATGACATGAATATTGGACCAAACCAGTTCTTCCTTTCGAATTCACTGGTGTCCGTAACGTAAGGAAGGATAAGTATCAGACCAAAAGGTGCTGCCAACCCCAGAAACACTACCATGCCTCCCACATCGGTCATTCTTACAATATAGTGACATATCACTGCCACGACAATCGCGTAAAAGACGGCAAACATGGCAACTTTGGAATCCCTGATTTCTTTTGTCCTGTATTCTCCGCGGTTGAATTCAGGAAACGTGAATGCCTCCTCACGTTTACCCTTTTTCTTGGCCATTGGGCGCTATCAATGGAGGTTAAATAAAGCCCCGTGTGGACTCCAATACAGTGGCCGAAGAGGAAGAAAAAATAGAGCCTGCTTGGACTGGGATGCCTATCGAGGTCCATATTCGTAGACATGCTCAATTCATACTAGTACTTCTGTTCATTCTGTATCTTGCTATCACTACCAGTCCAGAGGGTGAACTTTGGTTGTTTTCAGGATACACACAATTCGCAATAACATTGCTCATCTGGGTCCCTGGCGTAAGATGGGCTGAGAATGAAGGTCATTTGAAAAAATACAATCTTGATCTCGTATGGGGGCGTTCTTTCATCATGTGGAGAACAAACGCAGGAAAGGACTTCATAGAATGGCTCGCACAGTATAACCTATTCTGGAGAAGAGTGGGTGATGTTTGGGTCGTCACCGTTTTCTTCATCATGATTATGATGTTCTTGCTACTGGCTTGGCAAGCGACTTTGGCCTGGCAGATTCCCAAGACCTCTGCAGTTTCACCCAAGATGATGATCGGATTGCCCGGACTTAATCCCATCATTCCACTATGGTATGGTATTCTGGCACTGGTTGTTGCGATGGTAGTTCACGAATTCAGTCACGGGATACTGAGTCGTGTAGCTAATGTCAAGATTAAAGCTCTGGGACTGTTACTGTTTATCTTCCCGATAGGGGCCTTTGTAGAACCTGATGAAGAGGAAATGAAGACCATGGCAAGATGGGAACGGATGAGGCTGTACTCTGCCGGCCCTGGCAGCAATATGGTCGTTGCCATAGTCTTCTCTCTACTTTTTTCGTGGGGGATGGTGGCTTCTCTGGAGCCGTCGAATGACGGGGCCCTATCGGCCAGTGTGATCGTTGATTATGGAGGTGAAGAGGCTGGGCTTGAACCCTGGATGCTGATAACGGCAGTCAATGACCAAGAGGTAAACGATGCCCAGGATTTCTCTGACCTAATGAATGATACTTATGCTGGACAGACGGTTAACGTTTCGGTGTTGAATAAAGGTCAACCCGAGACCTATCAGGCAGTTCTTTCAGATAAAGGGAGTTACTACCTGAAATATTATCCGGATTATTACGAATCGTGGATGTCTGGTAAAGGCTTCATGGGAATCGCGGTAGTCGATCCCGATGTGGTGACTGACAGTCTGTCACATCCTGGCAGCAGTGGAGGTGCAATGTTACAATACATCACCCTTCCTTTTCAGGAGCTGCAACCATTCCCTGAACATTTCACGGCTCTTTTCGAACCGAAGGGGATTCCTGGGATATTGCCGGATGGTCTTTTCTGGGTATTAGCAAATTCATTCTATTGGATCTTCTGGCTCAATCTGATGGTCGGATTGACTAACGCACTACCGGCTGTCCCTCTGGATGGAGGATTCATCTTCGCTGATGGTGTTACTGGAATACTGGACCAGTTCAAAGGGGGGTTGACCGAGGAACGGAAGGAGGGAATAGTTGACAATCTGGTAGGGATTCTGGCTTTTACTGTTATTTTCTTGGTGGTCTGGCAACTAATTGGACCGAGACTAGTTGGTATCGATCCTGTGATACTGGACGCTAACCTAAATGCCACTGATACAGAAGGATGGACCGGGGACGTTTTCGAATTTGATGCCTTGCTGTCTGAAGGTGCATTCGTGACCTACGAATGGGATTTTGGTGATGGGAATACCGCAACAGGTGAAAGTGTGTCACATGTATGGTCCGAAGGTGGATTGTACTTCGTGGTCCTGACTGCTATGGATAGTGAAGATCGGCAAAGTGTGGAGTTC
>Ga0310125_10001160_pt1 | contig 13147 bp, 26 predicted proteins | sample CB11b_Tmax_Bot8__FD_203508 | JGI IMG/M metagenome (GOLD analysis project Ga0310125, IMG submission 203508) | Marine microbial communities from Western Arctic Ocean, Canada - CB11b_Tmax_Bot8 | ecosystem: Environmental > Aquatic > Marine > Oceanic | place: Canada: Western Arctic Ocean | collected... | reverse complement strand
AACACCTGTGCCATATACATCATCTTCATTAGTTACCCTGAATGATCTTGTTGCTACCTGCAAAGGTTGTGTCATACCGTCAATTCCTTTGATGAAATTTCTGCCAATGAAACACGCTAACATTAATGCCATTACAGTATCATCATGTTCATTACCCTCAGCACGATAACTTACCTGACCTGCTTCTGTTATGACTTCTGAAAATATTGAAATCTGTCTTTTTAATTCTTCAATGTCTTTGTTGGTTTTCTTAGGGAATTTGATACGGTTGTTCTGGAACATTCGGATTAGCCATAGCACCATCTGATTCTTTGGCATAACCCTACCTGAATTTATCTTTGATTGGTCTTTGACTTCCCTAGTTGTGAATACAGGAATTATGTTTGGGATCTTATGTCTATATTTTAATTCTTCAAATACATGTTCACCTGTATTGTTAATTTCTACGCTGTAATAATCAAATGGTTTTGTTGCGTGTATGTTTGCAATTAGATTTTCAACTTCCAAATAATTTCTTCTTATCCATGTTTTTACACCCACCACATAGATATTGTTCTGTCTTACTTCTATACCTACAAATGCAAAACTATCTTTCTTCTTACCTGAATCTATCCCTGCAATTCTCATGGTCTTGACTTAATGTAGTGTGTGATTTCTTCTAGCAGATCTTGTTGCGAATTAGTTAGTTTCTTTAAGTGTTCAATTTCTATTTGCTGTGTTTCAATAATTTGATCTAGCACTTCCATATGCTGTAGGGTACTATCCTGTGCCATAGTTAATTGAAATAGTGTTGGTAAGTCAGTTATCTCCATATGTTTCTACCTCAAAATCTTCTATTGATTCGTCTGTAATAACACCAAATACAGAACTTCTAGCACTTGTGTATTGGCAACGGTATTCCTGATCAACATCAATGTCTGTACGCTTCAATTCTTCTAACATATCTTTACTAGTGTATATCCACCCCACAGCAGATGTGTAATCATACTGTATCTTTTTGTAATCGTTTTCACTCATGGCTAATTCATAAAAGAATCCACGCTGACCTCTTGGTGTGCTTACTAGAAATATGTCAGACTTGTTGGTATGCAAGATTGGTTCTATTGCATCTAATACTACGCTATCATCTACCAATGCAAAGTGACCTGCTTCATCTACTACCACACATTTAATTTTAGTTTCACCACGTATGGCTTCACTGTTACTTGGTTTGCCCTCAATTTCTGTACCATTTTTTAGGATAATATGTAGGTCATGTCTATCATCTTTTACTGTTTCACGTAGGTTAGTGAATAACATCTTCAATCTATTCATCACAGTCTTTGTTGTCTTTTCCCTAGTACCTGCGATAATCAATATCTTGCCACCCTTGTATTTCTTGAAGCAGTGATACTGAATTATTCTCATTACTATTTCTGTTAGTCCTATCTGCCTACTCTTGTTAATGTGAAATTTTACCTGCTTGTCTGTCATGGATTGCTTGATTAGGTCTAGCTGATGTGGCATAAACTTCATGGGTTGCATGGTTGCAGGGTGTTGTGGCAAACCTACTAGGTGGCTAAAACAACAGTTCTTCTTTGGATTAATACTGCCACAGAAAAACTTTAGCTTCGCTAGATAATCTGAATTATCATCACCAACTGAATCATGTTCAGTTTGGAAGCTTGGGTATATGTCCTGTGTCCTGTACGCCTTTTTCAGTGTCATTTTCTATCACTTCCTGACTAGCAGAATAATATGCACTAAGTAATGGTTGAATACCTGCAATAGAATCTAGTATGTGTTGTCGTCTAATTGGGTTTTGTTCCCTATGATAATTTTCCCATGAGAATTTTAGGATAGTTTCTAGTTGATCTATTCGTTCTATATGCTGTTCCCATATTCCATTTTTTAATAATTCAAACTTACGTTTAGCAGTTGATGATTTTATCTTACCTTTGATTCTGTAAAAATTTCTTACTTCCATTGGTTTCTTCTTGTTTGTTTGATGTGAATGAATCCATGCCATACTATCATGTTCGTTTAGCTTCATCACTATGGTTTGCAATACCAATATCTCACTGTCATTTAGTGTCAATTTCTATACCTAGAATGTCAGTATTACTGACAAAATAGAACTAATTTAAAAAAAAAAGAAAGGGGGTGGTAATTAATTACAAATTACCTGTGATAGTGGGTGATCAACAACATACTTTCTGTATTTGGAATCACTCATGCCAAAGATGTATTCTTTAATGGCTACCTGTGTTGTTGGATTCAACTCATGAAATTCCCTAAGAAATCCATTGTGTAGGTCTTTCTTAGTTGGCACAAGCATACCAAATTTGGCATTAACTTTTGCTAATAGGTTAAGAAAGCTTTGTTTGATTTCTGATGTTGCGTTATAGTCTTTCTCATCTGCACCTATTTCTTGCCACAAGTCACAGGCTTCTTGATGTGCTATGTGTTTGTATCGCATGAAATTGATACCCATTAGACTATGCCACCTTTGGTTGCTTCTTTGATTGCCTTATCTTCAGCAGTTGCTAATACACCACCAAGACCACCATCTTCAACAGATGTTTCAATAACATTCTCAATGAAACCTTTGACCATCTGCTTTAAGGCAGACCTTTCAAGTGGCAACATTACTTGATCTAAGTGTAATGGGTTGCTTGGATTCACTTGCCATGTTATTTCCAGACCATATTTACCACCTGCAAACGCCTTTGCCTTTATTTTCAATGGTTCTGACTGTGTAAGTATGGTTGTTTTCTCGACAATCATATTGTCGTTCTTATTTTCCATGTCTATTATTCTGTTTATGCCTGTTTATATATATGCCCATTTAATCGCTGTTTTGGTGGGCATATCAACTAACAGGTCTTATCTTTTAACACTAAACAGTATTCAGGAATATCAGGGTGAGGGAATCCAAACCCATCATTACCATATATTCGTATTAGCATATTGATGTCACGTTCTGTTATTGTTTTTGTGTTGTTTTGAAATATGTCTAAGTGTGGGTACATGATAGAATCATCACTGCAATCATCACGATCATCTGTGCAGTAGAAATGTTCCAGACCTAATGCGTGTCCATACTCATGCTTGATTATATTTTCAATGTCAGTTATTGGTATTGACTTTTCTTCCGTTTTAATTCCTGAATCACTTGTATTCCAATTAGTGCCTATGGATATTGAGATTGATCTATGAATAATCTGTGTCTGTATTTCTAGCCAATAATAATTATTTTTTACATCTATACTTGCTCTACCTAGTATTCCATGCTTACTAAGATATGAATCAGTTTCTCCTATGTAATTTACAAATACATGACATTGTGGATAATTGTAATTTGTTTTATCCCAATGATCTTCATAATCATATACCTGCCTGTATATCTGCCAATTACCTGCTGTTGCATTTTGTAATTTATACTGCCATTCATCTATCGCAGAATTTGTGGCATTATGTATTGCAGATGTTCTAGGTTCAAATTCTGGATCAGGCAACATAATACAAGTGGTGGGTGAGTTTGAAAAATACGTTCCCATAGTTTGATAATAATCAAATGCATAAGCCTGTTGTAATGCACCTGCAAAAGAAAAGGCTACAATCACCCAAACAACAAACCAAAAAACTAATGTTATTTTCATCTAGTCTGCCTGTTTGCATATGTGTGTCAGAATACAGCTTGAACATTGTAATGAATTATCATCATGACATGAACAATTACAGTTGGTTACAATCGTTCTTTTCTTCGTTTCAACCAATTTTTTACTCTACCGTATATTCTTCCACGCCATTGACGTTTTCCATATTTTTCTGTTATCCGATTAATATCATATTTTGAAAGATGCATTTGACCGTTGTATTGAAACCACATCACAGAATTTTTATCCGTTGTATCGTGTGTTAATCCCAAGCTATGTCCTAACTCATGTATCATGACATGAACGATGCTGAAACTTCGCAATTTAGTTCTTGAAGATTTGTCATAGCGTTTGTCCACTTTGTACGCTAGAATTGATTTACCATTAACTGTCCATAAGTAATCTTCATTGAAAACAATTTTACCTGCATGACTTGTTTTAGGGTAATATGCGTATGCCAACACACCTTTCTTTCCTTTCAAATATCCATCATCTTTTGAATGAACAAAATTAATGTAAATATCAGGTTTTTGTTTTCCACGAACACTTCTTAGTTTCAAGGGAATCTCTAATCCCCAAGTTGTAAATGCTAAGTTCACAGCACGTTTTTCAGTCTGTGATCCATGTATGTCGTCAGAATCTTTTTGCAACTGATAGGTCACTATTTGCTTGTTCCATCTATGTTTCCAATGTTTCTGCGTTTCTTCTGAAAATGCTAGATCACCATTTCGTTTCGCTTTGACATAACAAATAGATTCCATACAAATTGTATATTGAATTAGTTTATGAGAATTAATAAAAAAAAAGGGGGTGTAGAATCGGTTATACGATTGCTACTTGTTGCTGTTTTCCGAATGGGAACAGACTTTGTATTTTTTCGTTTTTGTTAAGATGTCCTTTGATGCTACTGCTAACAGGTTCAGTATGCATTTTTCTTGTAAGATCACTGAACAAGTCATATTGTGTAGGTCTGCCTACAACTTTGACATTGTTAATCCAATGTTCTTCACCGTCTTTGTTTGTGACTTTTTCACGTTCTACATCAAGCACTTCCAATGACTTTACAAGTTTTGCACCACCTGCTGATAAACCATCAACAACGGTTTCTGCAAAGTCTTGTGTCACAGGTATTCTTGCCATGTCTGTCATGTCTTTGACGAAGCCTACTGAATATTGCAACGCAACTGCAATAGTTTCTGCCAAGCGTTGTTCATTGTGTTCTTTGTTATGAATGAATCTACCATCATGTAGTTTCAATCTGAAGTCATCAAAACTTGGGTAGAGTTGTTGAAAACTCAATGGTGCGTTATCATACGCAAGTCTTGCATTGGCAATAAGCAGATCATCTTCTGCTTCAGTGTGCTTCATAGAGTGTGCAGTTACAGATTTCATAATATGTGACATTTGATTCATACATTGTATTGTGTATGTGTATGGCACGATATGAACTGCTGTGCTACCATCAAGAGTATTGACGATTGTTATACCTGATTGCACATCTGATCCTGATGTAACTTCGGTAGTATTATTCGTCAAGTATGATGAAAACAAAAAGTTCCCATCTCTTGAAATGGTTTGTCCAAACTGATTGGCTTTGTAGAATCTGCCACTCATGGCAGGTTGTCTTACAGGTGTAAGTTCTATGCCAAGCATATCACTCACTGTTGCAACTAACTTGCCTAGATATTGGTGTGCTATTGCATGGTAATTTTTTGATACCATGAACACGCCACCATTTTCTAAGTCACGCAACATGAATCCTTTTCTAACTCGTTTGCCATCAACTACTAATTGCTGACCAAACAAGTTGTATTGTGGAAAACAGTTCAAGTATGACACTTCACCATTTTCATCAGTTTGCTCTACGAGTTCAAAGTCAAGATCGGTGTTGCAGATAGATTCGGCTACTTCGGAATTATAACCTGCTTTCTGCAATTCTTGCATCTTTTCTTCTAGGTTGCCCATGTGTAATATGCTGTTTATCGGTGTTTATAATGTTTATTAACCCCATATTTCTAGACTAGGCATGGCAACGAAATGTATAGACGGTTGTATGAGAGGAAACATTGGTTATGCAGTTTGTGATGATAACTGCAAATGCAAATGCAATCATACAAAATTCTCTCAAATTTTCCCTAAAGAAGATTAACTTCTTCTTTTCTTTTTTTTATTTTATTTTTAATTAGTCGTTACGATGTTTGATTTGATCTGCTACTATGAATCCAGCTAATGGTGCTAGTAGAATTATAGCACCCTCAACATCTGTTACAATGTCTTTCGCAATGAGCAGAGCAGTTACCAAACCATATGATATAACGCCAATGTATCTTGTTGTCCACATGAAATAACTCTTGATATTACTTGGTATTATGAAGTATTAGCTTTTAATGGTTGAACCATATCCATGTCTAGTTCTTTTCTCTCACACTGCTCGTTGAACCAATCATAAGCTTCCCATTCAACCTGCTTCTTACAATGTGGGCAGATCAAATATACAATCTTAAACCACTTTAATATTTTTTCATACTTTGGCAAATTGCGAATCACAGAATTTGTCATATGCTTTGGGGTTATGCTAAGTATTTTTGCAACGTGTGCAACTGTGTGTGTGGTTAGTTGTAAAACAAAAGCCTTGATCTTTTCAAACTCACCAACTTTTTGCCTTGCATCAGAATTTTTATCAGCATGAATTAGTTTAGCTTCCAATGATTTTACTTCAATCATTAGTTTGTCCATATTCTTATCCTTGTAGTATTCATCTAGTGCCTTAGCCACACTTTCATACTTGTAATATTTTTTAACTTGATCATGTAACAGACTTGCATAATCATCATTTAGGTATGCTAATCTTTGTAGATAATCTATCACATTGTTGGTGTATGGTCTTTTCTTTGATTTATCCTGTTTGGGTTTTTCTGTAAAGTCAAATGTGGTTGTACCTGTATTATCCTGTGGCAGTTCTGCCATAGTGTAATGTTTTCCAAGCCTGATTAAATCTCCACACTCACAAATTTTTTCTTGGTAGTCACCAATGAATGTATGTTCATGTTCAATTCTCCCATTGGTAGAATAGCTATTAGTTCCACTTTTATAATTTCTTTTTTCGGAATCATTGAAAAGGTTGTAGAATTTTTCGTTTCGTGGGAATTTGATTCCAAATTCTAATAGCTTACCGTTAATATAAGAAGCAAGATCGGAACTAGTTAAACCACTAATCAAGGTTTTTTCCAACAATGGTCTGGACACATCAACCAATTCACGCACTAAATCTATCTTGGTTTTGAAATCCTGTTCATCAACTGCAATTAGTTTCTGAATAACACTATCATGCTTACGCTGTAGATCATTATCATTCATGATTTTTTTTATAATTTTTCATACATATTAGGCACACGAATCAATCACTGCAATCTATTTCTGCACCACATTTCAAACAACGAAAATGACAAGCTTGAATATCTGCCATTACTGTATCGCAACGTGGACATATTTCTTCTTTCTTGTAGTGTGCTGTATACACAACTGTGGACATACAATCTGCCTAGAAACGTACATTATAAGGGAACTATTATGCAAAACCCCTACCCTTTTGGACAATAAACCATGTTGCTATCCATAGTATCAACAGTCACAACAGTATAGTTAGTCACACGTAGGTCAATCACTGACATACTATTCATATTGAATTGTTTGCCCATGACATACGAAAGATTATTTCTTCTTCCTGTTCCATATCTATATCATCATCATCTCTTAGACAGAAGTGTATGCTTTCATGGTTTATGGTTGATAAAATATCTTCAACACATTCATGATTCTGCAATATTATTATTGCACGATTTGTTTCATCAAAATAAACACCACGATCATCTGACAATGTTCTACTATGTGTACGAAAATCCACATGAAGATAATCCATGTTTATCTTTTCACTACTTCATATAACTTTACTTTTGCACCCTTATGTGTGACCACGTTTGGTAGATGATTTATTATTCCATCATTTTGTAATTCCAATAATGCTTCCCTAGTTCTTCGTTCTGCTGTGGTTGAAAAATCCTTATCCTTGATTAATTTTGCATGAATAATTTTTGAATGAAACCGAAAATGTATTGGTAGTTGATCAACTAATCCTTTTACTTTAGCGTGTATGGTAGGTTTTTCTTTCCATTTTGCCCACTCAGGAACAGCAAGGTCTTTTTTGTTTATTTTGTGAATATTTCTATTTCTCATATTCATTTTAATCATGTCCAAAAATATCGTTATTGTAAGGATCAAAGGTGATGGTAATTGTTCCTGTTCTAGTTGGTCGTCTTGGTGATGCTTCCATATAGGAATCTACACCCTTAGTATAACTTCTTAAAAATGTGCCTGTATTTGCCAATATGATTTTTCTTTGATAGAATGAATTATGATAGACGCTATATCCCATAATTTCTGAGCTGGCAGTCCAAGTACGGTGAGTGTGACCCATAAGACTGACATCAATTCCCTCAAAACCTGCTGTAATATCTTCAAGTCTGTTAATCGTACCACCCTGTCGCATACCTGCAAAACCACCATGATGTAATAATATCTGATAATCATGTAGGGTTTTTTTGTTATGTTTTACCCTTAGATGAATAATTGCCATTCTTCCTAAATATTTCTGACTATACAAAACTTTAGTTGGATCATCAGGATTTACAGGGTGGCAAAAATCTTTGATGAATCTACGCTGATTGATTGTTTTCCATTCATGATTTCCACTTCCTAGACCAAATGATTTGTGTGCAACTTTAGCCCACCACTTTACAAAGTAATCAGTTTGTTCTTCTGTTGTTAGTCTGTCACGTTCAACGGTTTCAGGATTCCACCTTTTATCAACACCACCACCTGCCCATGCCTGAATATTATCAATGTAATCACCACCACCTACGGTGTAAAGATTATCAGTTTTTGCAATCTTATCTATGGTACGTTCAAATTTTTCTTGATCAAATCCTAAGTTACCTGTATGAACATCTGTGATTGGTCTGACACCAAACGTATCATCTTTCTTTGCTAACTCAACAACGTATCTAGTAAATTCCATTATACATCACTCAATGGTTGAATATAGCAAATCCCTTTCTTTTTCATGTTAGAAATTTTAATAATATAAGGCTTGTATTCCAATTAACTTACCACCACAGGAACTTTTTTTCTATTGTTATAACGTGCCTTTGTTCTTAGTTTAGTATTACAACATGGACAACGCAACCCTTGCCAATCAGTGCCATACCATGCAGTGCAAATTGTGCAGTATTTGTAGCCATTGTTATATCTCGGCTTTCTCATGAATCTTGTTGCCTTTAATTTCTCACAAACGCCTTTACAAATTATGATGTTTCCCCTTTTTCATGTGCTACTGAATAATAATCAAAAATATGTGAGATAAAATCTATTTCATTTTTCAAACTAACGTCATGGTTGAGTGATTTTACAGCTCTATGTAGCCACACAACGCCTGTTTGCATATTGGTTAGCCCTTATTCTTCCTTTAAATCAACTATCCCTATGAATTTTTGAAGATGTGATAACGCAAGAAATACACAAACATCAGCAAAATTTACAAGATGTGAAAACTTTGCTATTGATTCATTTACAGGAAACCACATCAGACCTGCTCTTGTATATCTTCTGTTTCGTTCCCTTGTTTTTTTAGATATTGATGCAGTGCAATCACACGCACCATGTATGCCCTCACCGTCTAATTCAATGTATAATTTTTTACCTGCTACGTTTGCCACAATATCACAGTTATTGATCTGATAGTCGTGGTTATTCTCATATGATCTATTCACATAGATTCCCTCACTGACCAATTTTCCTGTTGATTTCTCAAAGACTAGAAATACATTCCTTGCAAAGTTGATACCATTTTCTGCCAATGCCATACCTATTTGATCTAATTTTTCATCATCAGAATTTCTACTAGACTTGTTCTGCTGATGTCTGATAATTCCTTTCTTGCCTTTCATTCTGCCATCTCACAATCTGAACATTTACGGTTTAACTTTTGATGTGGTAGCAAGACCTTTCCACATAATTTACATAACGCAGGTTTCATTTTCCTAACTAAAGTAACTCTTGCCAACTTTTTGATGTAATAGGTAAATTTGATGTTAATCGTGTTTTTGCTTTCTTACCAAATAATACATTTTTTTCTGATAAAATATGTCTTTCAAAATAATCTGTTTTGAATTGGTATCTGCTAGGGTTTAATGATGATAAAATTATCCAATCACCTTTTATTGTTTTAACAATTTCAAGTAATTTATTATAATATTGTGATGGCTTCATATTACAGTATGCTATATTATTATTTCCATCATAGATATTTGATTCCCAAGGTGGATCAAATAAAAAAAATGTGTCTTCCGAATCATATTTTTTTATTGTGTCTATAAAATCCATGTTTTCAACTATTGCATTACGAAATTTTTTTTTACAGTAATTGTTAGAATATTCTGATTTATCATTTAATATTATTTGTTCATGTTTGGTTTCATCACAAGTTCTACCCATACCTGCAAAAGCTTCAACATAAATTTTAGAGTTTGGAATACAACTCATAATCTGTTTTGCAGTATGTTTTACCCCTGCATATCCACCAAATTGTTTAGTACCCCAAACAGATTTTCGATCATCACTACTCTCTAATTTTTTGGTCATTTAATCACCTGTGGTATCATAGGTGTACCTAAACTCTCTATTGCACCTAATGACATTTCAACACCGTCTAAATCTCTCATTTTTAATCTACGTGTCTTTTTGTCTGACCATGCTATTAGGTTATTGGATTGCCATTTGTTTTTGTATTCTAGCAACCGTTTCATTTCTTCAGGTTTGACATATCCGTTCTTCTTACATTGGATAAGATATGGAAAGTTGTACGAACTTTTGTCAATTAAGGGGGGTATCGCAACCAAATCATACAATCCTTTTGACTTTGGTGAACGTATTACATAGAATCCATACTTCAGAAAATACTTTACAACCCTCATTTCAAAACGATAGCCTATCATGTAGTTCCTATTCATCTTCTATACTTCCTATAATTTGGGAACATGGTTTGTGATGGCACAGTAAGTGGTTGCTTACGTCTGTAAATTATCCAACAACTAGGATATGGTGATGGTAGTTTTGTTGGTATTCCATCTTTGTCAAGGAATTTTATTCTACCTTTGATGAAATGAACTTCTGCCTTATTTTCTACCCAATCCCACCACCATCGTACATCAGTTTTTGAGTATGCAAGAATCATTAATTCAATATTATGCTTCATGTGTTCTTCGTAGGCTTTCTTCATTACTTTTGGCATAAGTTTTCTTGAATAGGGTGGGTTAATGAAGCCATTTTCGGTGAAAGATTTAGTTAATGCATTATCTTCTTTTGTATAATATTTGTTGCAAACATGGTTTGTATCACTAGCAAAATAATCTACAACAGGTGTGCAGTTGTATTTCTTACAGGCTTCTGAAAATAAAGAAAGGGGTGTGCCATATTCGTCATTTATGCCGATGTTGGCTAAGTGTTTTACAGCTTTACTCACTCAATTCCACCATGCACGACTATTGAGTGCATTATCCAAACAGGTTCATCATCTTTGATATTGCCTGTTGTTGAATGAATGTCTATGTTACATTTTACACATTCCATAACTATTGCACATCTTTTTTATTTAATTGGTCAGTTGTTAATTGTTTTTCTGCACGTAGTCTAACTTTTCTAGCCTTATTTTTCTTTGCATAATTATTAACTCTCGTTTTTATTCTTAATTTCACATTACAGCATGGGCAAAAGATTCTACTAGTTGTAACCCATCTAGCACAGGTGGCACAGTATTTCATTTCCTTGTAATTGTAACGGTTGAAACTGCCAAACGGTTTTCCTGTGCAGTTATTCTTACATCTGCCACTCATGATCTATCATGTAAAATTTCGTGGCACTTACATTTGCAGATTCTTTTATCGCATATTGCATCTACACAAGCTGAGCATTTTAGGTTGATTCGTTTTGATTTATGATAAGCATCTAGCCATTCTTTTGCAGACATATCAGGATTAGATTCTGCGTTCATTTTAGTTTCACCTTTGATGGATTAGTCATTGTATGTTCACATTGTAAGCAAGTAAGATTTGTTAGTGGGTTTTTACAATTACAATTTCTACACCAAACAGGTTTAGTTTTTACCTGTGTAGGTAGTTTTATTTTTTTCATATATTTTGGTTTCATTCATATTCACCCCAATCAATATGTTCAAGCTTTACATGATTTTGTAATTCAGAAGCTTTCATTCTTCTATCACACATAGAATGTGGACATGGTACAATTCTTTCAGGTTCAATTTTTTTAGGTTGTGAACATTCATGTGGTCTTTCTGTATCACAATCTAACAAACGCCACTTACCTGTATTACCATGATAGTCTTGATCCCAAATAAAATTACCAACTCGACTACACTTACTACACTGCTTCATACAATAATCAAGTAAAGTCATGTTCCATAAAACCTGTAATATCCCATCGGCTTGTTCCAACATTTTTGGATAAATCAATAATTATTTTTTGATAACTTGGTGGAACTTGGCTAGTGAACATTGTTCTTGGATCATCAATGTTTCTGCGTATGCATACTGCCTTGATTCCAGAACGAATTTGATTAAGATGTAATACAGGGTAGTTTTGAGTAGCAGACCAAATATCCCTGATTTCTTTTTGTATCTCTATTAATCTTGAAGCTTTGTCTGCACGATAACCACTTTTACCTGAAATTGCATAAGTTGTTGAATGATGCTGTTTGCTTTCCATTTCTCTAAGTCCAATATCAAAGATTTCAATAACCACACGACTGAACGCACCACTCAATTTACCCTCACGTATTATTGCTAGTGACCTAGCCCTTTCTAACTGACTTGCAAGTACCTTTGTTGGAACTTGTTGCAGTTTACTAGTATGCTTGTGAACTACCTGTTTTTCACTTGTATTATAGCTAACTACATCTTCTTTACTACTACTACTACTAAGTGAAGAAGATGAAGTCATAACATTAGGTATGAAAACTGAGCTTATTATAATTCGTGATGTAATCAGCAAACAGCAACAATCAACATCTTTTAACACAATTTGGTTAGAAGTAAAATGTTATAAACAGCAATCAACACAAATCTGTGATGGGAACATTTCTAAAAAGACCAAAAACTGAGGGTGAAGAAATGATGTGTCCAGACTGTAATGTTGAATTACTTGGACTAAAGGTCACATCAGAAAGATATGGAACATCAATTAGATGGGTGAACAAATTAGACGGTTCATATCATTTAGTAAAACCTGATGGCGAAAATCTAATTCATCAAACGGAGAAACCCTCAGATCCACCAAACCCTAAACCACAAGGTCAAAAAATTGATCATGGAATACCACCAAAACCACAACCTGCTTCACCTGAAATGGTGAAAAGAAATGAAGAATTGTTAGCGTTAGAA
>Ga0310125_10001159_pt1 | contig 13149 bp, 18 predicted proteins | sample CB11b_Tmax_Bot8__FD_203508 | JGI IMG/M metagenome (GOLD analysis project Ga0310125, IMG submission 203508) | Marine microbial communities from Western Arctic Ocean, Canada - CB11b_Tmax_Bot8 | ecosystem: Environmental > Aquatic > Marine > Oceanic | place: Canada: Western Arctic Ocean | collected... | reverse complement strand
GTCGCTGCCAGCGTAAGTGCCCTCGCCTTGCGACTGCAGGTCCAGTCCGTGGGTTGTCACTTTGCCATCGCCGGAGTGGAAACTGTGCACGTGGTCGTCGCCACCGGCGACGCGGAACACATCCACCATGTAGGACTCGGTGTCATCGATGTCGATGATGGCCAGAGTGCGTCGATAGTCGCTGGTCTCGGAATAGACTTCGTCACAACCGACCTCGATGACGCCGATGCCATCGCTGCACCGAGGAAGTCGACGAGATCGTCATCGCCATCGACGTTATCCAGCAGCACATCGGCGACACGTGACAAGCCTTCGGCAAGAGCGGTCTCCCAGATGCAGCCCTGTAGTCGGCCCTCGCCGGAACCACCATGCGAGTTGTACAACTCCATATCCGAATACGGCCGCAGGTCCATGGCGGGATAGACGTCACCGATGCGATCGAGCAGTACCAGTCCTTTGTGGGCGTACTGCCGATCACCGGTATACAGATACGCCTGTGACAGGCGCTGAAATCGTTCTTCGGCCAGACTTCGTCACAGGACGGGCACTGAATCTTGAATGGTTTGTCGATGTCGAGAATCCACGGATAGTTGCCGTGTTCCTCGTAGACCTTGCGACCGCAGGAGGGACAACCCAGTTTGGGATTTACATGGATCCCCCGCGGAATCTGTTGCCCCGTCACCAGGCGCCACAACGCATCGTCACTGCGCTCGACGAAGGGCTGGGCGGCGGCGACGGCTCTGTCGGCGATTTCGCCTGCCCATGGGTAGCGCCGGACATTGACCCGCGCTTGTTCGACTTCTTCTGTACTGAGTAGGTTCACGCCTCCCCCTCACTCCCTTGAAATCACCTGCGGGTCTATATTGCGCCCGCAGGAGCCTAAAATCGATCAACCGAAGCGGGAGGACAATATGCGGGTCATTGTGGTGGGTTGTGAATACAGCGGCGTAAGCACACTGATCAAGGGACTCGACGACTGGGCCGAACAGCGGGGATTCCACCACCACCTCGACGACCACTTCACCATCCCCGACGCCTATCATCTGAGCGTCGAAGAGCAGCAGGCCATGCTCGACATGCTGCCGGCTATCAAGGAACGATTCCAGCGCTTCCAACTCGTCTACCACGTGCGACTGCTACACCGTTACCGCCACATCCTGCTCGGCGGCTTCCACATCGAAGAAACGATCTACGGTCCACGTTATTACTACCCGGGCAAAGCTCAACCGGTCCGTGAGTACGAACCCGAGATGCCTGACAACACCATCCTCGTGCATCTGCATGCGGCACAGGATATAATCCGCCAACGCATGGAGGTCGCACCACACCCCCATCAGCTCGTGCCGTCTGACGACGTAGCTGAGGTCCTGGATGCCTATGCTGTGGAAGTGCGCCAGAGTTGGATCCATCGCAAGATCGAAATCGACACGTCGGCGCTGACACCGGAGGCGTTGCTGGCGTCATTTCTGCAGAAATCGATTCCCCATCTGGATGCGGAGGATGCCGGGATCAGGACGTTGATTGGGTGAAGGTGTAACTCAGGCTCAGCGCCACATCCTCCAGGCCTGCCGACGAAATCGTCAGCCGCACATGGGTGACGATTTCAGTGGGGGCGACGATTGCCGAATCAGCCGTCATCAAGGTCACAGGATTCGTGTCCTACCTCAACATCCGAGATCGTCTGGCACGACGGATTCCCACGCCCCCGCCAGCTGCTCCATGACCTGCCCTATGGGGGTGCGCAGTCTGCCCATCTCATCCGGCGTCAAACGACGCCACTCGGGATGATGGTTCAACAGGGCGAAGGCGAGAGGCATGGGAAGGTCGAGGATCACCCGACAGGGTAATGGCGACATGGCGAAGCTGTAGGTGCAGGATGGATTTGTCAGAGCACCGATAAATTCAGCGCGGGTGCACCGAGCCACCGACAACAACTCGACCTCCACAGCCCTTTCGAGGCAGGTGGAAAGAATGGCTCCGGTCTGTGTCGCCAACTCGGTATGAATGCTCTCCAGATCCTCCAACTCAACCTGCACACCAACCGCCGAGACTGTGTCGCCGGCAGCCTCGACGACGCAGATCAGATTCCGCTGGCCGAATTCGACGGCGGGACGGGGTTTGAGGAACCAGTGCAGATTCGGGTGATTTCCATACGGATCGATGAGGACCCGTGCACCGGAGGGCATGACCCATAGGAACGCAGAGCGCCCGAGGTAGTAGAGGGTTACCTGTTCATCCATCATATTTACACCTCGGTGGATATTCCTACCTTGTGTGTCATTCCCCTAATGGATGGACGCCAGATGGACATTGCCAATCTCTTCTCGCAGACCGCCGATGGTGCCACTCAAGCCGTGGTCGACTACTTCCTGAATGAGATCCCTGGCCAGGCGCGGGGTACCAACAAGCTGGGTGTCACCATCAACCTCGCCGCGGACATCGACGCGACCGATGCCAATGGCAAGACGACACTGGACCATGCGGCTGTCCTGGAGCGCATACCCGCGAGCCTGCGACGACACGGAGCGAAGTAGGGCCCCGAGTTCCGCTTTCGGCGGTCCAGCGTCAGGGCTCCAGCAGTTGCGTGAACAGTTCCGGCTCCACGGATCGCAGGCGCGCCAAGACTTGCCCGAGGAATACGGCCACCTTCGTGCCGACGAGAAAAATCGGATCCGTCACCTCCCACACCATCGCCGGTGTTACGCCATCGATCTCAACCCCGTCGATGACGCGGATACCGGCGGGGAAAATATCCGCCGTGCGGGGCGCAGAGCGCACCTCAACCGACAGCAGATCTCTTCTTGGACCTCACGATGGAGTGCCTGCACGGGCGTCTCACCAGCCTCGCTCTTACCCCCTACGCAACCCAGACCGATCTGCGTGGATTCACCTGGGCAGTGCTGCCAGCCGCCAGGTTTTCTTACTTCGAGTACGAGACGTCACTTGAAAAAGAGCAGACAGCCGGCGCCACTGAACTGGCCGGGATCAATGCTTGTCATATGTACAACTCCCATCCTCTAAATAGGACAACGACCCTATGCCGACAGACCACACCCCCTTAAGCCTGCTCATCATCGGTGCTCATCCGGCGGATATCTTCGACCAGTCCGGTGGCACCATGGCGCATCACGCCAGACGTGGTGACCGTGTCGCCTGTTGTGTGCTTACCCATGGCGCCCGTGTGCACGATGCCGTGATCAGTGATCAGATGTTCCATCAGGAGCGCGTACCCGAGGCTGAGCAGTTGCAAGAGTTGATGCAACAACGCGCTGACGTCAAGGCGCAGGAGGCGCGCCGGGCATGCGCACTACTTGGATGCGAAGAGCTGTACTTCATGGGCCTTGATGATGCGGTCCTGCTCGTTACCGAAGAGGCGGTCAAACAGGTCGCCACGTTGGTGCGGCAAGTCCGACCGAATGTGGTCATCACCCATTTCCCCCGGGAAGGATCGACGACGACGAATCCGCACGCCATCGCTGGACAGATCGCCCTGTATGGGCTGCAACTGGCCGGTAGCGTCGATCCCGGGGACACGAACCCACCCCACAAGGTGAGTCAGACCTTCTTCTTTGGCACCGGGGGTGCACCCCTGCCGCGGGACGTGTGGGGTGCCGAGGGTGGCTATTACAACGATGTCTTCATCGATATCAGCGACGTCGTCGAGGAGAAACTGGCCGCCCTGGACACCCTCGTCAGCCAGGGATACGGTGGCGCCTACGCCCGCAAACGGATCGAGACCAGTGACGGTGCCTTCGGCGGTGCCGTACGTTGCGCCTATGCGGAGGGCTTTATCAAGATGAATGCCGAGTGCCATTACCACCTACCCGTTACCGAGCACGCCCTGGGGTTGGCGGCCATGAGTGATCACGAGGTGATCGCCCGGGCCTCGATCCGACACGACGATGAGGGCTAGCGGTTTACAGCTTAAGCAGCCTGCAGGCGTTGCCACCCATGACGAGCCGCTTCTCTCGGTCACCGATGGCGGCGGTCAGGATCTTTCCCAGTTGCGTCCGGGGATCCATCAGCGGCTGGTCGGAGCCAAACAACACACGGTCGGCTCCGGCACCCTCTACCAGTTGCTCAATGACCCCTGGCGAACGGTAAGTCGAACAGGTTTCGAGGTAGAAATTCGGCAGCTCTCGCGCCATGTCGATGGCCTGCGTGCGATGGGGTTCGATATTGCCGGAATGCCCGGCGACGAAATTCGCCCCTGGAAAGCGGGCGGCAGCCAGACCCAGTCGGCGTGGTTCGGACAACTCACCGTTGTCGGTGTGTGACAGCACCACAAGTCCCCGAGTCTCGGCAAAGGCGAAGATCGGGTGCCAGGCATCGTCGTCGAGGGGAAAACTCGTATAAGGTGGATAGATCTTGATCGCCCGCAGACCGAGTTCGTCGACGGCCCGCGTCAATTCTGCAATATTCGTCTCTGGCATCATAGGCGAGACGTAACCGAATCCGATGAAGCGATCGGGATGACGGGAGACGAAATGAGCCGTGGCGTCATTTGCCCGGCGACCATCGGGATGGAAGATGTTGAATACGCACGCCCGATCGACCCCGGCGGCATCCATGGCATGCAGCATACGGGAAGGTTCGTCGAACATGCCCGTCATTTCCCAGTTGCCGACATGGCCGTGGAAGTCGATGACGGGATGACCGTCGATCATGGTGCGTCCTGACCGGCGTCCATGCCCAGCAACTCGAGTGCTGTGCCATCGAGGATACGTTGCAACGACCCCGGCTCGATCTGTTGGCGGTGCAACCCCCACAGTACCGGCCCCATGGCGTAACGCGGGTAAAACGACCCATACAGCAGCCGCCGTGCGCCGACCTGCGTCACCAGCTCTTCGATGGCGCCCAGGCTCTCATGTCGGCTCAACTCCAGGTACGCCCGGGGCAGGTGTCTGAGCAACGGCAGCAGATAGGCAGCGTGCGAATAGTGCGCCCCTACCAGCACGATGCGCAGTTCGCGGAATTGGCCGAAAGTATCGGCGAGTTGCACGGGATCATTGTCGGCCAGCGAGACCCACAGGGGGATGTCCTCCGCCTGCAGCCACTCCAATAAATCACCATAGATCCACGCCGTCAGTGGAATCGAGGTGCTCGCCGTATCGTGCAACCGAATGGCCTGCACCTGGACCGACGAATGCAACTGTTGCAACTGCCGCATCGACTCGGGGGCCATGGAGGCCATCCACAGGGGCAGCAGCCGATGCTGACCGGCGTCGATCCACTCGTGCAGTTGGTCATTGCCATCCAGAGCACTCACCTGTTCGCCCTGGAGAGGGTAGACGAGCGCCCGGTCGACACCATGTCGGTCCATCTCGGCCAGCAACTGATCGGCGTCACGCACCGGGGATGGCAACTCACGCCGATCACCAACGCCGACGTTGGCATCGAGGACGGATCTCTCGCAGCAGAAATTCAGTTCATCGATCTGCATAGACCAGGCTGTGTCAGTGCTCGTCGAGCACCTTGCGACGGTCTTATGGTCAGCGGCCAGCGCCAGGTCATGCGCGGTCTCGCCTGCCTTGTTCTTTGCGCCGGCATTTACCCCAACCTGCAACAGAGCTTGAAACCACTGCCTCCTCGCCATCTTCGGCGACCCGATGCAGCGCAGAATTTCCGTCCTGGTCGGTGGCATCCACGTCCACACCGGATTTGACCAGGGCATCGACGATCTCTGCCGAGGTGGCATACATGAGCGCCGTATGGTTGGCTGCATTGCGCACATCTACGTCGACCTCAGCGGCGAGCAGCGTGTCAGCGACCTCACGCTTGTCAGACCCGGCAGCCAACATCAGCGCCGTATTGCCGTCGCTATTTATCGCATTCTTGTCGATGCCGGCGGCCAGCAGAAACTCCACAGCCTGGACATGACCATTGCGCGCCGCACGTAGCAGGGCGCTCCAACCGAGTTGGTCATGGGCGTTGATGTCACTGCCTACCTTCAACAACTCACCCATCACCTTGACATAACCCCGGCGCGGCGCGCGCAGTAGGGGTGTCCAACCGGCAGATCGGTGGCGTTCACGTCCCCTCCTCCCCCGATCAGCACCTGTACCGTCTCCAGGTGCCCCAATCCAGCTGCCAACATCAGGGGCGTGCTGCCCGCCTCATCCGTGATGTTGGCGTCGGCGCCTTTCGACAACGCCAAGCCCGCATTCTTGAAGTTGCCATTGTTGGCGGCACGCAACAGACCGACTGTGATCCACTCTTCGGGCATGGCTGACTTTTGTCGAGCAGGAGCCGACGGTATTGGGTTGAGTCAGATAACGATAATCAAGGATGGCAGGGAGCGAAACGTAACATCTGCCTTTATTGGCGAGTCCTGACCGTGGTCTTGGAAAACCGGGCCTCCCGAGGATCCAGTTCTGTCCCACTCGACTCGGCGAGGGGCCCATACAACTCCGGTCGCCGACCACGGATCCAGCGGCGACCGGTGCAGCGATCCAATAGACTCAGATCCAGATCTGCTACCACTATGGCGTCGGCGGGTTCGCAGGTCTCGGCCAGGGTGCGACCATAACAATCCAGCACCATCGCATTACCGGTACGAACCTCGTCGTCGTCGAGACCCACACCGTTGGCGAAGAGAATGAACATACCATTGTCGTGGGCCCGCGCCGGCAACCAGCGCTGCAGCCATTGCCTGCCCTTGGGGCCGGCAAACTCCGCCCGGATCGCGGCGGGCTCCTGCTCTCGACGATACCAGAGCTCCGGATCGATCGCCCCCAACGCGTGTGGACTGCGCGACACGCAACCACCCGTCTGGTGCGGCGCCAACAGAATGTCGGCGCCCTGGAGTGCCGTGAGGCGCACATTCTCGACGAGATTGTTGTCCCAGCAGATCAATACACCCAAGCGGCAGCCCAGGTGGGTGTCGAAGACGGTATACCGATCGCCGGAGGCCATGTGTGGGCTGATGAAGCAATGCAACTTTCGATGCACATCGACACGACCGTCGGGCTGGGCGACTGCATAACTGTTGTATAGCTGCCCCTGCGCCGACCGTTCGATCAGACCGACGCCGATGATCATGCCGGATTGACGGGCCAGATCGATCAGCCGCTGGGTGGAGGGCCCATCCGGTACCGACTCCGCCAGCGCCTCGATCGCTGCCTGGTCGAGATTGCGCACATGCCAGTAGCCGGTGAGACACATCTCCGGGAAGGCGATGAGCTGCACATCCTGCGTCACCGCCTGAGTGCAGAACTGATCGACACGCTCCCAGTTGAATGTCAGGTCATTGGCACGGTGATTGAACTGTACGGCGGCGGCACGGACGGATGCACTCATTCGAGATAGGTCCGTGCGAGATACCAGGCGATCGTCGCCGAATCCTGCTCGGTAAGGTCCAGACCGTTGTCGACCATACGTGCCAACAGAGCCGCGATGTCCTGATGCCAGTCGACGACCGAGGTCAGGTCCGGAAATTTCGCTCTGCAGTTGAATTGTGGGTGAACGAGAATCTCAGGACCGATGAGAGACTGCACCACCTCGAGAATCTCCGGCAGGGTCATGACGTGGAACATGCCTGCCGTCTTGCGTTTCCCCAACACGGCGTCATTCAGCTCGGAACAAGCGCCATTCATGGCCTCATGGATGCGGAAGAATCTTCGATCGAAGGGCTCACCCTCGAACATGTCCGCCAATCGCTTCTGCTCGTAATATCTGTGCGCCCATCGATCGATGATGTGCGTCAGTTCATCGATCAGGGGATCGAGTCTCGCCGGATCATATAGATTGTCCAGCAACAGATACCCCTGCTCCATATACTTTTGTCGCTGATTTTCCGTCAGTCCATTGGTCATCATTCCTCGAAACATAACGCGTGGTGCACCGAAACCCGAAGCGGGACGAAATACCGTGGCTATGACGCCGATGCAGTCCGTAGAACCTTTCCTCGACTCCACCGCCCTGCTCGACGATCCCGTCGCCCTGCGGCAACGGGCCCACGAACTGGGGTATCTATTCTTTCCTGACCTGCTGCCCACGGCACCCATCCTGTCCGTGCGCCAGCAGGTTCTCGACATCTGCAACAGCCACGGTTGGATCGAAAGGGACACGGATCTGAGTCTTGGCATCGCTTGTGCCGACGATCAGGTCATCGAGTCCACCGGCGACCCGCGCTGGAAAGCATTCTACGACGATGCGCAGAAGTTGCGCGACTTCCATGCTCTGGCGTTGCGTCCTGAGATCCTCGCCGCCCTCGAGGTCCTGTTCGGCGAGTCCGTGCTGCCGCACCCACGCAACATCCTGCGCGTCATCTTTCCGCGATCGGCGACGCACTCGACGCCCCCTCATCAGGATCACTTCTACATCGGTGGCAGCCGCGACACCTGGACGGGCTGGTTTCCTCTGGGTGACTGTACTGTCGAGCTGGGATCTCTCGCCATCGTAACCGGCTCCCACCAAACCGGTTTCCTCGACGTGCACGAAGCCCAGGGCGCCGGGGGTCGCGCCGTCGATGTCGGCGCTGAGGACACCTGGGCAGGTGGCGATTTCCACTGCGGTGACGTGCTGCTGTTGCACAGCCTCATGATCCACCAGGGTCGCGACAATCAGACCGACCGCCTGCGTCTGTCCTGCGACTTTCGTTATCAGCCACGAAGCCACACGGTGCGCGCCGACTCCCTCGTACCACACATGAATTGGCTTACCTGGGACCAGGTCTATGCCGGTTGGCCTGGCGATGACCCCGTGCGCTCCTACTGGCAGGATTGGGAGCTGGACATCGTCGAGCAGCAGCCCCGATGACGACCACCACCGCCGACATTCAACCCTTTACCGCCCGTTCGACTGAGCAGTTCCTCGAACACTGGCACGATACACGCAACTTCCTGCTCGGTCCGGAGCTCATCACCTTCGACATGGAGTTGCCCCCGGCCCAACAGATCGTCGACATCCTGCGCACTGACGAGGATGCGAAGATCAATTTCTTCGAGACCGAAGATGAGGCGGAGGCGGAGTCTTTACGTCAGCGATTCCGTACAGCCCCACTCGATCAGGTCATCGACCTGCCCTTCAATCTGTCCCACTTCGATCTCAATCACTGGTATGGCGCAGGTCAGTTCCTGCACGAGTTTCAACGGCAAGTCATGATTCCGTGGCGCACATTTCTCTCCGCCGTGGGTCTCACTTTCATGCGCAGTTACCCGATCTTCTTCATCTCCGGCAAGGGTCGCAACTCACAATACCACGTCGACGTCAGTCACGTCGTCGCCTGGCAGACCCATGGTGTGAAAACCTTCAATGGCTTCAAGGATCCGGAGAAGTATGGCCCCATCCAGGACATCGTCGACAACAAGGGGAAGTATCGCGGCGCCTTGCCTCCCGATGACATCGATCCGGATGACATCCTCGCCTATCGCATGGAGCCTGGGGACCTGATTTGGAATCAGCTGCAGACGCCACACTGGGTGACGGGCTCAGAGGACGAGATCGCCGTGAGTGTCAACATCTCCCATGGCGGTGTGCAGCACAATGGCCAGTTCTGCCCCAACGAGCAGGTGTTGCGCAGACGCTGGAAGGATCATCCGGAAGAGGCCTGGCTTATCGATGAGCGATTCTGAGCCGTCCTCCCTTCGCATTCTCGTCACCGGTTGCGCCGGCAGGGTCGGCAGCGCCGCCGGCGCCGACCTGATCGGCGCAGGACACCACGTCATCGGCATCGACATACGCGAACCGGACGATGATCCACCCTTCGACTTCCGTCTCTGCGATCTGACCCAGGAGGGAGCGATCGAACCACACCTGCAGGGGATCGATGCCGTATTGCATCTGGCGGCGATCCCCGCGCCGCGGTTGGGCACACCCCCGGCGATCTTCGACCTGAACTGTTCAGGCACCTTTCGCCTGTTCCAGGCCTGCGCCGATACCGACGTGCATCATGTCGTCGTCGCCAGTTCGATCAACGCCATTGGCTACTTCTTCGGCACCGTGCCTTTCGAGCTCGATTACCTGCCTGCCGACGAAGACCACCCAAAGAGCACCAGTGACGCTTACTCCTTCAGCAAACAGATCACCGAGGATATCGGCGCCTACTTCGCCCGGCGTGAGCAGATCAGCAACGCCTGCCTGCGCTTCGGTGCCGGCCTGGCGCCGCTGGCCGAATTGCGCCTCCGCATGGGAGAGGGTCTGCGCAGTGCGCGCGCCCTGGTTGAACAACTGGTCGCACAAACAGAGGACGAGGCACGTAGCGAGATCCATCGTATGCGCTCTACCTACGACGAGGCCCGCAGGGGACGCACCTTCGAGGGGGGGCACAGAAGCACGTTGCCACATGCAGAACAACGCCTGATGTCGATGCGGCAGAACTATTTCAGTTTTGTCGAACTCGGCGAGGCCTGTCGTGCCATGCGCCTCGCCCTGACCACGGCCTTCGAGGGTCATCATACGTTGTTTGTCGTCGATCGACGCAACAGTCTCGCCCTCCCTGCGCAGCTGCTGGCGCGCCTGCTTTATGCCGATGTGGCACCACGCTGCGAGTTGCTGGGGAATCAAGCCCTCGTCGACTGGCGGCGGGCGACCGACCTGCTGAGTTTCGACAGTCAAATTTCTGCTACCCAGGTCATGGAGCCTTGATTGCAAGATCACTTCGTCAACAGAATCGCAGCCGAACTCGGCCTCCCACCGCAACAGATCTCCGCCACAGCTTCCCTACTCGATGAAGGGGGCACCGTGCCCTTCATCGCCCGCTACCGCAAGGAACAGACGGGGAGTCTCGACGAGGTCGCCGTCACCACCATCCGGGATCGTCTGGCGCAGCTGGCTGATCTCGAGAAACGCCGCGAGACGATTCTCAAGTCCCTCGACGACCAGGGCGTGCTCACCGATGACCTGCGACACAAGGTGCAGGCTGCCGAGACGCTGTCCGTCCTAGAGGACGTCTACCTGCCCTTCCGACCCAAGCGCCGCACACGTGCCACCATGGCGCGTGAACGAGGGTTGGAGCCACTCGCCGAGCAACTGTTTGCCCAACGTGGTGACTGCAATCCACAGCTCGTGGCGGCAGCCTTCGTCGATGCCGACAAGGAAGTCCCGTCCATCGAAGAGGCCCTCGCAGGGGCGCGGGATATCCTGGCCGAGAGGTTCAGCGAGGACGCCACGGTGCGCACCGAACTGCGCCGATTGTACGAACGTAAAGGCATCTTCCGCTCGACCCTGGTGCGCGGCAAGGAGGCGGAGGCACAGAAATACCGCGACTACTTCGAGTGGGAGGAACCCGTGGGCCGCGCCCCGTCTCACCGCATTCTGGCGATGCGCCGTGGTGAGAGTGAGAAGCTTCTCACTCTGCGCATCCTGGGTCCTGAAGGGGAATGCCTGGGCGCACTGGAACGCCGCTTCATCAAGTCCGAAAATGCCGCCGCCGCCCAGGTGCGCCTCGCCATTGGCGATGGTTTCAAGCGCCTGCTGTCACTGGCGATGGAGACGGAGATGCGCATCGAGACCCGCAAACGGGCCGATACCGAGGCGATCCGGGTTTTTGCCGAAAATCTGCGCCAGTTGCTGCTCGCCTCACCTCTTGGCGAAAAACCGGTGCTCGCCCTCGATCCGGGTCTGCGCACTGGCTGCAAGCTCGTCTGCCTCGACGCGCAGGGCGGGCTCGTCCACGACGACGTCATCTTCCCGGATCGCAAAGCGCAGCTGGCTGAGCAGACGCTGCGCACCTTGTGTCAGCGTCATCAGATCGCCGCCATCGCCATCGGCAATGGCACGGGTGGTCGCGAAACCGAGCGTTTCGTGCGTGGCTTGAATCTGCCCGATGTTCAGGTCGTGATGGTCAACGAGGCGGGTGCCTCCGTCTACTCCGCCTCCGAGGTGGCCCGGCAAGAATTCCCCGACCATGACCTGACGGTACGGGGTTCGGTCTCCATCGGGCGACGCCTCACCGATCCCCTCGCTGAATTGGTCAAGATCGACCCCAAGTCCATCGGCGTCGGACAGTATCAGCATGACGTGGATCAGACGGCGCTGAAGAACAGCCTCGACGACACCGTCACCAGTTGCGTCAACAGCGTCGGTGTCGAGTTGAACTCCGCCAGTGGCAAACTATTGTCGTATGTCTCCGGTTTGTCGGCGCAGATGGCGGAAAATATCGTCGCCTATCGCCGTCAGCATGGGGCCTTCAGCAGACGCCGGCAACTACTCGATGTCCTGCGACTTGGGCCGAAGGCATTCGAGCAGGCCGCAGGTTTCTTGCGCATTCGCGGCGCCCACCACCCACTGGACGCCAGCGCCGTACACCCCGAACGCTACGTGTTGGTAGACGGTATGGCCAAGGATCTGGGATGTACCGTAGCCGACTTGATCGAACGTGCCGACCTGCGCGAGCGCCTGCAGTTGGAGCGCTATGTGGACGATGGCATTGGTTTGCCGACACTGCGCGATATCCTTGCCGAACTGGCCCGACCCGGCCGCGATCCACGGGAACAGTTCGAAGCCTTCGAGTTCATGGAGGGCATCGAGAGGATGGAAGATCTACAACCCGGTATGCAGCTGCCCGGCATCATCACCAACATCACCGCCTTCGGTGCGTTCGTCGATGTCGGCGTGCACCAGGACGGACTGCTCCACATCAGCCAACTCGCCGATCGTTACGTGAAGGATCCCAACGAAATCGTCAAGGTCGCTGAGCAGGTGCAGGTGCGCGTGCTCTCGGTAGATATGGACCGGCGGCGCATCGCCCTGTCCATGCGCCGTGAAAAGGACAAGCCCGCCTGAGGGGCGCGACGTGGTCACGCGTCGAGGGGTGCAGCCCGCAACGCCTGCCGGACCGAGATCTGCAGAGCCCCCACCTCGCTGATTTCTGCCAGGAGATTGGCCACCGTGGCGACATAGATGCCCGCCCAACCGCCGTGCACGACCCCGGCGCCAAGCACCGTCGCCAGTATGGCAATGCGCACGAATGCTGCTGGTGTCACCCAGTGCCACAAGCGTACCGTAGGACAGACTGCGCCAGCCCTGCAGATATGGCACGATCAGCAGGATCGCATAGCCGTGGCGTGCGAACTGCTTCAGCTCGCCTTCGAGGCCGACGAGATCACCAAATACCGCCTCCCCCACGGCGGGGATCAGACCCACCGACATGAATGCCGTCGTCCCCAGACCGAGTGTCATGACGAAGCGTCGCACCGCCCGATAGGA
>Ga0310125_10001158_pt1 | contig 13153 bp, 8 predicted proteins | sample CB11b_Tmax_Bot8__FD_203508 | JGI IMG/M metagenome (GOLD analysis project Ga0310125, IMG submission 203508) | Marine microbial communities from Western Arctic Ocean, Canada - CB11b_Tmax_Bot8 | ecosystem: Environmental > Aquatic > Marine > Oceanic | place: Canada: Western Arctic Ocean | collected... | reverse complement strand
CTTCCAATAGTTCTGACTCGGGTTGTTCACCAGCGAAACTCGCCGTGGATAGCGGCGCACAAACACCTGATCGTTCGCTTCCAGTTTCACCGACACCTGACCGTCGATCACCAACGTTGAACCGACGTTGGCCGTGATCATCCGCACCGCGATCCCGCAGTCGACGTTGACCACCAGCGGGCGAAACGCCAGGCTCTGAGGACAGTTAGGTGTGATGCACAGGGCGTCAAGCCCCGGACTGACAATAGGCCCGCCCGCCGCCAAGTTGTAAGCCGTCGAACCTGATGGTGTCGAGATGATGACTCCATCGCCGCCAAAACGCGTCGCACTGCTGCTGGCGTTGACCGGGTCGATGCCCAATTCCAGTTCGATCATGCGAAACGGGTTGCCCGCCTCGACCACGGCGTCGTTCATCGCCAGCGACTGGTCCTTGCAGTGGGCCATGTCCAGTTCATTGACGCGACAATCCGCCGCTTCACTGTCAAAGGTCAACACCTCCATCATCAGCCGCCGGCTGACCTGGCACTTACCCGCCGCGACCAGATCCCAATGCCGCTGCAAATCCTCGACGGTAAACTCGGCTAGAAAACCGACCTTGCCTAAATTCACACCCAGCAACGGCACCTCCAGATCGACCAGCCACCGCGCTTGGGCCAACAGAGTCCCGTCGCCGCCCAGCACCATGGCCAGATCCGCCTGCGGTAGTTCAATAGCCACATCACGGGTGATCGACCCGATATCCGGCTCGGCCACGATCCGAACATGCTCGGCCAACCACGGACGCAAAGCCTCCAGGGCTTCGGCCACCTGTGCCTTGGCTTTATTGGCTAGCACCAGCACTCGCATGCTGTTGGACGGCGTGGACATCATCATCATATTACCGGCAACCTGACGGACATGTGTCGATACCCCCGCATCGTTAAGCCCGCCACACACATGGCCGATAAATAACCCGGTCTAACCTCTTGGAAACGCCACTTGCACGCATTGGCCATACAAGCCGGGGCCCAAGGCCCACAACTGGTCGCCAATCAGCCGATACCCAAGCCGGACACCGGTGACGTGCTGATACGACCCCTGCGCATGGGCATCTGCGCCACCGACATGGAACTGGCCAAGGGCTACATGTCGTTTGAAGGCGTGCTTGGCCACGAGTTCGTCGGCATCGTCGAAAAGGCCGGCAGCGCCAAGGGCCGCAAATGGGTTGGCAAGCGCGTTGTCGGAACCATTAATTGCGTGTGCGGCGGTTGTGACATGTGCCGTGCCGGCCTGCGCGAACACTGTCGAAAACGCGATGTGCTCGGTATTGATCGCAGAGACGGATGCTTCGCTGAATATTTCACGCTGCCGGTACAAAACCTGATCGAAGTGCCCGACAATCTCGATGACGACCACGCCGTTTTTACCGAACCGCTGGCCGCCGCATACCAGATCCTGCGACAGTTGGCTATTGAAGGTCGGCCCTACATTACTGTCCTGGGCGACGGGCGACTGGGTTTGCTGTGCGCCCAGGTTACCACTCAACTCAATGCCACCGTCCGGCTTGTCGGCAAACACCCGACCAAGATGGCCATGTGTGAAAAATGGGGAGTTAAGCACCGGTTGCTCAAAGAAGTCGGGCTCCGCGCCGATCAGGACATCGTCATCGACTGTACCGGATCGCCCGACGGCATCAACACCGCCATGCAAATGGTCCGTCCCCGCGGCACGATCGTGATGAAAACCACCGTCGCGCCCGGCCTGCCCGGCCATGGGCCCAAGGACCTTGCCCCGCTGGTCATCAACGAAATTTCATTGATCGGCAGTCGCTGCGGCCCGTTTCCTGAAGCCTTGGCCGCCCTTGCTGAGGGCCAAATCGATGTACTGAGCCTCATTAGCCGCAGGGCTAAACTTACCGATGGCGTCGAAGCCATGCGCAGCGCCAACAAGAGCGACGTCATCAAAGTCCTGCTGGAACCCTAGCCCACCACCGCAAGTCAACGTATTAGTTGGGCATCGTCAACCATTTGCCAAAAATGCATACTGCCAACACCACCGCCACGGCCATGCGATACCAGCCAAACGGCGCCATCCCGTGACGGATCAGGAACGCGACAAACCACCGTATCGCCACCGCCGCCGAGACCGTCGCCGCCAGAAGGCCGATCAAAAAGCTATCCAACGAAATCTGTTCCAGCATTTCCTGTCCGCCGTAGACCACCTTGTAACCGGTCGCGGCCGAGAGTGTGATCAAGCCCAGCAGAAAACTGAACTCCGCCGCCGCACGCGGACGCAGTCCCAGTATCAGCGCTGTCACGATGGTAATCATTGACCTACTGGTACCCGGCCACATGGCAATGCACTGGCCGACCCCTATCAACAGGGCAATCTTCCAGGTCACATGATCCAGGTCTCGGCCGCTGTGCTCTGTGTGATTGAGCCGGCGGCTGTATGCCACCGCCAACATTAGCCATGCCCCGGCAAACAATGCCGCCACCACCGGCCACGGTCTGAACAAGTAACGCTCGATGCTATCGGCCAGCAGCGGGCCCAGCAACGCCGCCGGCAAAAATGCCACCATCAGGTTCACCGCCAGGCGCAAACCCTGGGCATCATGTCCCACCACGCCCCTTGCCATCTGGGCCAAGCGCCGTCGATAAAGACCCAGCACCGCCAGAATCGCGCCGAGTTGGATCACGATGTTAAACGTGTTGGTTGCCGATGCCCCCTCCTGCTGCGGACCGTCCAGCCCCAGCAGCCACGCAAACAATATCAAGTGGCCCGTCGAGCTGACGGGCAGATACTCGGTCAACCCCTCCACCACGCCCAATATTAACGCCTGCCACCAGTCCATAGTCGCCATGTCCAAATCTCTTAGCCTGCCAATGCCGATACTACTATCGGCCACGCGCACAGGTTCTGCCCGGATTTGCCCGCACAAGACTTATATTATGGACACTTGACCGGCCGCCCCCAGCACAGGCGGTACAAACTCGAAAACACGACCGCCTATAAGTAAACATGAGTACCCTGCTAAAACAGCTAACTCAGCGTGTGCTCTTCTTCGACGGCGCCATGGGCACAGCTGTGCACAGCCACGACCTGAGCATCGAGTCCGACTACCTGGGACGAGAAAACTGTCCTGAGATACTTATCCAGACCCGGCCGCAACTCATCGGCGATATTCATGAATCATACTTTGCCGCCGGCTGCGACGCCGTGGAAACCAACACCTTTGGCGCCAACAAGCTCGTCCTGGCCGAGTTTGATCTTGTTGACCAGACATACGCGATCAACAAGACCGCCGCCGAAATCGCCCGCGCCGCGGCCGACAAATACACCACTGCCGATAAACCGCGGTACGTGATAGGCTCCATGGGACCAGGCACCAAGCTCATCACGCTCAACAACACCACCTGGGGCGACTTGTTTGACAGCTATCACGAGCAAGCCCGCGGACTGCTCGACGGCGGAGTCGATGTCCTGCTGATCGAAACCATCCAAGACCTGCTGCAAGCTAAATGTGCCATCAATGCCTGCCTTGCCGCACTCAAGGAAAAAAACAAAAATCCGGACTGCGACGGTCAATCCACTTCCGGGGGCGTGCCCATCATGGTGCAGGTGACCATTGAAACCACCGGAACCATGCTACTGGGCACCGAAATCAGTGCCGCCGCCGCCACCCTGTCACGCTACCCGATCATGTCCCTGGGCCTCAACTGCGCAACCGGGCCAGCGGAAATGGCCGAACACGTGCACTGGCTGGGCCGTAACTGGCCACGGTCCATCAGCGTGCTGCCCAACGCCGGGCTGCCCGAGCTCGTTGACGGAAAAACAGAATATCCACTGGGCCCTGAACTGTTCGCCGAGGCCATGGTCAAGTTCGTTCAGCGCGACGGGGTCAATATCGTCGGTGGTTGCTGCGGTACCGACCCACACCATATTGCTAAGCTGGTCGAGGCCGTCGGACAACGCCCGCCGCACCGGGTCGACAAAACCACGCCCCGGTCCGCATGCACCTCGCTCTATTCAACCACCGACTTCCGCCAGGACTCCACCATCCTCAACATCGGCGAGCGCACCAATGCCTCCGGATCACGTAGCTTCAAGCAACTGCTTGAAGCCGAGGACTGGGATGCCATGATCAGCCTGGCCCGTGAGCAGGTGCGTGAGGGATCACATGTCATCGACATCAACGTGGACTACGCCGGCCGCGATAACGCCCGGGACATGGCCCAGTTCGTCACCCGCCTCGTCCGCCAAGTGAACATCCCGCTCATGCTCGACTCCACCCAGTCGGCCACCATCGAGGCCGGGCTACGCCACGCCGGCGGCAAATGCGTCATCAACTCAACCAACCTGGAGGAAGGCGAAGAAAAATTCGCTGCGATGTGCGCACTGGCCAACAAATATGGCGCCGCACTGGTAATGGGCACCATTGACGAAGACCCCCAGGAGGCCATGGCCCGCACCGCAGACCGCAAGTTCGCCATCGCCCAGCGTATGTATGACCTAGCGGTCAACAAATACAAACTGCCACCTGGCGACTTGCTGTTCGATCCGCTGGTGCTGCCGATCAGCACCGGCATGGACAAGGACCGACGCAGCGGCCTGGAAACCATCGAAGGCGTGCGCCGCATCAGCCAGCACATCACCGATAGCCACACCGTGGTCGGCCTGTCCAACGTCAGCTTCGGCCTTAAACCCGCAACCCGAGCCGTGCTCAACAGCGTCTTTCTTCACGAACTGGTCGCCGCCGGCCTGCACGCGGCGATCATCCACGTTTCCAAAATCCTGCCCGAAACCAAAATCCCCGTACAGCAATGGCAGGCTGCGCTGAATCTTATTTGCGACCGAAAGGCCGACTCGCCCGTCACCCTAACCGATGGCACCGAGACCACTGACCCGCTACAGGTCTTCATCGACCTGTTCACCGACGACGACGCCCAGACCGCTACCCGTCAGCAACTTACGGAACTGCCCCTGGAAGAGCGCCTGCAAAAGCACATCATTGACGGCGAAAAGCAGAACTTCATCGAAACCCTTGAGCAAGCGAGGAAGCAATACTCACCGCTGGCCATCATCAACGATCACCTGCTGGCCGGGATGAAAGTCGTCGGCGACCTGTTCGGCTCCGGCCAGATGCAGTTGCCCTTCGTCCTCCAGTCGGCCGAGGTGATGAAATTGGCCGTTGCTCATCTCGAGCAGTTCATGGATAAAACGCAGGGCCGGGCACGTGGCTCGATTGTCCTGGCCACGGTCAGGGGAGACGTCCACGACATCGGCAAAAATCTTGTGGACATCATCCTGACCAACAACGGTTACCAGGTCCACAACCTGGGCATCAAGCAGCCGTTGGCCAACATCTTGGCCGCATGTCGGCAGCACCAGGTCGACGCCATCGGCTTGTCCGGGCTACTGGTCAAAAGCGTCACGGTCATGGAGGAAAACCTCCACGAACTCAACGAGCAGAACGTCGATGTACCTGTACTGCTCGGCGGCGCCGCATTGTCACGTAACTACTGCGAAGGACATCTGCGCAGCATCTACCGGGGCCCCGTTTACTACGGCAAGGATGCTTTCGAGGCCCTGCGCATCATGAACCTGATGGGTGAAGACCGGACCAACGAATTAGACGGCGAAATCGATCAACGCGTCCAAAAACGCCCCAAAATCGACAATCAACCGCAAGCCATAGATAGCGTTCCCGCCGTCCATCTCTCCAACATTGCCCAAGATATTCCGATCCCCACCCCGCCGTTCTGGGGTGACCGCGTTGTCGAATCGGTGACCCCCGACGATATTTATCCCTACATCAACAAGACCGCCCTGTTCCGGGGACAGTGGCAATTTAAGAAAGCAAAGCTCAGCGACGACGATTTCGCCGCCCTTCTGGAAAACCAGGTTGAACCGCTCTTTGATCGCCTACGGGCACAGTGCCGCGATGAAAACATCCTCATGCCCAAGATCGTCTATGGCTACTACCCCTGCCAGAGCAGCGGCAACGATCTTGTGCTGTTCGACCCCGAAGACCATGAGCGGGAAACGCAGCGATTTACCTTCCCCCGCCAGCAAAGCAAGAAACACCTGTGCATCAGTGATTTCTTCCGTTCCACGCAGACAAAACAAAAGGATGTCATCGCTCTGACCTGCGTCACCATCGGCAGCGAAGTCAGCCACCGCACCCGGCAATTGTTCGAATCAGACCAATACAGCGAATACCTCTACCTTCACGGCCTCGGCGTCGAAGCCGCTGAAGCCTTGGCCGAATACTGGCATAAACACATCCGCCAGGAACTAGCCCTTGCCGACGACGACAGCCCCGACATCCGCAAACTCTTCTCCCAAGGCTACCGCGGTTCCCGCTACAGCTTCGGCTATCCCGCCTGCCCGGACATGAGTGATCAACAAAAGCTCTTTGGCCTGCTAGGCCCGGAGCGCATCGGCTGCACCCTCACGGAAAACTGGCAGATCGACCCCGAGCAATCCACCAGCGCCATCATTGCCCATCACCCCGAGGCCAAATACTTCAACGTCTAGCTCGCCTCAACCAACGGCTTTGCCGGGTGACAAAAATTGTTCTTTGGCCCGTTACGACAACGCGTACGCGCATACAGGGATGCCTAGGGCCCATACGGCCCCAACAAAAAAATTTAGTTTGTGCCCGAAACTACCCCGTTGGCCCGTCGAGGAAATGCGCAACTGATCCAGACTCAATCTTCCTCGATCTCGGGTACCCGCTTGATCCGCGGGTCCGTGAAAATGTCCGACTCGTCGCGACTGCGACTGGAAAACTCCGACACCACCGCACCCTCGTCACCGCCTTGGAACCAGTGCAAGGTATCGGGGGGAATCGTGTACTGACCGCCGGGGCCAAGCTCGATCTCGTGAAACACCGTGTAATAATCCTCACTGCCGACCGGAACCTGGCCCTTGGGCTGCTCCGCTGCCTCACCTTCTACATATAGGTAGACCTTGCCCCACCGGCAGCGAAACGTCTCCATCTTCCCCGGTTCGCCGTCCACCGGCGGGTGCTTGTGCTCGGGGCAGGTCTGCCGAGGAAACAGCACCAGTTCCTTGGCACAGTACCGATCCGTGTTCACGTAGGTGTAAAGCGACAAGCCGGTCCGTTCGAACTCACCAAGCCCCAACTCGGCAATTTCAACGTTCGCCTTTTCCTGGCCGGTCAACACCAGGCCTGCGCCATCGAGGAACTCGATCACCCGCCGCTGGGCCTTTGCCACTTCACTGCGCTTGATCATGGGGTTTATCTTATCCTTCCGTTATCCCTTCGCAAACACAGGCCAAGGCAACATACTGGCCCGAAACAGCGTACTCCGCCAGTCGTACCCCTGCTCGCCACACGGGTCATGGCCATAATTCACTGCGCCATTAAATCATGACCTATTGTTGATCTGGAACCGACAGGTATCACCGCATATGATGCGCCCTGTCGGGGCGGTAGCTCAGTTGGGAGAGCACAGCGTTTGCAACGCTGGGGTCGTGGGTTCGAGTCCCATCCGCTCCATTGGCACCCGGACTTGCCATTCTTTTTCAGCCTTACACCGCCTTCCTTAGCCGAATCATTACGGCTCCGACAGCGACGGATTATCTGAACTGCTACCGGGGGCCAGGAACCAGTTGGTCTGGTGCACCCTTATGGCCCCGTGCTCTTTTTTCTGTTCACCACTGATACGCTCGATCGCCCAAGCCAGCCCCGGTCCCATGCCAGCAGTGCCAAACTCTATATCGAAATGACGTTGCAGCACACTCAACTGGCTGGCCGCCTTCATCCGGCCAATAGTGATCGCCGACATTCGCCGCACGTGGGGGTACTCCGGCGGCAAGGAGTACATGTCCTGCAACCTCCCCGCTAGTTGCGAAGCTAAGGCTTCGTCAGCAGTCCCCTCGTACAGGTACCCCAACGCCCATATCGCACCCGACCTCGCTTTCGAACCCCACAGCGGCATCGAAGTCTTCTTGGGAATATGGGCCCTCATCAACCCCTCGGCCGGCTTATATCGCATCTGGCCAAACGCCTGCATTAGCTGCGAGATCTGCTCGTCAATCTCGTATAGCTCCGCGATCCCCCAGCCAATGTGCGGCAACTTTGCCTCCATGGCTTGCGCGTTCATAATCCAGTCGGTAATGCGCACCGCGTACTCGAGCATCTGCGGTAAAACAGAGGGAACCTGCAACCGCCGAAGCGCCACCGCCGCCGCCAGGCGTACCTCCAGCCGTGGGTACTCCAACAGGTCCAGCAACTGGCCCGCCGCTGGCTCGTGGTCCACCGCGCCTAATACCATCGACGCCTGTTCCAAGCCCCGCCACTGGCTCTTCTTTCGTTGTTCCAACTCATCGACCGCCAACTGCCGCCAATCTCCGTGATCCAGCACCCCCATCACCAACTCGCGGATCACCGGCCTAAGCTCGGTAATGCCGTCCTGCATGATCAACTGCCGACGCACGTAAATGCGCAAACTAGGATTGTCATCATTCAACAACGGCGCCAGCGCCCTGATCGCACCGGGCGTCTGCTGCACAAACACCGCCTCGGCCGTCAACCGCCGCAGCGTGGCATCCCGATGCTGCAAAAGGCCGTTGCCAATCGGCCTGATCAGCAGCGGATCGATCTGCAGCAAGCGCCTTAGCGCAACCGCCGACACGCTCGGCTCCGGATCCACCGCCATGGACAGCAACAACTCGACCGTTCGGGATCCGCCGTGATGAGAAAGCAGAGTGGCGCCGACCAGCCGGTCGAGCACCGGCCCGTCAGCTAACTGCTCGACGTGCTGCTCGTAACCTTCATGGACAATCGCACCCAGTGCCCGCGCTGCCACCAGTCGCAGAGACGGATCCAGTTGATCGTTGAACGCCAACTTCTCCAGGGCATCAACTGCCGGCCCGTGACCGACCGTCGCCAGCGAACGGATTGCCGAGATGCGAATCTGCCGCATCGTCTGCTCGCTGTCCAACCGGGCCATCCATACCTCGCGGGCCGGCACATGATCCCACCTAGCCAGCACCGAGTCTGTTAGCAGAATCATCTCGGCACCATCCAGCCTGTTGCTTTCGAGAAGCTTGGCGGCGCTGGGCTTGTCATCGAGACGAACCAGCGCCCTTGCCGCACTGATCCGCACGATCAGGTGCGGATCGCTCAGCAGGCCACTCAACGCGCCGGCCGTATCGGCCAGGTTCTCCATGCCCTTCAAGTGGGCCCGACCGATTGCGTCTGCGGCACGACGTTTGGTTTCCACATCAGGCCGATCCAGCGATCGCAACCACAGTTGCTTGAGCTTGGGATCAAACACCTTCACGAACGAATATGATTCCCAGAACGGGTCGTAATACATCGGCGAATCAGTATCACCGTTGCTCGCCGGCATGCCCTTGTTGGCAATCGCCGCCTTCCAGCCGTCATAGTCTTCTTCTTCAGCAAGTACCCTTGACGTCCAACCCCCGATCATCAACCACACCAGCCAACAGCCCAACAGGGCAATGGCCGCTGGCTTACGCCTCCCCGATCTGCAAGGCCAGGATCCTGTCACACCGCCTTTGAATATTCGAATTGCCATAATAGAAAGCATCTTGTAATTTTTCCCTATCTTATCGTCCCCAGCCGACAATGACGATCCTCACCTCGTAGAACCTTTCATTGACGAAGCCAAAGTTAAGGCTATAGAATTACCCTGCGGACTAATAGTCACATACGTGAGCAAACACATCATGACCCAACTTGTCACTGAAAAGCAATGGCAATTTTACGACGAGTATGGCTATGTTGTACTCGGCAAGGTCGCCAGCGATGGGCAACATGAAGCCCTGTGTCGTCGTATCGATCAGATCATGCTCGGTACCGCGAAAGTCAATTATGACAAGATGCTCATGCAGGTGGACAGCGACAACGGTAAATACCACGAATTCAACGAACAAACCCAAGGGCATAAGGGCAGCCACCTGAACTACCGCAAGATCCAGGATCTTGAATTCGACCCGTTGTTTCTTCGCTACATGCAGAATCCGCTATTTGAAGATGTTTGCGCCCACGTCTACGGACCAGAGACCGTCATTTCCTGCAACCGCGCCATGTTCATGAACAAACCGGCCCAACGCGGCACACAACTGGTCTGGCATCAGGACCTCTGGTCCAAAACGTTCGCCACCCCGCCGTTGCTGACCGTTTACACCGCGCTCGACACAGCGACCAGAGACAATGGCTGTGTCCAAATCATTCCCGGCAGCCACAAGCGTGGCATGATCAACCCCGAACACGGCGCAGGTTTCCTGCTCGACGAGGACCTTGTCGCCAAGCACTGCTCCCAAGAGCAAGTGCATCACCTTGAACTCAAGGCCGGTGAAGTGGCCCTGTTGCATAACCTCATGCTTCACAGTTCGGGCATCAACAAGACGGACACACCCCGCCGCGCCTTCAGCGTCAACTACATGGATGCCGACACACGTTCTCCCGAAGGGGTACCAACCAATTTTTCAATCATTTTCGGGTCCGGGTCCCTGGTCCCCGAACACCTCGAAGCCGCGGTGACCTAGCCAATCGAACCACTGCGGTAATGACAGTTTCATGCGCGGTTCGCCCCGTAACTGGATTCAAATATCCTGCCCGTCTCAAAGCGAGCGAGGTTAAATCGATCGGCCTCTATCCAATCGCACCGGCCGTCAACGATCAATTCCGCCAGCATTTGCCCGATCGCCGGGCCGATTTTAAATGCATGACCGCTGCCGCCGGTCGCCAGCCACAAACCGGGGCGTGAGGCGACGGGGCCCAGAATCGGATGCCAATCTCCCGTCACCGTGTATAGCCCGACCACCCCGCTGCGGACTTTTGAATCTTTCAAACCGGGAAATCGCCGGACCAGGCGTGTCAAGATGTCATCCGCAAAATCCGCGTCGTGGTCCAGTTTGTAGTTGTCCGGTTCAACCCGTTCATATTGCTTGGGGTAACCCCGTCCCACCAGCAACCCGCCCTGCGGCCTGGGCCGAAGGTAAAACCGATCGGCCATGTTCGAGATTGCAACCGTCGGCGCAAAATCGGGCTCGACCGGGTCGAGAATCAACTCCTGTTCCCTCGTGATGTCCATTGCCAGGTCAAGACCGATGTCACCGGTCAACTTGCCCGTCCACGCTCCCGCGGCGACCACGGTGATCGGCGCTTGGTATGTTTGGCCACCGGCGCACACGCCGGTGACCCGATCGCCGTCGGTCAACAGGGCATCGACTGACACGCCGCCATGGATCACCGCGCCACCATCGGCCGCACGCTGGGCCAAACCCTGGCACACACCCACCGGATCGGCATAACCGCTGTCCGGCTCGTGAACGATCAGGCCCAACCCGTCTGTTTCGATACCCGGTACCTGCCGGCAAAGAAACTCATGGTCCACCAACGATGCGTCAACGCCCAGTTGCCGGTTCATCGCCAGATTCGCCAACACATTTTCCTGCTGATCGGCCGGCGTCAAGAAGAACCAGCCGCACCGCCAGTAAACCTGCTGGGCATCACTTGCACCGATTTGACCGGCCCAGTCCAGAAACAGTTCGCGACTACGCAACGCCAGCGTCACCGTGGCCGGATTGGTGTAGTGCATACGCACGATTGCCGCCGATTTGCACGTCGACCCGCCACCCACGCTGCGCGATTCCAATACCACCACGTCACGCACGCCGCGGCCGACAAGGTGATACGCCAGACTGGCACCCAGTATCCCCGCACCCACGATGATGACATCTGCAACAACCGACTCACGCATCTGCCTCAGCCTCCGTTTCGGCCGCGAAATTCATCGAGAACATTCGCCGCCCGCTGCGACCGCCGAATGACGAATGCCACACCAGGTGGCTAAAAAAAACCACGTCGCCCGGCCGCGATTCGATCGAATAACAAGGGATCTGAGCCGGCTCAACTCCAAACTCCGGCTCGTTGGCCGCAGCCAACGCTTCGGGCCCAATGTCACAATGCAGAGAACGCAATGATTCATGAAACGGGCTGATTTGCGAACCGGGGATTACCCGCAGGCAACCGCTCTGCGGTCCGACCTGATCCAGGTAGAGAGAAACTTTTAATCCCGGGTGGTATCTGCTCCGGCGAAACTGCTCGGTCGGCTCAACGCCGAGCATGGTCGGGTGCCAACCGTGATCAGCATGCCAAAGCGTATCACCCACGTACAGATTTGCGTCCGTACTCTGCAAGTAGCAGCCCGGCCCCAACAGCCGCCGCACCGACCCGCCGATACGCTCGTCGGCCAAAATTTGGGTAATGGCCGGCTGATGCTGAATCATATCGCTCACCTGCTGACGATCCCCGCCATCAAATGATTTGCCACCCCTCGCTTCGGCCATCACCATCTCGAAGTCCCGCTCGATTGCTTCCAACTCTCGGCCGGCAAAACATTGACGATACGCCACAAAGCCAAATGCTTTAAAGAACGCAACCTGTTGATCCGTCAGTTGTTTTGCATGATCTGCCATTCATCCCCTTCATTTCATCGCCGGCTCAAACTTGAACACGAGATCATATAAGTCACCTCCCAGTTTGCCCGCCACGTTGCCATCTTTGAGCATGGCGATCTTCACCACGTCGCAGGTAAATGCCGCGTTCAGATTACTTTCAATGGCCCGGCCCATCCCTTCCAGCACCACAAGATCCACGCCCCGCCGAACCACCGCCTCGGCCAACGCCGGCGATACCCGTGACAGGTCGATCAAGGGAATGTCATTGCCCGATGCCACCAGTTCCAGGCGACCGTCGGCCAGCGCGTCGCGGATAATCCCGTCATGCTGGCTTATTGTGCTGATCAAGGCCGTCAATTCTTCATGCGTCACATCGTTCAGTGACGGTTCCATATTTGCCGTCAGCAACACGTCCGTACCCCGTCGCAGCAGTTCGCGTGCAAACGGGATCATACCCAGCACGATATCGCAGCCGGCATTATCGACAAACAGTACCGATGACCGATGCGGCCGATCTGCCCACCGCTTCAGCCAGGTATCTAGATCATCAATTAGCCACGGTCGCGGACGCAACTTGCCCAGCGTCGCGTGAAAATCCACCGGCTGGCCGGCTAGCAGATCAAGTGTTTCGGTTGCGCCCAAGTCGAAAATATTACCGGCAAAAATCCCCTCGATCAGCCGCTGCGACCGCTGGACCTCGTCCAGCCCA
>Ga0310125_10001157_pt1 | contig 13154 bp, 5 predicted proteins | sample CB11b_Tmax_Bot8__FD_203508 | JGI IMG/M metagenome (GOLD analysis project Ga0310125, IMG submission 203508) | Marine microbial communities from Western Arctic Ocean, Canada - CB11b_Tmax_Bot8 | ecosystem: Environmental > Aquatic > Marine > Oceanic | place: Canada: Western Arctic Ocean | collected... | reverse complement strand
CCACTTATTAATAGCGCGCCACCAGTATCCAACAAAGACACCGAAATCCCAGCAAGGGAACCGGACAATGACCCAACTCTCGAAGCCCGAAAGTTGATAGAACAAGGCGAGGCGGCACTTCACCGTCGTGACATCAGCGCTGCGAAAATGCTTTTTGAACAAGCCTGGCAGTTCGAACAAGTATTGGATCCCGCGCTACGACAACGTCTTCAGGACCACCTCCAATTGCTCAATGTTCCCCGCCCATCTCCAGGCGACGAATCTCTTGAGCCAGCTCCTTTGGACGAGGTCAATGAACAACAAATGGTTTTGATGCGCCAGCTGACTGGGGAGGTTGCGCGTAGCCAGCGTGAAATTGAAAAAATCAGCCCTCAACAGCCAAAACAGGCACTCGAGCAACTCCATGATTTGAGACAGCGGGTTGCTAAGTCCGAGTTGCAGTCCAATTACCGCAAACAATTACTCGTTCGCGTGGATCGTAGTTTGAGTGAGCTGGAACGTTATATCCAGGATAACCGTGCCGAAATCGAGCTGGACGAACAAAACCGGGCGGTGCTGGAAGATGTCGATCGACGGCGGAGAATCAAGGAGGAAGTTCAAAACCGTCTGGCTGAATTTGTCGAGGAATTCAACGAACTGGTCGACCAGGAAAGATTTGCAGAAGCATCACTCAAGGCACGTCAAGCTCGCGAGATGGCCCCGGATAATGAAATCGCCCAGATGTTGATTTGGAAAATCAAGTTTATCGAGCGAACCCACCGACAATGGCGACTCCACGAAGATCGTGAGGATGGCGTTGATGGGGCCCTGGCAGACGTTGAAGGCTCAGCAACCCCGTTCCCAGACAATGATCCGCTCGTAATGCCCAACGTTAAATTTTGGAAAGACATTTCCAGCCGGCGTAAGTCTCTGTTCGAGCGGCAGAGCCATCTGTCCGAGGTAGAGCAATTGATCCAGCGAAAACTTCGATCGCCAGTGGAAGTTCGTTTTACTGAACAACCCCTCTCGGCAGTCATCGACGTATTGCAGAAAGTTACGGGCGTTAATATGTACCTCGACCCCGAAGCCATGGCTGCCGAAGGCATTACCAGTGATCAACCGGTAACGATTAACCTGACACAACCTGTATCCCTTAAAAGTGCGCTGATCCTGATACTGCAACCCTTGCATTTGAGTCACGTGATCCAGAACGAAGTGCTTAAAATTACCAGTGAGCAAACCCGGGATTCGGCCGTTTATTCACGGGTTTATTATGTCGCTGACCTTGTCAGCCCGATTCCTAATTTTGGCCCGAATTACAGTATCGGAATGGCAGCCGCTTTGCAGCGCGCCCATCAATCCCTCGGTGTCGGACAAATGGGTTCCTTTGCCCAAACCATGCCGGCAGTGATGGCGGCCCAGCCAACCGGTGACGGAACCACCAACCCCAATGTATTGAGGCAGTTTGGTGGCCAGCGAAACCAAGGCATGACGCGACAATCCATGGGCATGGGGACAGGAGGCCTCGGGGAAGCCGTCGAGCCGGATTTTGAATCGCTGATCGAGCTGGTCACTTCAACAATCGCCCCAACCACGTGGGTCGAAGTTGGCGGAACGGCATCCATCGCTCCATTTGATGGAAATCTCAGCCTGGTTATCAGCCAAACTCAAGAAGTCCACGAACAAATCGTTGATCTATTGGATCAATTACGTCGCCTGCAAGACCTGCAGGTCACCATCGAAGTTCGATTCATCACACTCTCAGACAATTTCTTTGAAAGAATCGGTGTCGATTTTGACTTCGACATCGACGACAATCTGACTGCTGACGACCAAGATAGAATTGAGGACGCAACCAGAGAAGACGAAGGTTCGAGTGTAACCGTCGGCCTGGATCCGGCAGGTATGCCAACCGCCGATCTGGACCTGTCTTTCCAACAAGGCAGCTTCGACTCCACCATTCCTGCCTTCGGTGGATTTGATGTCGGCACGGCTGCCAATTTCGGTTTCGCAATTTTAAGCGATATCGAGGCCTTCTTCGTCATTCAGGCAGCACAAGGCGACACAAGAACCAACATTCTGCAGGCTCCGAAAGTCACCCTTTTTAATGGCCAAAATGCGTCGGTGGCCGACACCTCGCAAACACCGTTTGTTACCAGTGTGATTCCTGTGGTCGGTGATTTCGCCGCAGCGCAGCAACCGGTCATCATGGTTTTAAGCGAAGGCACATCACTCAACGTACAAGCAGTGGTCTCCAATGATCGTCGGTTCGTTCGCCTTACTTTAATTCCCTTCTTCAGCAAGATCGGTAACGTTCAAGAGTTCACTTTCACCGGAAGAAGCTCTTCCTCGAGCACCTCCGTGGCTGTCGACCCGGATCATCCAGAGGATGAAGTACTCGGACGGCGGAATGAGATCATCGAAGGGACAACCATTCAACTTCCGACCTTCTCCTTCACAACCGTGACCACAACTGTTAGCGTGCCCGACGGCGGCACCGTCCTGTTAGGCGGTATCAAGAGATTAAGTGAAGGTCGCAATGAACGCGGCGTACCGATGCTCTCAAAAATACCGTACATCAACCGACTGTTCCGTAATGTGGGCATTGGACGTGAATCGCAAAGCCTGATGATGATGGTCACACCACGTATCATTATTCAGGAAGAAGAAGAAGATCGCGTTTTGGGACAATAGGGAACAACGGCGACTCTTTCATTTCATGGCTTTACTTAAGAATCGGCCTGTGTGATTGTCTTCAATCGCCGCGATATCCTCTGGCGAGCCGCAAGCCATGATCCTGCCGCCTTGCTCGCCCCCCTCAGGGCCCAGATCAATCACCCAATCTGCTGATTTGATCACGTCAAGGTTATGCTCGATAACGATGACCGAATTACCCTTATCCACCAGATGATTGAGCACCTTAAGCAACTTTTTGATATCGTCTGTGTGAAGACCGGTTGTCGGCTCATCAAGGACATAAACCGTCTTACCTGATTCCACACGCGCTAATTGTGTTGCAAGTTTGATCCGCTGAGCCTCACCTCCTGAGAGTGTTGTCGATGGCTGACCCAGTGAAAGATATCCAAGCCCCACGTCGTCTAACGAAACCACAAGCCGGTGAATAAGAGGGAAATTTTCAAAAAAAGTCAACGCTTCATCAACTCGAAGTTCCAACACCTGGGCGATCGTCTTTTCACGGTATCGAACTTCCAATGTCTGGCGATTAAAACGTGCCCCATTACAGATTGGACAAGTAACGTACAAGTCGGGCAGAAAATTCATCTCGATCTTCTGTAACCCTTGCCCGCGACATTCTTCACAACGGCCTCCTTTGACATTAAAACTGAATCGGCTGCTGCGAAATCCACGCTGCTTGGCTTCCCGAGTGTTCGCAAAGACCTTGCGGATTTCATCAAATACTCCGGTGTAGGTTGCCGCATTACTTCGAGGAGTACGACCGATCGGCGACTGGTCAATCTGTACAAGCTTTTCGATTTGCGACACACCCCGCAGTCGCTGATAAGACCCCGGCCGGGGTGCGGCCATTCCCAGCCGTCGGGCCAAAGCTGGAACGAGTGTCCCGTTAACCAGCGAGCTTTTACCTGATCCACTAACACCGCTAACGCCAACCAAAACGCCAAGGGGAATGGTAACGGTCACATTTACCAGGTTATTGGTCTGAACGCCCTCGATGGTGATCGATCTCGACTTGGTAATCCGCCGCCGATTGTCAGGTGTCGCAATGGATTCCTTTCCTGACAAATAGCGCCCGGTCAGCGACCCATGATCTTTGCAAATCTGGTCAATCGTCCCTTCCGCCACCACCTGACCACCATGAATTCCCGCGCCTGGCCCAACGTCAATGATTCTATCGCTTTGCCGGATCATAGCTTCATCATGCTCAACAACCAGCACCGTGTTTCCGGCCTGTTGCAGATCACGTAAAGCGTCAATTAATCGTTGATTATCGCGCTGGTGAAGTCCGATCGATGGTTCGTCCAAAACGTAACATACACCAACCAAACCCGAGCCGATGCTTGTAGCCAGACGTACACGTTGCAATTCACCACCGCTGAGCGTGTCAGCAGACCGATCCAGCGTCAGGTAGTCAACGCCAACTTTGGTGAGAAATTCCAAACGCGTAACAATCTCCCGAACAATCGGCTGTGCAATGGGCCGATTCTCTTCTGGCAAATCCAATGAAACAAAAAACTCATAGGCTTTCCCTACCGACAGTGAGGTGATCTCTTGAATGGATTGATCACCAAGGCGAACACTGAGTGCCTCAGGACGAAGTCTTGCGCCGCCACATGCGTGACACGTTATCTTCCCGGAAAATGCTTCCAGCTGTTCGCGACGACCTTTCCGAGTGGTTGTTGCCAATTCTTTTTCCAATAGATTAACAACTCCCAAAAAGGTCTTTCCATCTCCGTGAAGAAACGTTTGAAATGCTTTCTCTGATAACTTTTCCAGTGGTGTATTCCAGTCAATACCTTGTTTTTCCAAATAATCTTGGACCACTGATTGATGTTGTTTGAGCGTTGCCTTGGTAGCTGTCTGCCAGGGAACGACAGCACCATCGGCCAATGACAATTGGCGCCGAGGAAGCACCAAATCGGGATCGAATTCTTCACAAGTGCCAAGCCCCTCACAGACCGGACACGCACCGTAAGGACTATTGAAACTGAAAGTTCGCGGTTCCAGTTCCTCGTAGTTCGTCTCGCACTGGGGACAGGAATACTGTGTGCTAAAAAGTTTTTCACGCCATTTATCTGCTGTCGTTGCTTGAGTCGCATCCTGAGGATCCAAATAGTAAGCCAGCATCAAACCATCACCCTGCCCAAGAGCCAAGCGAATCGACTCAGCCAATCGTGAGGCACCTCCTTCGCGAATGATCACTCGATCCACGATCGCCTCGATGTGATGAACTCGCCGTGGTGCAAGGTCTGGAACCTGTTCAATATCATGAATCGTGCCGTCGACGCGAACCCTGACGAAGCCTGCCTTGCGAATTGCGGAAAAAACCTCTTGGTGATGTCCCTTACGTCCTCGCACCATCGGTGCCAGCAGCATGACCTTCGTATCCTGTGGAAGTCGGAGTAATGAGTTTTGAATTTCCTCTGGACTCTGTTGGGAAATGGACATCCCACACTTAAAGCAGCTTGGATTTCCCACTCGAGCCACCAATAAACGCAGAAAATCGTAAATTTCGGTGACCGTAGCCACCGTGCTGCGCGGATTCTGACTGCCACGATTTTGGTCAATGGACAGGGTTGGTTGCAGCCCGTCAATCGATTCGACATCCGGTCGCTCCATCTGGTGGAGAAAATGCCTGGCATGAACTGACAAGCTTTCGATGTATTGTCGCTGGCCTTCGGCAAATAAAGTATCGAACGCCAGCGAACTTTTACCCGAACCACTCGGCCCCGTGATCACCACAAAGTGGTCCCGCGGGATATCGACATCCACATTTTTCAGGTTGTGAACCCGGGCACCACGGATTCTGATACAAGAACCGTCCCGCTGCCGGCCATTCGACGGCGAATTATTGGCGTTATTTCCCATGCCGAGGGATTTCTCATTTCGACAAATCCGTTCAAAATAAAATAACAATCTCACATCGTCAAGGCAAGCGCCATGATTGTTAGGCACCTGCACTTGCGATGGTCAGCAAAGGCAACGTAGACTTTCGCAAAACATCTATTCAACATTGGCATCGACACATGAGTACAAGTACCTGGCCAGGCCTGCAAACCATCGTTCAGCGTGAAGAGTTGCTATTAGCTCCCTATGCCATGCACAGCAAGGATTCTACCGGAAGACAACACCCTGAACCGGATCATCTTTACCGAGGCCCTTTTCAACGGGATCGCGACCGAATTTTGCACAGTGCCGCCTATCGCAGACTCGCCGACAAAACGCAAGTGTTCACCGGTCAGGGTGATTATCACCGCACGCGTTTGACTCATACGCTTGAGGTAGCTTCGATTGCCCGCACGATTGGCCGCGCTCTTCGTCTCAACGAAGATCTTATCGAAGCGATGGCGATGGTGCATGATATTGGGCATCCTCCCTTTGGTCACGCTGGCGAAGAGGCTTTACACGAATGCTTATTGGAAGATGGTGGTTTTTCTCATAACCAATACGCGCTTTGTCTGGTTCAGGAACTAGAAATTCGTTACGAACACTTTCCAGGTTTGAACCTCACTCGAGAAGTTTTAGAAGGACAGTCCTCCCGGATCGATAAAACAACAGCTTCGCCAACACTTTTGGAAGCCCAGGTAGTCGACGCGGCAGACAGCATTACCTATGATTCGCACGATGTAGACGATGCCGTACAGTTGAACTTGCTAACCATGGACGAGCTGCTGGAATCCCCCATGGTTCGAGAGGCAGCCCGCCGCGTGAAGGAACGTTCGGCCTTGCCACATGACCAACAACTTCGCAAAGCAATTGTCCACGAGTTAATCGATTGGCAGGTGAGCAACATGCTGGAATGGTGCAGCCACAACCTCAAACAAGATTGTCCTCCTAATTCGGAAGCTGCCCGTAAGCTACCTTTCCAAATTGGTCCCGACGATGAGCTTACCAAGCTGAAAACCGGGCTTGAACAATTCCTGCATCAACGTGTCTATCGCCATGAACGTCTTATTAAAGTGAGACGACTGGCGCAAGATCAGCTTCGAGAGATGTTTGACCAGTTTCAAAAACACCCTGAATTACTGCCAGTAAAATTTCAAAATCGCATCCAGCAATGTGGCCTTCGGCACAGCATCGGTAACTATCTGGCAGGCATGACAGACCGCTATTTTCAACAACAGTACCAACAGTTGACATGAGGCTCGTCTATGGGACTAATTATCTTGCGTTTGATCTTCGTGTTTGTAGCAGCAGGAATTAGTGTCGCACTGATTAACTCCGATGTATTTCCAATTGAATACACCTGGTTACCGTGGGCAACTTTCATAGGTGTCATGGCAATTGCACTGGCTGTCATCGTTATCGACATGCTGGTTCCACGAAAACAAATTGCGGTTGTTTCATCGGTCTATTTTGGCATCTTGATCGGACTCTTGCTGACCTACGTGATCGGCATTGCCCTTGCACCTATTCTAGAAAGCAACCTGGTTTTCTCGCGAATGCAAAATGTCATTCGTATGTCATTAGGAATGTACCTCTGCTACATCTGTATCAGTGTCCTGATGCAAACACAGGGCGATTTTCGCTTCATCATTCCCTTCGTCGAATTTGCACGGGAAATGAAAGGGCTCAAGCCCTATATCCTCGATACGAGTGTCGTGATCGACGGACGCATCGCCGATGTGCTGGAAACACAAATCATTGACAACCCGCTGATCATGCCTCGATTTGTGTTGAATGAATTACAGGCAATCGCCGACAGTAGTGAAAAACTGCGTCGCACCAGGGGTCGCCGCGGTCTTGATATCTTGAACCGTCTGCAAAACGATGAACACATCGATTTTAGGGTTGATGACCGCGAGACGGTTGAAATGGAAAATCAGCCCGTCGACATGAAATTGGTGATCATGGCAAAGGACCTACAGGGCAAGGTCGTCACTGGAGATTACAATCTCAATAAAATTGCCAAACTGCACGATGTCGAAGTCATTAACTTGAACGATCTGGCCAATTCTCTGAAACCCGTCTTTCTTCCTGGCGAGGAAGTCGAAGTTCAGATTGTCAAAGCGGGTGAAGAAGCGGATCAGGGAATCGGATATCTTGACGACGGAACGATGATTGTTATCCAGGGCGGTCGGAATCATATCAACGAAAACGTTCAGATCTCGGTCACGAGCGTTCTGCAAACCAGTGCAGGACGCATGGTCTTTGGCCGCTTCGAAAACGCAGCAAACGAGCAGCCCTAAATCCCCCCGTATTGGAAACGAAGGGGTTGAGTTTGCTAGCATCAGACGATCTAGGACGTTCTCGACAATCCGCCTACAATCCTGATCGTGACGTTTCAACAATTTGGAATGGTTGCAAATCTTGAGTTGGCACTCTCGAACAAACCCCTCTACCGGGAACTATCTCGTCTCGGACTAATTCCCGCCAGACACCGTCAGGTTGCCATGTACTACGAACACCCTTCAAAAGGACGGCCACGCGGACGGCATTCTGGTAGTCGGATCGCCAAACTCGGAGCATCTTTACTAATCCTGGTTGCGCTGGTTTGCTCTGCTCCCTGGATCATTGCCAACACCCCCCTGAAGAATCATTTATTAGCGATTCTGATTCCAGAATTTGGCGGACAGTTAACCGTGGGAAAAATTTCACTGTTGTGGCATCGTCCGCCAAGTTTAAGTGAGCTTGTGTTGACCGATGCTGATGGACAGACGGTTTTTGAAATTGACGAGTTGTCGACAAATCGAAGACTTTGGGAATGGGTGTGCCAAACAAAGGAACTGGGGACCGTTCGCCTGCTACGTCCCCGACTTTTTGTAATGCTTGATGACAAATCAAGCAACCTGGAGCGCCTTTGGGATGATCTAAAATCGACCTATCAAAATACCCCCCCCATCAACAACTCCTCGGAAAAAACAGCCACTCCGGTCATCACCTTCGAGATTGTTGACGGAATTGCCACGACCCAAAAAAAAGGCCACCCGCGGCAATGGACAATTGACCAATTGAATGCCAGGATCCACGTGAATGAAACCGGTTCTCTTGAAGCGGTAAAAGCTGTTGGAAACTTGGCTGGATTTGGCAAGCCGGGAAATTGGCAACTGCAATTGGGACCTGCCAACGGTAAAAATTCAACTCTACAATCCAATGAAATTAACACGGTTGTACCCCAACAACAGTTGATCCTTCAGCTGACAAATATCCCCATCGATGCAATGGATCCTCTCATACAGCGCAATTCAGATCGTTCCAGCTTCAGTGGACGGCTGCAGGGAAAAATAGTAGCTCGCTGGAAAACCGGCAAAACTTCTTCGTCCTATGAAATCGGAGGCCACCTCACAGCCACCCAGATTACGATCGAGGATTCTCGACTTAACGGAGATGTCTTGCAATTATCTCAAGCCCATTTGGCCGGCAATATCGAGCTCCTGGATGACGTCGTAAGCAGTCGAGGAATTCTGCTGGAAACGGACTTGGGAACCATCAACGTTGGAGGAACACTCGATTTAGCACAACTAAACACGATGGCGTTTCTTGAAGGTATTCTCCACCAACAACTACAGATCAACACGATCGTGGACGTTGCAGAACTTGCGACACATTTTCCCCGTACACTGCGAATCCGGGCTGGACTCCAGATGCAATCCGGGAAACTGGAAATCGGTATTTTGCCGCGAGGAAACGATTCTGCCGGGACTAACATTTCATTGACAACATCGGATTGGGTGGCCGAAGAGAACGGCCAAGAGGTGCATTGGCGACAACCCTTTGAGGCCAATCTTAGTATTCACTGGACCGAACAAGGTACCACCATTGATCAATTCAATTGTCAGGCCGATTTTCTAGGAATAACTGCCCGTCGAACAGGTTCGCAGACGGTCGTCCAGGGCCGTTGCGATTTGAATGAACTCGCCGGTAAATTAAGGCAATTCATCGATTTTCGCGGTATTGAACTAAGCGGACGTGGTGCTTTTGATTGCCTCATCAAACAAGCAGGACAGGGGCATACGGATATCCACGGAAAACTACACGCTGAAGATTTTGCAATCGGCTGGAACAGTTGGAAAATTGACGAACCCAACGTACAGATCGACAGCCGGTTTTCTTGGGATTCCGCTCGATCGTCCTGGACATCTCCTGAGACAACCGTTTCAACGACGTCGTTGGCCGTTCGCGGTGAAAATGTTCGCCTACAAATGGAAAACAAAGGTAGTCCCACAGCAAATGGAAGTTTTGTCTTCAGAGCCGACCTGGACCGATTGTCACGTTGGCTGATCAATTCAAAAACACTACGTGAGCAACGGTGTGAAGGGCAAGTTACGGGCCAAGTTCGCTTGTCACACGCCGAACATAAGACAAAAGCTATGGGAACTGCACGAATTCAATCTCTGAAATTCTTGAAACGACAAGCTCTGTCAACCGCTCAAAATCCTCAAATCCATGAGGTAGCTCATCATGAGGCGGACGATTGGGATCCGGTATGGTTCGAATCGGATATGACCATCACCGCTGAAGGTGAGTTGGACCATCACCATCATTCACTGAAAATCGACAGGCTTCAATTGTCCGATAGTTCCATTGGCTGTGATCTGAGCGGCGAGGTTCGCCATTGGAACACCTCAAAACTAGCCAATTTAGAGGGTGAAGTGGAATACAATTGGCAAATTCTGTCCCACCATCTTCGAAAACATTTAAATATTTCGAATCTCTCTTTCCAGGGTAAAGTGCGTCAACCGTTCCATATCATGGGATCACTGAATCGCTCGATCGAACCAACACCACCAATGCGTGATGAGACAAGCGACATCACACAAGCCAAACCGCTGACTGGCCAAATCGGAATCGCTTGGGAAAACGGATATGTCTACGGACTCACATTAGGCCCCGGAGAAACGACCGTCCGTTTCAACGAACAGACCATTCATTTCAGTCCATTGGATGTCGCATTCAGCGACGGACGTTTGCGATGTACAGGTCGGATCGCGCTGGACCGAACACCCTACGTACTCGATCTAAATCATGGTACGCTGTTAGAGAATGTTCGTATCTCTCCGGAAATGTGCAAATCCTGGCTTAAATACATTGCCCCCACATTGGCCGAAGCAACCCGTATCGACGGTCGTCTTTCGGTCGCCTTGAATCATTTCCACATTCCACTGGACGACGTACGTCACGGTGACATCTTGGGCACGCTGTTTCTTCATCATGCTCAGCTGCTTCCAGGACCAGCTGCCGAACCTTTCGTACTCTTAGCGGGTCAAGCTCTCACACTTGTTAACGGTAATCGCACACCGGATTCGACAGTAGCAAATTCTATGAATCAACTCACGGTTCAATCCCAGAAAATTCCCTTCCATATGTCAAAAGGTGGTGTGCAACACCAAAACATGCAAATCATGGTTGGGAAGGTGGGTATAAAAACCAGTGGCTGGGTCGGATTCGACCAATCACTTTACCTCAAGGCCGAGTTACCTATCAGCAATCGCTGGCTACCGCGTACGGGCATATTAGCAAGCCTCCAAGATCGTGTGATTGAGATTCCCGTACGCGGCTCATTAACACAGCCACGCCTTGACCAACGTGCGGTCGAACAATTGGCTAAAAATTTACTAGGTGACTCTACACAGCAATTGCTAGAGAACGCCGTATTTGATGGACTAGATCGCCTGTTTCCTTCTCGTCCATGACCGCCTCAAACTGATTGTCCAAGCACAATTGGCTAGCATTCCGGTGGGGCAATTGGCCAATGACGATGATCCGATCGGTCTGGCCCACGTGCAAAAGATCTTCCCTACCAATGAGGCTGGCTATGACAAGATGGTGATCAATTTCTAACTCGCCAGCAAAACCATCATCTGCTTATCTGCGTGCTATTTGATGAATTGTCTTCTGAAGAATTTTGCGATAGTCAAAATATTCAACTTCAATGCGGTGCCGCGGTGATTCAATGTAACGTATCCCACCGTTGATCTTGGGCCTTTGACCAAGCTTTGCATGCCGGAGCCACTCCACTGTCTGTGGATCACTCTCCATAACACTGATGAAATTCGCAACCAGTTGCGATTGATAATCAGCCAATCCCCAGATTCCACCATTGGGTTGAATGAGACCTATAAAGAACAGGTTATCGTAGTGTGGGTGAAAAACATTCAGGTAAAGATCCGGACATCCCTCTCGTAAATTCAGGTACTCATTGTCGATAAACGGAAATGACAGCTTGTATCCTGTTGCATAAATAATAATGTCGATCTTCTCTTCCGAATCGTCAATGAATTGCACTCGATCACCAGTGAGGCTTTTCACATCGGGTTTTGTACGAATTAACCCATGGCCAAGAAAATAGGGCAATTGCGAATTAATGATCGGATGGGTTTCAAACAACCGGTGGTCAGGCGAAGGCAACCCGTAGCAATGGGGATTTCCAATGGCAATACGTAATGACAAGGATGCAATCCACCTCCTCATCCATAAGGGAAGATGCCACCGGTGAAGCCTTTCACCGCACCGGTCAATCGGCTTTCCAAATAAAAACTTCGGTAAAAAGTGATAACCTCGCCGCAGACTGTGGAAAGTGACTTGAGCATGCCGAGCAGCTTCGACCGCTATATCACATCCCGAGTTCCCCGCTCCCACAACTAAAACGCGTTTTCCAGTCAAAAAATCAGGCGTCTTGTATTCTCTTGAGTGAATTTCTCTTCCGCTGAATTCACCCGAAATCTCCGGGTAACTGGGATCCCAGTGATGTCCATTGGCAATCACAACCCCGGCATACTTGCGTGGCTGGGTTTCACCACTAACTTTGACTTCCCAATGACCACCGTTTCGCTCAATCCGATCCACCGAACTGTTGAACTGAATCCTATCGTCCAGACCAAAATGTTTGGCATATCGACGAAAATACGCCAGCACCTGAACGTGGCCTGGGTATTCTGGGTAATTTTTTGGCATCGGAAAATCAATGAACTCTGTCAATTTCTTTGATGAAATCAGATGAGTTGATTGAAAAACACTACTGGAATTCTTATCGCAATTCCAATTCCCACCCAAGTCTTGTTCGCGCTCCAGGCAATCAAATGGAATATTCCGTTGCAACAGGTTTTTAGATGCGGTTAAACCGCAGGGACCTGCCCCAATCACACAGTAAGCAGCCTTATTTCCAGAGATCATAGGTAAATTCTCGCTGTTGTTTCCTAGTCGAACAACTATTTTACGTTGGTCGATAAATTTGAACACGTCAGTGGCGTCAACCACGTTTTTTGCAAAAATGACGGGGGATATCTTGACTAGTCAGATTAGGTCGCTAAGAATGACTTCGATTGGAAAACAACGTATTAGGCAATTTTTGACGACGCCGTTTTTTCAACCTTTACAGTTGGAAGCTCGGAAAATGCCCCACAGGGCCCCCCCAAGGCCGGTAAGCCAGTTAGATTCTCATTTTATCGGTATCCAACAGATCTAACATGGTGCTGCAAATGAGGGAGGGATGATGAACAAAGCGACTTCGGCAGATGAATTTAAATTGACAAGTAGCT
>Ga0310125_10001156_pt1 | contig 13155 bp, 6 predicted proteins | sample CB11b_Tmax_Bot8__FD_203508 | JGI IMG/M metagenome (GOLD analysis project Ga0310125, IMG submission 203508) | Marine microbial communities from Western Arctic Ocean, Canada - CB11b_Tmax_Bot8 | ecosystem: Environmental > Aquatic > Marine > Oceanic | place: Canada: Western Arctic Ocean | collected... | reverse complement strand
CCAGCGGGACCTCCTCGTTTGCTTTCACCTATGGTCACGATTTTGTTGCCAACTCCAGCATTACCGTTACGCACCTGGGTGTGTTTGACAGCGGCGCGGACGGGCTGTCACGGACACTGACGGCCGAGTTGTGGTCGCGCAGTGAGAACAGCGGCAGTCGACTTGCCCAGTTGATGTTTACCCCAGCCAATCCGGGAACTCTTGTGGACAGCAATCGCCTCAAACCATTGGCCACTCCCCTGCTGCTTGATCCGGGTGATTACACGCTGGCGGCACATGGCTATGGCAGCGGGGAAGCGGCTGGCAACGAAGGATTTGGAGGCCCGGCATCGGAGTTCAAAACGCTCGACGACGGTGGTGGCGTCATTTCGTTTGTTGGCAGCCGAATGGGAACAAGTCCTGGATCGTTTCCTACAATTGTCGAAGCCGGTGGTGTGAACTACTACAGCAGCGGCACGTTCCTGTTCGACACCACGTCGGTGGTGTCACCGTCGATCGGTACCGATCTTCAATCCGACATGCAAGGAGCGAACTCGACGGTGTACGTGCGCGTCGAGTTTGCGGCAACGGTGCCTGCCGCCGACGAATTGGCAAAGTTGTGGTTGAAGATTAAATACGATGATGGATTCGTGGCTTACCTAAATGGTACCGAAGTGATCCGCCGCAATGCACCACCGAATCCCACGTGGAACTCGTCGGCCACCGCTTCGACTGGTGGGGTACCGGAGTTTGAGACGATCGACCTTTCGGCACATGTCGCACAGCTTGTCACCGGTACGAATGTCCTGGCAATTCATGGCATGAATCAGGGCGTGTCGGACGATGAATTTTTATTGGTCCCCGAACTGCAGCTGATCACGACGGAACGGCCGGGTGAGGATTGGTTGGAACTTTACAATCGGGGTGCGGAGCAGGTCGATGTTTCGGGGTGGAGCTTAACCGGTGCCATCGATTACGATTTTCCCGCAGGAACGACGCTGGAGACGGGCCAGTACCTTGTCGTTGCTGCGGACGCGCACCTGTTGGCGGCCCGATATCCGTCAGCCAACGTGATCGGTGACTTTAGCCGACGGTTGAGCAATCGTCACGAACGGATTCAACTGGTCGACCAAAACAGCAATCCGGCCGATGAAGTCCACTACTACGATGATAAACCGTGGCCCGCCTACGCCGACGGAGGGCGATCGAGTTTGGAACTGCGTGACCCGGACGCGGACAATTCAAGCGCCGAAGCCTGGGCAGCCAGCGACGAGTCGGAGGCCTCCAGCTGGAACACCTACACCTACCGTGGCGTCGCCGGTCCGGGTGACTCGGACGCGGTGGACTATCACGAGTTGGTGTTCGGGATGCTGGATGCCGGTGAACTGCTGCTTGATAATATCAGCGTGGTTCAAGACCCAGATGGCAACCCGCGACAGCTCATTCAAAACGGTTCATTTGACAGTGGTGACAGCAAGTGGCGGATTCTTGGAAATCATCATGGCCAGGTGGTTGCCGACCCGAAAAATCCTGCCAACCAGGTCTTGCATTTAAAGGCGAACGGGGTGGCTCAGGATTGGGGCAACCATGTCGAAACAACGCTCAAAGACGGGGACTCGTGGGTCCAGGTAACAGCGGGCCGCGAGTACGAAATTTCGTTCCGTGCCAGGTGGCTGGCCGGATCCAACCAGTTGCATACGCGTCTTTACTATAACGAAATGCCCAGGACTCATCTCATCGAGGCGCCCGTCCATGGTGGCACACCCGGCAGCGAAAATTCGCGTTGGCAGGGAAATATCGGCCCGACCTATCACGAGCTGAAACATGCACCGCCGGTCCCTGACGCTGGTGAGGAAGTGACCGTCTCGGTCGTTGTCGAAGATCCCGACAGTGTTGATTCGGTGAGGCTTCATTGGTCGGTCGCGTCAGGGACCTGGACCAACACAACCATGACTCTTGGTACTGGCGGCCGCTTTACCGCGACCGTTCCGGGCCAGTCAACAGGGAAACGCGTGCATTTTTATGTCGAGGCCGAGGATGCCCGGGGGGCAACTTCGACGTTTCCGGCCGCCGGCCGAGATGCGCGGGCCATGTGGGTCGTCGAGGATGGTCAGGCCCGGCTGGCATCGCTCAACAACCTGCGAATCATCATGCAGCCGAGCGATTATTCCACGCTGCGTTCCCATACCAACCTCACCAGTAACGATCGACTTGGCGCGACGGTGATCGTCAACGAAAGTGAGGTGTTCTACGACATCGGTGTCCGCGTGGCAGGGGTCTCTCGGCGAAACACGGAAGCGACGACCGGCTTTTCAGTCCGCTTTCATGCCGATCAGCTGTTACACGGCGTTCACGATACGGTGACCGTCAGTCGCAACGACGTCAATGAGGAATTTGTCCGCCAGTTGTTGCTGCACGCGGGAGACATTCCCGCGATGTACAACGACCTGATCCGTTTTATTGGGCCGACTTCGGCAACCACCGGACCCGCCCAATTGCGGATGGCCCGTTTCGACGACGTCTACCTGAATTCGCAATTTGCCAACGGTAGCCAGGGCACGCTCTTTGAGAAAGAGCTTGTCTATCGCCCGCAGCTTACCGGTGATGTGGAAAGTCTAAAAACGCTCAGCGGTTACAGTGGAGGTGCGCCGGAACTGACTCCCGATATCGAGGATCTAGGTTCCGATAAAGAGACCTATCGCCAGTGGTGGCGGATCAAAAACAATCGCCAGCGGGACGACTATCAGCGGATTGTCGAGATGAACCAGGCGTTTAGCCTGACCGGAGATGCGCTGGATGCGGCCACCAGGGAAATTATTGATGTGGACCTTTGGATGCGAACCTATGCTGCCATGCGGTTGTTTGGAAATCCCGACTTCTATGGCCAACTCAATGGCAATTATCAGGAAGGGAACAACCACAATTATCACGTCTACGTCCGGCCTGCTGACCGCCGAGTGATCATGATGCCTTGGGACATTGACCACAACGGCCCCAGTCCCACCAATGCATCATTGGAGGGTGTGAGTAATCTGGCCAAGATCATTGAGTTGCCCGGCAATCTTCGCCGGATGTATGGCCATGTACACGATTTAATTGATCACACCTACAACCCCTCGATCATGACGCCTTTAGCAAGTCATCTGAACGATCTTGTGCCGGGGCTACCCGCTTCACCGCTGGGATTTTTTGGGCTAAGAGACTATATCGTTACACGCAGCAACTACATCCTTACGAACCTGCTGCCGGACGAAGTACCCTTTGCCATTACGACCAACGCAGGAGAGGATTTCACGGTTGACCAGCCAACGGTCACGCTCAGTGGCAATGCCTGGTATCGCATCAGGGACATTTTCATCGCAGGCCGTCGCGAACCGCTGGAAATGACCTGGCGTGATGCGGACACGTGGGAGGTGGAAATCCCGTTGCTGGGTGGGGCGAACGTGCTGAATTTTCTGGGCTATGACTATCGGGGTCAGCTGACCGACAGCGAAACGATCACGGTCACATCCACAACAGGCGCGCCAGCGCAGCAATCGTTGAGGATCGCCGAACTGCATTACAACCCTTACGATGCCCTGCCACAGTTGGGCGAATGGAACCTCGATCATGACGAATTCGAGTTTGTTGAGCTTGTGAACACCGGTACCGGGCCACTTGATCTGGCTGGGGTGAGGCTGGTGGAGACCGATGTGCTGGGCGATCGGCAGGGAATCAACTTTGAATTTTCCGCGCAGATACTCGCAGCGGGCGAACGGATCGTGGTGGTCAAGAACACGGCCGCCTTCCAGTCCCGCTTCGGTTTCGGAGCGCGGATCGCTGCGGGTGGCGACGGCACGGGCCTCACCCATGGAGAGTACGGCGGCAAGCTAAGCAACCAGGGCGAGCGGCTTACCTTGTTGGACGCGATCGGCGCCATCATCCAGCAGTTTGATTACGACGACCGAGGGGACTGGCCGGGCCGCGCTGATGGCAACGGCAGCAGTCTGGAAGTGATCGACATTGCGGGTGATTACAACAACGCCGACAATTGGCGAAGTAGTACCGATTTTGGTGGCTCGCCCGCCGCACTCGGAAGTTTGCCGGTGGACGGTGTGCTGGTCAACGAAGTGCTGGCCAACACCGATTTGCCATGGAAAGACTCGATCGAACTGGTCAATCACTCGGCGGCTGCGGTCGACATTTCCGGCTGGTACCTGAGTGATTCCAGCCAGAACTTTTTCAAGTTTGCGATCCCTACGGAGACCTGGTTGCCGGCAGGCGGTTACTTGATTTTTGACGAAGACGATTTCAACCCGGGTGCCGACAGGGATCCAACTGATTTTTCCTTGAGTAGCTTTGGAGATGATGTCTGGCTTTGGTCGGTGGATGCCAATGGGCGGCCCGATAAGTTAAGCGACCATGTGGAGTTTTCTGCGACATTAGGGGACACATCGATCGGTCGTCTGCCTGACGGGAATCCTGACAGCGACCTGGTGCCTCTGACCGCCACCAGCCTGGGCTCAGCCAATTCAAATCATCGGCCCGGCGAGCTGGTGCTCAGCGAAGTCCACTACAACCCCAGCGGTATCGACACCGGACTGGAGTTCCTGGAAGTCTTCAATGCCTCGACCAGTGACGTGGATCTTGGCCAATGGCGAATCGATCGGGCCGTGGACTTGACGTTGCCCTCTTTGACACTGAGGCCCGGCCAGGCAGTCGTGCTGGTGGACTTTGATCCGGTGGTGGACGCGACCCAAGCGGTGGCGTTTCGCGCAGCCTATGCGATTGACAGTACGGTCGATCTTGTCGGTCCCTGGCAGGTGGGAGATGTGTTGGACGACGGTGGTGAACGAATCAATCTGGAGTTGAAGAACGAGGTCCTGGAACCAGGAGCAGGGCAGTTTTCCTATCGATTGATTGACCAGGTCCGCTACGACGACCTGGCGCCCTGGCCGACGGGGGCCGACGGCAGTGGCCTTTCGTTGCAGCGTAACACGGCGGCTGCCTACGGTAACGACAGCGCCAGCTGGACAGCGGCGCCACCCGCTCCCGGCAGGTTGACCGGGGGTTCTTTGGCGGGTGATTTCAATGGCGATCAGATCGTGGATGATGCCGACATCGATCAGTTGTTTACGGCGCTCCAGGCCGGCAGCGGAGACCTTCAATTCGACGTGGACGGCAGTGGCACGGTCACTTCAGCGGACGTCACGTTTCTGGTCGAGTCGATCCTGGGGACAAGCTTTGGAGATGTGGACCTGGATGGCGACGTGGATACGGGGGACCTGACCAGGGCGATCATCAACTTCACCAGCGCCCAAGGCAACGGCAAGACGTGGTCCCAGGGGGACACCGACGGCGACGGAGATATCGACACGAGCGACCTCACTCGGTCAATCATCCATTTTACAGGCGCCCAGGAGGCGAGTGTGGTCCGAGCAGCCAACAGCCTCGACCGGCCATTGGGAATGGCGTTGTTGAAAGAACCGGAGCGGGCGACCGATGGGAAGATTTCGATTGCCAAAACGGACGCGTTCCAGGATTCCGCGCCCCGGGAGGATCAGGCCGCCGGGATGCCCAGTGTTGCAATGCCAGCTGCTGCCGGATCCCTGGTCGATGGTTCTACGTCGCGTTCGTTTTCAAAACGACGACCGCTCGACCCGCTTGCTGAAGAGGCGGCGGGACTGGAGAAAGCAGACCACCAGCGACCAACTCTTTGACAAGCACGGTGGTAAAAGATGGATCGTCGCTCGCTGCACCTGACCGGTGTCACGAGATCCAGGAACTTACGGGCATCATCACCAATCGTTAGGTCCAGAGAAAAAATTTCAGTTTGACACCGTCCATCTCGAACCTTGTTGTTGCTTCGTAAGGGATGGCAGGCTGGAAGTGCCCTACCCAACGACGAACTTTTGATTTAGAGTCACTGGGCCTGCGTTTGGGTATTGTCAATGTCAGTGTCGATGAACGATCTCCTGGTTCAAAGCAGGAATTCTATCTTTACAACGATCCGGAATATCTAAAATGCGAGCCCACACGATTGAACTTTTAGTTGACAGCAAAACGGGTAGCCGCCAGCGGTCAATCGAGGTTGGCTCGGTTTCAGGAGCCCGTTTTTCTTCCCGCGATACCCAGGGTATGCGCCGGGAATTGGACGAGATGATAGCACGTGACGGTCACTATACGGCTGCGACACGTACGAATCCGTCGATTTTTCGGATTGGCCGTTACCTGCTAACTCAGGATGACGAGTTTGAAGTGCAGGGTACGTTGACAGGGTGCGAAGCGGAGGTGGTGGCTATCCGCGCGGGAAACGATATTTGGATTAGCGTAGGAAGTGACCAATGCGATCGTGAGTTGGATGATCTTTTTCCAGATAAACCGAAACAAATGTGTCCCCATCCGATTGCTTCAGTGGCCTGGCCGTATGACGAAGTCAAGGATCATTGGGACCAACTGCGTATCTCTAGTGAAGTCGAAGTTCGAGGTCACACGGTAGCGATCCAGGATACGACGATTGATACGCAGGTGGATCTGGAATATCTGCTTGCGATGGATACGGTCAGGGCGCTGCCAGAACCCATGGTGCTTTACTGCGGTGCGGCTCCGTTTTTGACCGAGTCGATCAGCGAGGCGATCCAGAAACACGATCTGCCAGCGGCCACCGAACATGGGACAGGCGAGCGGACCTTCATTCGGTTGCATGACCCCGTTCTGGGACGTACCATCGAACATCAGTTTCGTGCCGTCCCATTGGGAGACGAATTGCCCGAACGAAGTTTAATTGCCGTTGATTCCAAACCAAACAGATAGGGCGCAAAGACGTGGATGTCCAGGAGCCGCCGACCTAGCGGACTCCTTGTCTCGACATCGATGGCGATGTGCCGAGCAGGGTCAGATCGGGAAAGACAGCGATGGGAAAAGTTCGGGTTTCGACGGGAATTGAAATCTTTTACGAACGAACCGGCAGCGGGCCAACCCTGCTGTTGATCATGGGGACGGGATTGGATCATTCCTGCTGGAATGCACAACTCGAAGCCTATCGGGGTGAATTTGATTGTATTGCGTTTGACAACCGCGGGACAGGAAAAACCAGTGCTTCGGATGCCTTGCTGACCACCGCGTCCATGGCCGCCGACGCGGCGGCGTTGCTGGACGCACTGGGTGTTTCGCGGGCGCACGTTTCTGGATTGTCACTGGGATCGTGCATTGCCCAGGAGTTGGCGATCCGGCGTCCGGAACTGGTTGAGACGCTTCAATTGCATGGGACATGGGCGTCGGCGCACGGTTATGCCGCACGAAAGTTTCAAGCTCAGATTCAATTGTTAGAGTCGCTCGATCTACGGGCTTTTTATGAAATCAATGTCCTCTGGTTCATCACTCCGCGGTGGATGGCAGAGCATCCTGATCGCGTGGCCTGTCAGATTGACACCATTGTCGCGGCGGCGCCTTCGGTGGAACTGCTCAAACAACAGTACCTGGCTGACCTGCACCACGATACGCTCGATCGGTTGCACCAGATTCAAGTGCCCACGCTGGTGACAGTGGGAAGTTTTGATGTGGCTTTGCCTCCCATGTACTCACGTGAAGTTGCCAATGGCATTGCTGATGCGGAGCTGGTGATCTTCGAAGAGGGGGGGCACCTGCACAACATCGAGCAACCCGATGAGTTCAATCAGGTGACGCTGGAATTTTTAAGAAGACACACGGTCCGGGATCATGGGTGAAGGAGGACGAGTAGGATGGCCCATGACCCCAGTAGCCATGATGCATCGTAAGGTAAAGTTTCGCGGCGAACAGGCGATGGAAGACACATCAGCTGGCAAGCTTGAAGCAACGTCAGCTGTTTTGATTCAAGAGAAGCGTCGCTGCAGATTCCCATTCAGATCGTTTTGAGCAGACCAGGGGAAACGTCCAATTGCTATCCTGATAAGCTCCGGTACCGACCTGCGGCTCCTTGCCGCGCCCTGTTGTCGCTGACGATGGTCGTCAATTGGCCGAACAGTTTTCCAACGCGTTTGCAAAAGGCTCGATTTTTCCACTAGGGGTTTTGGGTTTGATAATCCACGTGCAATTCGAGTTTGTTGATCCGAATCGCGTTGCCCTCATCGGAGGGCCGGGGGGCTGCCTTCACACCGACAAGATTGTCACCCACCGCCAGGTAGGCTGGTGGTACCGGGAAGACCAACCAGTGTTCCTGGACGTGGCCGGGGCCAAGCAGGAGATTGTTGATCCGGACCTCCAATCCTTTTGCCGCGGGATCCGAAAGCAATAACCGCAAGGTAATCTCTTCGATCGTTTCGGTAGCCGCATTGACGTCGTCGGCCACCTGCAACGTCAGCAGGGTATCGGCCATCCCGTCGTCGGCCAGTGTGGCGGGCAAGGGGGCCAGCATGTTGCTGAGGAAATACATCTGCCTGGGCGTGTGCCAGTTTCCTGGACTCGGGACGACAGCCGGCGCATGTCCTCCTCCACGGCGCTGTACAAAAAACACCTTGTCTTGGCCGGCCAGCGTTTCGGGACTGCCGATTTCGCGGTAAATCTGACACTGTTTTTCCCATCTTTCGGGCGCGGGAAGGCCCCGGCTGCGTGCTGTTTGTGACCAGCCTTCAAACAGGTTGAAGGTGTGCACGCCATCGGGTTTTTGGTGCCACCAATTCGCATAGATGCCGCGGTAGACTTCGATCGGTGCCTGGTTGTACCCATCGGAGGAATGAAGTTCTGTCCAACAGGGATAGAGCTTGACTGGGGTTCCGGTGGTGACCTGACGCATTGCTCCCATGTCCACCTCCGACGAACGCGAACCCAGGACGAGGATATCCACCAGACCCTCATGAGTCCATGTCTTAATGTCCATTCCATCAAAATGACAGCCCATGAGGTTCCCTGGTACGCGAGCTGCCAATAGAAACGGCCGGCCGCGCTGTTTCTCGATGGTCAGCAGTGCCAACCGAACCTGGCGGACGAAGTCGGTTAACAGGTCACGGTGGGCCCACTGCTGACCGTCGGGAAACAAGATGGGCATGCGGGCAAAATCGAGTTGGATACCGTCGAATTCGTAATTCTCGGCCACCTCGCGCAGGACGTTCAACTTCAGTTCACGAACCTCTGGAACAGCGAAGTTCCAGTAAGCATGCCATTTTTGAATCAGCCACTCGGGATGCTCCGCTTTGAACGGGACGGGCTTTTCGTAGGGATGTGGCGGGTCGAAATCGGGATCGTTATCGGAACCATTCATGCGGTAAGAAAAGAAGACTTCCCGGCCCCGCTTTCTGTTCTCCTGCAAAAGCACATCGATGGGATCGACGCCAGTGGCCCACCATTTTGGAAAAACGTTTTTCGTGCAGGGTAAGAATTTACTGGGCCACACTGCCGTGTTGCCTTCACCCCACTCATGCCAAACGCTGTCGATTTGGTTGGAATGCTCGTCCAGTCGACACATGTAATATTCGATGATTTCACTCAGTTGCTCTTTACCTGTCACATCTCTTCGAAAGGGACCGCACAGGACATCATCTTGAAAGATGATGCGGCGGCGGCGGTTGACAGCCTCCAGGTGATCGGAACTCAACGTGATGGGATCCGCCGCGGCCTTGTTGTCAATGGTTTCTTTTGCAGGCAGCGGCCCGGCCACGTAGACGATCAGCAGAATTGCAAGCAGTGAACTCTTGACAGGCATACGTGAGCTCCTTGTTGTCAACGGAAGAAGAATCTGCATGGGTGCCTCAATAGAAGATGTATTTCTGAGAACATCGCCCGACTCAAGGTAGCTGAATCGTTGTTGGGTGCCCCTCCCATCCCGTGTCACACTCCTGAAGTTGCACAAGGTTGTTCTTGCTACAGCGCAACGGTTTCCCCTTCGGATAATCGCCGAGATTTAAAAGACATGGAATTGGAATCAGGGTGGCAATCAACGTAAGGTAATTTTGGTCATCCCTGACTGGCAGTCAACCCCGCGAGCGATTGACCTGATCTCTGAAACCGGGGCTAGAAAAAGGGGCAGATGTCAGCCGGGATGAACGACTTCTATCTGGCTCGACGAAGGCCGCTTGGTCACGTGGTTGTTGGTTGGATCCAAACAGCGGACTCAACGGCTCGGTAGCCGATAAAACTGGCTTGTAGAATCGACCGTAGTCGTTTCTGGACCACGCATCCGGTCAACCCAAACGTCGCCACCCTCGAGTTCGTGAACCGCGAGCATGGCCCTCAGCATGCGCCCCTGGCCGTACATGTTGGTCCAGTCCTCAGGACTTGCGGTATCCCAGGGCCGCTCAGGACCGATCTTGCAGTAGAAGAGCCCATCCTCCCCCAGGCAGGACATCAGATAATCGACTGCCTGGCGGCTACCTGACTCATCGAGCCCCCTGCCAGTCATCAGGCTCGACATGGCCATCGACTCAATGTACTTCGGTCCGCAAGCGGAAAAGCTGTAGGCGTCGTGGGCCAGCGTGGGTGGCGAAATCGAACAGCGGAACATGAATTCATCGCGTTGGTCGGTGGTTCCATTGAGTCCGTTGAGGGCCAAGTCGGCATGTCTTGCCAGGTCAAGCGTGTCTGACAGCTCCTCGGCGTTGATCGAACGTGAGAACAAACTCAGTGCGAAAATGCCAATGCTTAGCAGCCGATAGAATATTTTTCGTGGCATTGCTAAGAAATTCTCCCTGATGGGCACGCGATCAAAGCATCCGGTCAAACGTACCATTGGCCAAACGTAATCGGTCGCCGCTGGCGGAAGTCACCACTGACGGGCATGATCGACAGCTGTCCTCCGTCGGCTACGATTGTCTGGCCAAGAATGTATCGTGATTCTTCGCAGGCTAGAAACATGGCTAACTCTGCAATGTCCTGCGGATTACCACAAAAACCCGCCGGGATTTTCTGCGTCTCCTCTTCCCAGTTGAAATCGTCACCAAACACGGCTTCTTGATTTTCCACTCGGATCCACCCCGGGGCAATGGCGTTGACCCGAACCCCTTTTTGAATGAGCTCCAGTGACAGCACACGCGTGAATGCTACGATCGCGCCTTTGGTGGCGGCGTAGACCGTGTGCTCGGTTTGTGCCGAGAAGGCATGGACCGACGTGAGATTAATGACATAGCTCGGGGCAGCCTCCACCAGTGCCGGCAGTAAGGCCTGCGTGAGAAAAAACTGCGCACGCAAGTTCACATTGATGAGCGTATCAAAGTGTTTCGGTTCGAGTTCTTCGAAAGGCGTGTTGTTGGTGATCCCGGCATTGTTGACCAGCACATCACATCCGCCAAGGAAGTCGAGCGCCTGGGCGGCAAGCTCTTTGACCGGACCAATCTCTCAAAAATCTGCTGGGTAGGCAACCGCCTTTCCACCCGCCTTGGTAATCTCGTCAACGGCTGAGCTGGCACCCTCGGCGCTGCGTGAATAGTGCAGCACGACCTCAGCTCCCTGGCGGGCCATCCCCAGGGCGATGCCGCGCCCAATCCCGGTACCCGAACCGGTCACCACGACTTTTTTTCCTGCCATTTTTCCGCCAGGGCTCATGGCGTTCCTCCCAACGTTCAATGGATATCGAAGCTGCCGCCAGTTCGGGCGTATATCATCGCCAGTCCTGATGTGGCTTGGCAACCCCACACCTTGAAAACCAGCGCTGCAACGGACCATAAATCATGCGGCTTGGCGCACCGACCCCTAACACGGGTTCTTAACAGGGAAGGTAGCGATGAAACTTTCTCGGCACGAGCACCTTCGCCAGTTGACATCATTAACGGGATCGAGTCGGATAATATCGCGCAAGCAACAGGTAATAGTTCATGAGCGTCGTTGAAAAAATATGTAAAACAATCCATCTTTTGAGTCGAGGCTCAATGAATGAGCCCATTTGTGTTGTTGATCTTTTGACGGCACCTCAACCGCAGTAAACTAAACTTGTCGTGTGTTATGATAGAAGTTTGGCTGCCGAACGGGATTACAATGGGTGATTGAGCCATGAGAAAACGTAACGCACGCACCCGGCGCGACTCTGGTCCCCGTTCGCAGAGACGCGTTGGACTTCAGGCCGAATCCGAGGCGACCGTTGGACGGTCCTGGTGGCTGATCTGCCTGGGCGCAGGGCTTTTGTTGGTAGCCGCCTTGGTGTTTTACCTGGCCACCGACCCCCCAGGCCCTGTGGCGGACCCTTCCAGCAATTCTTTCCGACCCGAGCCTGCTGGGCACGAGCCAAATACCTTGTCGTCGTCACCTGCTGTAGAGACGGTCACGATGGTGAACATTGCCCGCAGGGAACGTCCACCAACGTTGGTCAATCAGTTAGCTGAAAAGGTGGATGCTCAGATTGACCAATGGGATACAGAGGTGTTGAATGACGCGATCGGTGGCCAGCTGAAGGCGCTCGAAAAGCTGATTGAGCATCCAGAAAAGGCTCAATCAACTACAGTGTCTAAGCTGGTTGCTGATAACTTTCACGGTAGACAATTGCGCCCCAACGAACTCACCGAAGTTTTTGACGATGGAATGATTTCGGTGCGTCGGTGGAATTCTCAGGAATCGTCATTGCGCGAATATCATGGTGTTCAGGGGTTTGTCGAAGCGTTGCAACAAGCCGCTGATGCATTACGCGAAGGTGAAGATGTTCGTGCCAAGTTCAAATTGTTTAAGATTCAAAAGGCCGACACGTTCATTGCAACGCGGCTCTATTTTGAAGCCAGTCGCCAGAGCAGGGGACAGGCAGTCCAACAGTCGGCGACCTGGTCATGTCGTTGGTCCTATCCCGAACGACATAAAAAAAGTCACCAGGCGCCGCAATTGCTGTCGATTGAATTGCGCACGTACGAAGAGGCGGACATGCGCGCCCCTGGTGGCAGCTTGTTTGTCGATTGCACGGAATCCGCATTGGGACGCAATGCTTCGTATCAGAAACAGGTGTTGCCCGGGATCAATCATTGGCTGACACGAATTGGCCGCGAGTTCTTGGGGCAGTTCGGACAGCATGGCCTTGCCATTGGTGATGTCAATGGAGATGGGCTGGACGATCTTTACGTTTGCGATGCGGGTGGAATTCCCAATCGGTTGTACTTGCATCAGACCGATGACACGGTGGTGGATGTCTCCCGTTCGTCGGGTGTCGATTTACTGGATGAATCCGCCGGAGCACTTTTAGTCGACTTGGATAATGATGGGGATCAGGATCTGGTGGTGGCCACCGATCCATGGCTTCAATTCGCTGAA
>Ga0310125_10001155_pt1 | contig 13155 bp, 12 predicted proteins | sample CB11b_Tmax_Bot8__FD_203508 | JGI IMG/M metagenome (GOLD analysis project Ga0310125, IMG submission 203508) | Marine microbial communities from Western Arctic Ocean, Canada - CB11b_Tmax_Bot8 | ecosystem: Environmental > Aquatic > Marine > Oceanic | place: Canada: Western Arctic Ocean | collected... | reverse complement strand
CGCTGGGTACGGCCTCCTGGTTGGAGGCGACAATGACAAAATCAAATTTATCTTTCAGGTGGGCATACACGATCGTGGTGATCTCGCTCATCTCTCCGCTCATGCCATCAAATGTGGCATTGAACAAGGATGCAGATTCCAGGCTTGCGATTCGGCCCGAACCGAGAATCGTCAATGCGTAGTCGGGCCCGGCGAAACGTTGCATTGGATTGGCGATAGCGGGGTCGGGATCGATCACATCCGAGATCCCGTCGCTGTCCAGATCACTGTTATAGGTGTAATCAAACACCCAATACGAATCAGTATCCACCGCAGTCTCCGACCAGAGCCTGACATAGACCACTTGGTTGTTGGGGATGCCTGAAACGGTGTGCAAAAGGGTGGCGTTGTTCAGGCGGCCGCTGTTATGGATGTCCAGGCTGTTCACGCCGGCTGTCCGTGTCCTTTCGGCAAGCGTGCGTGAAGGCTGAGGGGGCCCGGGGTAGGCTCGTCCGTCGAATCCCAACCAATAGGAGGACGGATGAAGCACCGAAATGGGCAGCGATGTGGGGAACTGGAGCGAGTCGGGAGTGACCTGCGGCAGTGGCGTGGGCGGAAGCGTGGGCGCGGGAGGATTCCCGAAGGTCTCTGGGAACAGGCAGCGAGCCTTTGTGCGGAGCATGGGGTGAGTCGGGTCAGCCGCGAACTGAGGCTGGACTACCACGGACTGAAGCGCCGAGCGAAGATCGCCCATGCCTCCGGGCCTGAGCCGGGGGAGTTCGTTGAGATCCCCGGAGGATTTGGAGGAGGCTCGACGGAGTGTCGGGTAGAGTTGGAAGCGCCCGGCGGTGTGCGGCTGTGCCTGGAGTTGTGGAGCGGCGAAGCGGTGGACGTCGGTGCTCTGGGTGCGCGACTGTGGGAGGCGGCGAAGTGATCCAGATCACCCCGCAGATGCGGATCCTCGTTGCGGTGGAGCCGGCCGATTTCAGGAATGGAATAGACGGCTTAGGCGGGGTGTGTCGCAAGGTTCTACGGCAGGATCCGCTTTCGGGTTGTGTGTTTGTGTTTCGAAACCGGCGGGGCACAGCGATCAAGATCCTCGTCTACGACGGGCAAGGGTTTTGGCTCTGCCAGAAGCGGTTGAGCCAGGGGCGGTTCCAGTGGTGGCCTGCCCGCAATGCTTCGCATAGCGATGTAGGCGGGCCAGAGTCGGCGGTCGAAGCGGTGAGGGAAGGAGTTCCCGAGGGGATGATCCGTGGTTTTTTCGTTGGGCCGTGCTGTGTGCACTTTGGTAAGGGAGTGGTCCATCTCTTCTTTGCCTGCCTTTACATCAACTGCTTGTTCATTGAGAGCACGGGGAGGAGGATGGAGAGGGCGACGAGGAGAACGAAGATCCCGATGGCGAGTACGAGGGCAGATTCGAGCAGGGTCAGGAGCACCCCCGACGTGATGAACAGGGCGAGGATGAAGACCAGGACCGGGTAACCGGGTCTTCCTCGGGCTTCAATTCTCGTCCGAGGCCGCGTAGCTTTCGGGCGTTGATCACGCGGAGTTCCAAAGGTCTACGCCAAGGTCTGGATCCACTTCTCCAGCTTCTCGATCTCCGTCGGCGAGGCGCGCCGGCGTTGGTGCTTGCGGCGCAGAAGGTCGAGGAGGGCTTGGAGATCATGGACCGCAGGCGGGTCGTGTTCGGTCCATTCCTTGGTTTCGCCCCGGATCCGGGATTGGATTCGCCATCGATGCCCCATCCGGGACGCCCGCACCTCGCGCTTGCGGCCGTCCTCCAACTCCTCAACCCATCCCTGGCGGCGGTGCATGGATTAAAAAAAAGTCTGCTCGGCTGTCCGCCGAAGGATCCAATCACGATCCTCGTCGGACAGGAAATCGAGCCCGGTTTGTACGAGTTCAACGGCGTCCCGGTAATTGTGACCGGGATCCACCTGGAAGGGACAGTCCGACGCCCACATGAGCCGCTGCGGACCGTAGGCGTCATAGACACGCTGGATCAGGGGCGCCAAATCCCGATAGGGGGGCGCCGCCGCACCCAGCGCGTAAAAAGCCGAGACCTTCACCTTCACCTGCTTGTGCCTGGCCAGGTTGCACAGCTTCGCAACATCCTCATCCCGAATGACTCCCCCCACGCCGATCCGCGCCAGGTGGTCGATCACCACCGGTGTGTCGGGAAACTGTTCACACATCCGGCCTACCGCAGGAAGGATCTCCGGATTAACCAGCATCCCCATCACCAGCCCCTCCTCGCCCCCGCAGTGCCACATGGCCTGCATCCCCTCGCCGGCAAACCAGGCCTCCGGATCCCGGCCGTGCGCCGTCAGCCGGAATCCGCGCACCCCTTGCGGCTTCAATCGCCGCATTTCCTCATCCGGATTCGCGGCCTCCACGTCAATTTCCGCCACCCCGGAAAAGACCCCGGGATGCTCCCGGATGGCGCGGAGCATGTACGACTGGTCGAATCCATAATAGGTCATCTGGATCAGGACGATCCGGTCCACCCCGCAGGGATGGGCATGCGCGAACAGCTCCTCCGGGGTGAAGCTCGACGGGTTCATGTCTCCCGCGCTAAATCCCTCCGCCAAAGGAAATTCCGCGGTGGGTGGCTCCCAGATATGCACGTGCGCATCGATAAAGTGTCGGTCTGCGGTGGTCATCTGATTGGACTCCTGCGTTTCGTGGAAGTCTGAGTAATCCCCGGCACGGCTTCAAGCCGTGATTCCCCCAGATCCAATCTTTGGAGCACGCATCCAAGGGTTGGATAGGGACCACATTTTCCCCGTTCGACGGCCTAAGCCGCTAGACATTGCCTGCCTTCCCCCCGATACTCGTCCCGGTCATCGGGAACATCGAATTCTCGAAGGGAGAATGAGGAATGCGCGGACCCCTGAAAATCGGCGTCGTTATGCTCGTCAAGAATGACGGCCATGCCTTCTTCTTCGGCCCCATGAATCTCGATCCGCAGGCGGCGGGGGACTACCTCCCCGATTCGAGCGTGCGCCTGGCCTTCCATACGGATCTCGTGCCCTGGTCCAATTACGATGACGTTCGCGTGTCTGCGGTCTACGGCCTGGACCCGGAGGACCACGGCAACGCCGTGGCCGACTGCTTCCGCCACCGCAACGAAATCCGTCGATGCACTTCCCTCTCCGAACTTCTTGAACATTGTGATGCGGTGATGCTGATCAACGGCGGCGGGGACGGATCGGAGAATCCCCCGATCGTGGAAGCGATTATTGATGCGGGGAAACCGCTTAACGTGGACAAGTATCTCGCCGCCGACCTGGGCGAGGCAATTCGATTGGCCCGGCGGGCACGCGAAGCCGGCGTCTGGCTTACCTCCGCTTCACTGCTCCAATATGTGGTCGCCACGCGGCAGTTTCTCAACGGTCTCAATGGGGCCCCAGTAGAACGGGTGACCGGGTTCGCCGGCCCGAAGATGAGTCTCCTGGGCGGCATCCATCCGCTGTCCCACTTCCTGATGGCGGCCGGCTTTCCCACCCTTCGGCACCTTCACGTGGAGGACGATCAGGTGTCGGTTCAGTTCGACAACGGCCCCGAAGCGTGGCTCCGGCCGGACAAGGCGAACGACTTCATGGTGCGCATCGAGTACGAAGACGGAACAGAAGAAATCGGTTGTCCCCTGGACGATTACCGGCCCGCCACCGATGCCATGCTCCGTGAATTCATCGGCGGAGCCATCGCTGGACGGAGGGAACCCGCGCCGGAGAGCCGGCTGCTTGAGCCGCAGATTCTCTGCGCCGGGTTGAACATGGCCCGGTCCACTCCGGGCCCCGTCACCCGGGACGATATCGTCTCCGCGGCCACGGCTCGGTAAAAGGGAAACGGTCATGAAAAATATGCGCGCAGCTGTGGTGCAGTTTGAACACACCGACGGCGACAAAGAGGCCAACCTGTCGACGATTCGCCGCTTCACCGCGGAAGCGGCCGGCCAGGGCATCGAATTGATCGTCTTTCCCGAATGCTGCATCACGGGCTACTGGTTTCTGCGCTCCCTGGGCCGCGGCTCGGTCGACGCACTGGCCGAAGCCGTTCCGAACGGACCCTCCACCAAAACCCTGCAGGCGCTGGCCGGCGAATTCAATGTCACCGTCGGGGCGGGCCTGGTGGAGCGGGCAGACGACGGATCGTTGTACAACACCTACGTGGTGGCTATGCCCGGAGGCGCCTGGGTTCGCCACCGCAAACTCCATTGTTTTGTCAGCGAACATATGAAGTCCGGTTCGGAGTACACCGTTTTCGATCTGCCCAACGGCGTCCGGGCCGGCCTCTTGATCTGCTACGACTGCAACATCGGGGAAAACGTCCGCATGACCGCATTGCAGGGCGCGGAGATCCTCCTCGCGCCACACCAGACGGGTGGATGCACTTCCCCGGATCCACACTGCATGGGATTGGTGGACCGCTCACTCTGGGACAACCGGGAAACCGATCCCGCGGCCATCGAGGCCGAGTTCAAGGGCGACAAGGGACGCGGCTGGTTGCTGCGCTGGCTCCCCGCCCGCGCCCACGACAATGGGCTGTTCCTCCTCTTCAGCAACGGGGTGGGCATCGACGATGACGAGGTCCGCACCGGGAACGCCATGATCATCGATCCCTACGGCCGCATCCTCGCCGAGACCTGGAGGGCCGGCGACGACCTGGTGGCGGCCGACCTCGATGCCTCCCTCATGGAACGTCCCACCGGCCACCGCTGGATTCGTACCCGGCGCCCGGAACTATACGGACCCCTCGCTCAACCTACCGGGCTGGAAGAGGATACCCGCAAACTCCGCTTTGACGGAACCGGTGTTTGACATTCTTATTGGTAAATGGTATTTAAAATACCATACTAGAGACACGGCTTAGCATCGACGGTGCGGGGCGCATCGTCCTCCCTCAGCCCGTTCGCAGCCATTTTCAGCTCGAAAAGGGGTCGGATCTGGAGATTGAACCGGATGCCATTGTCCTTCGACCCCGAGCCCGACGGGCAGGCCTGGTAGAAGAAAATGGACTCCTGGTTCACGAAGGTGAGTCGCTCGGTGATTTGACTCAAGCCGTCGAACGCACGCGGAGCCTCCGCGATCGGGCCACGACGGGCCCTCTGGGGTGATCGTCTTTTGTGACACTTCGGTCCTGGTCGCGGGATGCGTGCGCCTCCACCCGCACTATCCGCGCTCCCGAGAAGTGCTCGAGTCCGCTGCTACGGGAGAGGTCGACGGGGTGATTTCTTCCCACAGTCTCGCCGTAAGCAAAGGAGAGGGGACCGTCAGAGATCGGGCGGCAACCTATAAAAGCGCCAGCGTTTGTTTTAAGAGTTTGCCGTTCGTCGCCACTCCTGCGCCGGACGTAATCGTCGGTATGCCTGCCCAGTCGGTAAAGGTCCCGCCGGCTTCCTCCAGGATGACCGGCATCGGCGCGATGTCCCAGATCTTGACCTGCGGATCGACCATGACTTCTGCCCGTCCGGTGGCTACCAGGGCGTAGCCGTAGGCGTCTCCCCAGGTGCGCTGAATGTAGCTCGCCTCACACAACCGTCCCCATGCCTCCGTCTTGTCGCCGAAGGAGCCCACTTGACTGGTCAACACCACGGCCTCCGCCAGCTGGTCCACCTCGGACACGCGCGCCGGCCGGCCGTTCCAGGAGCACCCCAATCCCCTGGCGGCGGTAAGGGTGTCGCCCAGGGCGGGAAAATGCATCACCCCGGCCAGGGTACGGTCCCCCTCCACGCAGGCCAGGAGGTTGGCATAAAGGGGAACGCCGCACACGAACGACCGGGTGCCGTCGATGGGGTCGATGATCCACCGGATCGGCGCCTCCGGTCGTTCTTCACCGTATTCCTCGCCCAGGATCCCGTGGTCCGGCCAGCGCTCCGCAATGAGCCGGCGCAGCAATTGCTCCGCCTCCCGGTCTGCCACCGTCACCGGGGTGTTGTCGCCCTTCCGATCCTCCGGGGTCCCGGTCTGGTAATAGCGCAAGGTGAGATCCCCCGCCTGTTGGATGGCCTCCACCGCGAAGGAGAGGAGCGCCTCGAGTTGAGTCTGGTCTGCTGAATTCACGAATAGAACCGGATGGAATGTTTCCGACGTTTTGGACGCGTGCTACAGTAGGCCAATGAACATTAATCTTGAAGGCCAAACGGCACTGGTGACCGGCGCCGCCCGCGGTATCGGCCAGGCCATTGCCGATGCCCTGTCCGCCAACGGGGCACGGGTAGCCTACACCGATATCGAAGTTGAAACCGCCAAAAAAGCCGCGGCCTCCTCCCCCGGCAGCCTGGCCCTGCGCCTGGATGTCTCCGATCCCGCCGACGTAGAGGCCGGGGTTGAATCGGTGGTTTCAGCGTTCGGACGGCTGGACATCCTGGTCAATAATGCGGGCATTGCCCCGGCAAAGAACCGGGTCAATATCGATTCCTTTCCTCACGAAGAGTGGGAGCGCATCCTGAAAGTGGACCTCACGGGCGTCTACCTGGTGAGCAAAGCCGCCCTGAAGCACATGATCGCGCAGGAATCGGGGCGCATCATCCACATCGCTTCCGTACTCGGCATCGTGCCCGCCCGTCTCCAATGCGCCTACAACGCAGCCAAGGCCGGCGTAGTCAACCTTACGCGCACCATGGCCATCGAGCTGGCTCCCCAGGGCATCCTGGTCAACGCCATCGCTCCCGGCTCCACCGTGACCGACGCCACGCGAAAACTCTTTTACAGCGAAGAGGGAGTGATGCAGGAGAAGGCGCAACGGATGCTCTCGCACGTGCCCCTGGGCCGCCCCGCCGATCCCAAGGAAATCGCCCACGCAGCGCTCTTCTTCGCCGACCCGGATAGCAGCTACATCACCGGCCAGATCCTCTGCGTCGACGGCGGCTGGACCGCGGGTGGCTTCCTGCGGGATTTTTGACCAAACCCACCATTCACGAGCCGCTGAAACACGGCTTCAGAGAAGCCCACTTCATCGCACACTTAATCGGCTACTTTATCTATCCTCACGCGGGCGAAACGGACGAATACGTGTGCGATTAGGTGCACGATTAAGTGTGGGACCTACGCAAACCAATATGAAAACAACTTCGCGTCGCGCAGCTCGAACCGCAACCGCACCGGTGAATCAGGAATCGGCCCCGCCCACGCCACAGTGCCGTCGAGATGGTCACCACTCAACCTGCCCTCGCATCCAGGGATGGCGTTGCCCTGATCATCGATTGCCGTGACGCGCACCTCGCCGCCCGCTGCATTCACATTCACGTGCACCTCGTTCGACAAATGCGATTGAGGCGTAGTAACCAACGTGCCTCCATCCGCGCCGACATCCAGCGACACCCAGCCGTCGCGGCGCAGCCGGGCCAGGCCGATCATGCCGACGCTGGTACGGATAATCTTATTCCCCGGATGTGCCGGCCCGGAATGCGGCCCGTTCACCATGCCGTAGTAGATATAGACCTCGTCTCCGCGAATGATGTAGTTCGCGGTAGTGCGCACCATGCCGTCGGATTTCCCGCCCGCGGGCCCCAGGGGCATAAAGACCTGCCGGTCGGCCACCCGCTCCCAGTTCAATCCGTCGCGGCTGACCGCCAATTGGGTATCGATGCAACCGTCGGTACCCGGCCGGTAGATCCAGACACCGCCGACGTAGAGCCCTTCGTAGAGTCCCACCGACATCCCGTAGAATTGCGTGTCTGATTTCGGACCGGCGACCTCCTGGTCATCCGGATCCAGGACGAGCACGCCGTCGCTCCAATCCATGAAGTCGTCGCTGGTCATGCAGCCGATCACCCGGCCGCCCTTGGGGGCGAAGCGGCCGTAGACATGATATTTTCGCGTCACTGGATCCCGCACCACGTAGTGGCTGGTGTCGCTGCTGGGCCCGATGGGATTGCCTTCGTAGTTGGACCAGTGAATGCCGTCCGGTGAGAAGGAGACCCACATGCCGTCCTTTCCCCCACCCGCCCACAGGACCAGCCCGTCCTCCCGCGTAATCACCTCGCCCGATCCGTGCTCCCAGTAGATCGCCTTGTAGCGCCGCTGCGGATCGGGGTCTTCCGGCTCATCGACCACGCCGCCGCCCTCGACGTTGATATTCCCGATGGCCAGGATGTTGTTGTCCGTCGACCCTTCGAAATCGACTTGCCCCAGGTTCGGCCGCTCCCAGTGGACGCCGTCGGTCGACGTCGCGAGCGCAAGCAGGGTGCGATTGGCCAGCCACTGCTTCCCCCCCATCGTCACCATCTTTGCTTCATAACCGCCCGGGCCCGCATGGGTCAGGTAATACATGCGGAATTGCCCCTGCTCTTGGTTATAGAGAACGGTCCCGTACTGGCTGACGCCGCCCATCTCCCACGGATGCTCCGGCTCCAGCACGGCGGTCTCTGGATCCCAGTCCGGTGGGTTTACCACCCGCTTCAGGCTCTGGATTGAATCGATCTCCACGTCGTCGAGGAAGAGGTGTCGATGAGAATTCTGAGTTTCCATGCGTTTTTTCCTCAAAATGTTGAAGGTATTGTACCCGTGAGGCTATGGTCCGCTATTAGTTAACCATATTTACCAGACCGCAGCAACATCCCCGGAGGGGATGAATCCCAATCGCGGGGGGGGGTAAACCCCCCGGATGAAACGGTAGAATTGAAATTTACCAGACCCTAACAACATCCCCGGAGGGGATGAATACGAATAGCCGGGGGTGAAACCCCCGGATGAAACGATAGAATCGAACGACCCCGGAGGGGTCGAACCTCGCCTGATGTCTACGAGAGGGAACCCCCCGTCTGATGGGTTCAACCCTTCCAGGGTTGGTCTTTTTCGTTGCATCGTGTCCCCGGGTTTCACCCGGGGCTATTCATGTGGGTTCCCTTCGGGAACGGACACGTGAAGCGCAATGGGTTCAGAATGATCCACGCCCGCATTGAAGAAAATGGGAATGATGACCCAAGATTTTGCCTTCGAGATGGCCACCTCCAGTATCCGGTTTGGGCCGGGGGTGACCCGGGAGATCGGGATGGATCTGAGCGAGCTGGGCGCGCGCCGGATCCTGGTACTCACCGATGCCAACCTGAGCCGCCTCCCGCCCGTGATGACCGTGCTCGAGTCGCTGGAATCGGAACTGCTCGGCTATGATGTTTACGACCGGGTCGATGTTGAACCCAAGGATGCCTCCTTCCAGGACGCCATCGCGTTTGCCCGGCAGGGCGGCTACGACGCATACGTGGCGGTGGGAGGCGGCTCCACCATCGATACCGCCAAGGCAGCCAACCTCTACGCCACCCATCCGCCGGAAGAGTTCCTCGATTATGTCAACGCCCCCATTGGGAAAGGCCTGCCGGTGCCCGGGCCGCTCAAGCCGCTGATCGCGGTGCCGACCACGGCGGGTACAGGCAGTGAGACCACCGGCGTGGCCATCTTTGATCTCCTCGCCATGCACACGAAGACCGGCATCGCCCACCGCCGCCTCAAGCCGAGCCTCGGCATAGTCGATCCGGAGAACACGCGGACGCTGCCGCCGGAAGTCGCGGCCTCCACCGGGCTCGACGTGTTGAGCCACGCCATCGAATCCTTTACCGCCATCCCGTACGACACCCGCCCCTATCCCGAACGGCCTATCCTTCGCCCGGCGTACCAGGGATCGAACCCCATCAGCGACATCTGGGCGCTGCAGGCCCTGCGCATGGTCGATGCCTACCTGGTCCGGGCCTTCGACGACCCCGGCGACGACGAGGCTCGATCCATGATGCTCCTGGCCTCGTCGTACGCGGGGATGGGCTTCGGCAACGCGGGCGTGCACCTGCCACACGGAATGTCCTACCCGGTATCCAGCATGGTGCGTGACTACCGGCCCCCGGGATACACCGTGGATCATGCATTGGTGCCGCATGGCACATCGGTGATCCTCAATGCCCCGGCGGTATTCCGTTTCACGGCCCAGGCCGACCCGCAGCGGCATCTTCAGGCCGCAGAGGCCTTGGGTACCGATATCAAGGGTGCCTCCGAAGCTGACGCAGGAAAGATTCTCTCCGACCGCATCCTCTGGTTCATGCAACGGCTTCGGATCCCCAACGGCCTATCCGAAGTGGGTTACACATCGGACGACATACCCGCCCTGGTGGAAGGCACCCTCCCGCAACACCGCGTCACCAAGCTCTCGCCGCGCCCCGCGGAACGTGAAGAACTCACGGCGCTCTTCACCGATGCGATGTCTTACGGGTAGGCCCTTCACCCGCAGCCATGCGCACACTTTATAAAGTGTGCGCAGAGACTGGAGGTGCGTTCGGGCTGGGTGTCACGGACGGCCATGCGCGAATCGGCGTGCCCGGCTCACTGCAAGGCGTATCGGTTCCGGGAACTCGCCGGAACATCACGATCCGCAACAGCTGTCGGCGCGCTCACGCACGCCGCTACTTGCCGGCGCCCCTTCGGGGCTGGGACAGCCCCGGGTTAATTCGTCCCCAAATAGAGGTCGCGCCCCTGCACCAGGGCCTCGATCTTGCGGTCGGCGATGCTGCGTTTGAGCATCCAGAATCCACAATCGGGATGCACCCACTTCACGCGCCCCGCTCCAAGGGCCGTATCCGCCTGTTCGATGCGGCGCGCGATCTCATCGGGTGACTCGATGTGGTTCACCTTGATATCGACCACCCCAATGCCTACCGCGATCCCGGGATCCACTTCCTTGAGCGCCTCCAGGTCCGCCTTGGGCCGGTGCGCAAGTTCCAGCACCAGGTGGTCACAGCGAAGTTCGTTCAGAAACGAAACCAGCGCCTTCCACGTGCCGGCCTGGATGGTCTGCCCCCCGTAGTTGCCGAAACAGAAATGGACCGCGCTTTCGACCTCGATCCGGTCCAGCACAACGTTGATTGCCTTGGCCGCCAGCGGCGCATCGGCCGGGTTGCCCGGGATATTGGCCTCGTCCACCTGCACGCAGGCGCAGGGGAGGCCGGCGACTTGTTCGGCCAGCACCCCGGCCAGCGCCATGAGTAAGGGCTCGAAGTTGCCGTAGTGGTTGTCGAGCAACGTGCGGGCCAGCATGTAGGGGCTGGTCAGCGTGAATTTGAACGGTCCCCCCGCCACCCCTGCGGCACGTTGGCAGTCGGCGAGCAGGTTCAATCCGCCCTCTCCCAGTTCCCCTTCCACTACACCGGCCGGCTTGGTTCGGAAGCCCATCTCCTGTTTGCGGGCAAACGCCTCCCAATCGCTGCGGCCGACGCGCGTCCGGATCCCGGACAGCGGGGCCACAAAGTAATCGATCATCCCGTTCGTATCGGGATGGCTGACGTCGAAGCGGTAGAGTTCCCCGTCGGTCGGCAGGTCGATCCCCGCGTCGCGCTGGGTGTTCATCACCACGCGGGTCGCATCAATCACCGCCTGGTCGCTGGGCAATGCCGCCAACCAGTCGGGCACGGGATAGGATCCGACCGTGGTGGTGAGGATCGGTTTTTGCGTAGAGATGGTTTGGCCCATGAGACGTGCGCAGACTGATTCGGTCGGGGTCCAGTGTTCAGTGTTCAGTGCGCAAAAACGTAAACCAAATACTGAATACTGAATACTGAATACTGAATACTGAAACCTACTTCAACACGACACGTTCCGTAACACCCAAGGCTACTTGCTCAACGCCCCGCCGTGCCACCGGTCCTTGCCGGGCTCGTACACGGTGCCGGGTTCGGTATAGGTGTTACCCGCTCGATCCTGGCCCCGAGCCAGGTAGATCGCGTGGCTGAAATTCTCGTTCGAGGTGAATTTCACGTCGGCAGTCATGTAGCGCATCGTGTACCCGCACCGGCGTTTGACACTGGTATTGGCATTGGACCCGTGTATGGCCCGGCCATGGTGGAGGTGGCATTCGCCCTGCCGAAGCTGCAGGTCCACCGCCAGGCCCTCGTCGAATTGATCGGACTTGATCTGCGTGCCGAATACGTTCTTCTCCTTATCGACTTCCTCGTAATCGGAAAACCCACCGTGATGGGTTCCAGGTATGACCCGCATGCAGCCGTTTTCAACGGTCGAATCGTCAATGGCCAGCCAGACGGTGATGACCTTGGGTTCGCTCAACGAACCCTTCCAATAAGAAGAGTCCTCGTGCCAGGGAACCGCCAGCCCTTTGCCCGGCGGCTTGCAGAGGAAGTGGCTGGACCAGAACACGATGTCCGGGCCGATGAACCGCTCAACGAAATCCAGGACTTCGTCGGCCAGGAGCCACTCGAAGAGACGGGGAAACGCGAAGTGGGGCGTGTCCATCCCCTCGGGACGGGCATGGGACGGCAGATCGGCCACGATCTCCTCGAAGTATGCCTTCAGCGCGTCGAATCTCTCCCGGGGCAACAGGGCATGCTTGTAGATGAAATAGCCGTTCTCGCCGTAGAATTTCACGTCGCCGCCAGTCAGATGGATAGGATGTGTAGCTACGCTCATGGTTTTTCCCATTCACTGTCGGCAAGTCCGATTGGTTTGTCAACGGTTTCGCCCTGGCCGGCGCTCCCCGGCACGTCGCGCCAATTAACCTTGGCGTTTTTCGCCTGCTTCTGTTGAAATCAACCCGTCTATGAGCAGCCCCTCCGACCAAGAACTCATTGAGCAATGGCGGGAAGAACCGGCCCCTTTGCTGCCGCTGCTCCACGCCTTTCACGACCGCGACGGCCACCTCTCGGAAGCGGCGATCCGGGCGGTTTCCCTGGGTTTGCGGATTCCCATCGCCGAGCTGTTCGGCACCGTCACCTTCTATCATCATTTCGGCCGCGAACCCGGTGGAAACGAATCCCCCCGCGTCTGCACCGGGTCGGTCTGCTGCCTGCAGGGCGGACGGGAAATCCTGGAAGCGCTGAAGGCGCAGGGCGCGACCGCCATGCCGTGCGCCGGACGCTGTGACGAACCGGTTCCGGTGATACGTGGCGACGCCGTCCTGGTCGGCACCGGCGGCACCCAACTCGAGTCGCGTCCCACCCCGCTGCCCCCGCCCAACCCCGGCGGCACCGGGGAGTGCGTCTTTGCACACATCCGGGAACCCGGCCGCGCCACGTTGGATGGGTACCGCGCCACCGGCGGCTATGAAGGACTCAGCCGGGCGGTACAGGCTATGAGTCCAGACGATATCCTGACCGTGGTGGACGCCAGCCGTCTGGCCGGCCGAGGCGGCGCCGGGTTCCCCACCGGCCGTAAGTGGAAGGCGGTCGCCGAGGCGCCG
>Ga0310125_10001154_pt1 | contig 13160 bp, 13 predicted proteins | sample CB11b_Tmax_Bot8__FD_203508 | JGI IMG/M metagenome (GOLD analysis project Ga0310125, IMG submission 203508) | Marine microbial communities from Western Arctic Ocean, Canada - CB11b_Tmax_Bot8 | ecosystem: Environmental > Aquatic > Marine > Oceanic | place: Canada: Western Arctic Ocean | collected... | reverse complement strand
CAACGCTCCCGCATGTTGGGAGCCAGGAGGAGCCATGGCGCAAGAAGGTTACGCTCATCCGGAATTCCTGGTCGATGCCGAGTGGGTCGACGCCCATAAGGACGATGCCAACGTCGTCATCGTCGATTGCGATGTCGAGGTCGGGTTCGTCCGAGGCCATATCCCCGGGGCCGTTTTAGTGCCCGACAACTATGAGAAGAACCCGGACACCGGCCGGATCCTGCTGATGGAGCCTGACCAGTTCAAAGCGATGTGCCAAGGACTGGGCATCGGAGACGATACCCTCGTAATCACTTACGACAACTCCCAGAGCCTCACCGCCGCCAGACTGTGGTGGGCGCTGAACACCTACGGTCACAGCAACGTGAAGGTGCTTGACGGCGGATGGCGCCGATGGGTGTCCGAGGGCCGAACCATCAGCTTCGACCGTGCACATCCAAACACAAGCGTGACTTTCACTCCCAAGCGGGACGAGTCGCTACTGATCAAGGTGGATGAACTCAAAACCGCTTGTAACGTCGGCGACTCTATCATCTGGGACGTGAGGAGCGACGGGGAGTGGGACGGCAGCAATAGCCGGGGCAACAAGCGGGTTGGCCACGTGCCGGGAGCCATTCATCTGGAATGGTTCAACCTGATGGAACGGGACACCCACCGCTTCAAACCCGCCGGAGAGATAAAGCAGATCCTAGCCACCAACGGAATCACGCCGGACAAGAACGTCTACACGTATTGACAGGGCGGCATTCGGGCGGCGAACAGTTTGTTCGTCATGCGATTGGTGGGATTCAACGATACCAAGAATTACGACGGCTCCATGGGCGAATGGGCCAACATGGAAGACACACCGCTAAAGGTCTAGCGGCAACCGATCCATTCTTTGAGAACTATCAGGAGGACGACATGGCAACGTATGTGATTGGCTCTGTATTAAGCGTGAAGGATCCCGAGAAATTTGGCGCATATCAACAAGCCGCTGGGGCCACTCTGATGCAATATGGAGGAAAGATTCTAGGAGCCGGCACCAACGTCGAAGTCGCCGACGGAACTTGGTCACCGATCGGCATGGTAGTCATCGAGTTCGAGAGCATGGCCAAGGCCAAGGAGTGGTACAACTCCCCGGAATATAGCGCGATCAAGTCCCAACGGTTCGACAACGCCGACAGTGGACTGGTATTCCTAGACGCCGGTTAATCCCCGCACATGGGAATCTCCGGCGCACTCATAGCTGAAGCAGATCGCTTGCAAGGTAGGCAAACTGTCTTCACAGAAGGAGTCTGGTGTACGCAGGATTCAATCAACGCGAGATTCCGCCGGAGCGGATGGACGAAGCGCTCCAGATATATAAGGATTCCACGTTGCCAGCCAATAAGTCCCAACAAGGATTCAAGGGGGGACTTATTCTGGCGGACCGGAGCGCCGGTAAAATCATCACCATCGGCTTGTGGGAGACGGAAGACGACCTGCGGGGAAGGACGCTAACCAACTTTGTAGACCACATAGACGGAGAGCCTCCGGTCCGGGAGGTTTACGAAGTCAGCGTTTACGACCGGCTCATAGCGGAATCAGGCAAATCCACTCACGCCAGGGTAACTACACGGCAGGTTCAATCAGGAAAGATTGACGATGTGATTCACACTTATCTGAGTTCCGCCGTTCCGCTCCGGCGGGCGCAGGGCTCCATCGGTGCGATTTTATTGACCGACCGGGACACCGGTGACGCCGTTAACATCACCCTGTGGAAGTCGGAAAACCAGATGGACGCGGCTGCCCCATTCGGCGATGTCGATAACATCTCAGTTGGGCAGCATGCCCTGGAAACTTACGAGGTTAGCGCCGATATTTAGTCGTCTAGTCTCCCGTATATGCTGTTATAACGATTGGACGACGGTTTGATATGAATGAGTTCGTTTTAGCCAGGGTTATTCATATTCTGGCGGTAGTCCTCTGGATCGGTGGCGTGGCCATGGTCACCACCGTGTTACTGCCCGCGATCAGAGCCCTGGCCTCGGACGAAGAGAAGCTTCCTCTTTTCGAAAGGATAGAGTCCCGGTTCTCCGTGCAGGCGAAAGTCACCACGCTGCTAACCGGTTTGTCCGGTTTTTACATGCTTCATGTTCTGGATGCATGGAGCCGGTATACAGAGCCTCGATATTGGTGGATCCATGCTATGACCCTTGTGTGGGTCATATTTACGCTGATTCTATTTGTGATAGAACCCCTGTTTATGCACCGCTGGGTGCGAAATAGCGCCACCCAAACCCCCGCAAGAACATTCGCCAAACTGCAACTGATGCACGTGATTCTTTTGCTGGTCAGCTTGGTAACGATCGCCGGGGCCGTCGCCGGGAGTCACGGGTGGTTCTGGTTCTAACGGGATAAGGCTATCGTTCACCTGAGGTCGGATCATCACAGCCCTCTTCCACTACCCGAACAAAACAAAGTCCTCGGCATACCGAGGACTGCTGAATAAGATTAAACCTAACCTAAGTCATTACATCACAGAGTGGCTGCGGCTTCATAACCACGTACTCCCAAAATCAACGTTGTTGAGGGATCCCCAAATCCCGGCAGATTTTGCGAGCCAGCAAATCATTCACTTCGGTATGTCTCGGAACGGCAGAACGGCGGTTATTTTCGGGGTTGCTCCACCATGAATGTCTGGCGCCTTCCCGTAACAACACGCATCCGTGCGATCTCAGATAGGCCAACAGACGCCGGCGACTCAAGCCTGTAGGGCCACCTCTTCGTAATCCCCACTCACTGACGCCACTGCGTCAGCCCGATTCATTTCCAATGCTTCTTTCAGGGCAGACTGCAAATTTTCCACCAACTCGTCTCGGGTAGCACCCTGGGAGTTTATACCCGGAATTTCCTCGACCCAGCCGATCCACCAAGGGCCATCGCATTGAATTATGGCTGTGTAGGTTGATTCCATGTTGTCTCCCCCAATGCATCTTATGCTCGGCGTTCCGACCCCGCCAGTTCGTCTCTAAAGGATGCAATTCAAAGTCTAAAGCAGGCCGTAGTTGCTGACAATGACCAGTCCCTGAGGCTGCTACCTATAGTAGACTGACATTTCAACCCTCTCGTAATTGGGACCGCCCGCCCCCTACAGCCCCAGCCGCCGGACCAGTTCCTCCGCCGTGACCGTTGCTCCGCTCAAGCCCTTAGCGTCCTGATCTGCTAGGAACTTGGCGGCTTTGACCATATCGTCGGGGCTGGCCCAAGTGGAGACATCGGCGTCGGGGCGTTGAGCTAGGAATCCTTCCGTAACCACCGGTCTCAGGGGCTTCAGTGCGTTGACGGCGATGTTGTGCGGGCCAAGCTCGGCGGCCAGGCCCCAGGTCAACCGTTCAAGTCCCACCTTGGCTGCGCCGTAGTTCTGGCCTATGAGGGCTATGTCTGAGCTGTCCGCCGACAGGGTGGAGGAAAAGATGTTGTTGGCGGCGTGAGATGAGATGTTGATGATGCTGCCGCCGCCCTGTTCAATCATTATGGGGGCCACCGCTTTGCAGGCGATGAACGGAGCGCGCAGGTCGATCTCCATGACCAAGTCCCACTCCTTGACCGTCATCTCCAGGAAGGGCGTGTAGCTTCCGATGGCGGCATTGTTGATTAGCACGTCCACCGCGCCGAACTCGTCAAGGGTGCGGTTCACCAAGTGGCGGATGCTTTCCTCGTCCCGCACGTTGGTGGGCACGGCCAATGCCTTGCCGCCAGCGTCCTCAATCTCCCCCACGGTCGAGTGGATCGTGCCCGGCAACATGGGGCGCGACTCCTCAGATCGGGCCGCGACCACTACGAACGCGCCCTCTTTCGCCAGGCCCATGGCCATGGCCTTACCGATGCCCCTGCTGGAACCGGTAACAATAACAACTTTTTCCGATAACGACATCTACTTTTCAGCCGGGTACGCCAGACGGATCTGGTAGCTGCTGAACTCGCCGCGGCCCATGATGTAGTCCGTGGGCGGACCCGAGTGTGCTGCCTTGAAGCTGTCGCTACGGGTCCACTGGTTGTGATGTTCCTCCGACTCCCAGCGGCTGACCACAAGATATTCCTCGTGCTCGTCCACTCCTTCCTGTTGCCATAATTCGAAGTCTATGAAGCCCGGCTCTTTGGCGACTTCGCCCCGGCTTCTAAACAGCTCTTCCATGTCCTTACCGAATCCCTTCTTAACTTTGATACGGTTGGTCGCTACATACATATGTTCCACTCCTCTCCCTATGACATTCGAGCGTTGACCAGCGCCACCGTCATTAACTAAGATGGTTATCCCAATCCCCTTGGAAACAGGCCGTAGGTCCACTGACTCGAGACTGTGGACACCGGCCTGTTTCTATTTTATCCATCCTGCGGTGATTTCAAACATTGGCGGATCTACTGTGAGGCTGGGACGACCTCCATCCCGGCCTTCCCCCTTCGTAAGGGGGAAGGGGTTTTTCCGCCTAATTGTCGGCGGCTTGGACCGCAGCGACACGTCCCGCGAAGGCCTCGTATAGCTGGCCTGCTTGCTCCATCACCGTGGCCACGTCTTCGCTCAGTAGATACCCCTCGTCCACCTGGATCTGAGCCGCTTGCTCAATCTTGCTCAGATAGCCCTCTTTGGATCCGTACCGTTCCTCAACCGAGATTCTGGGGTCACCCGCCGCTTGGCGTTCTTCAGCCGTGGCCGGGAAAGGGATGGAGGAACCCTTGAGAGTTCCTCCTGAGGATCCGCCGGTGGACATGATTTCGCCGCCGCCTCCGATGCCAGAATGGCGCAGATTCCAGCCGGTGTAGGTGGCCAAAGGGACCGTGATGTAGGGCATCAAGATACCCGACGTCTCATTGCCGTCGGCGTCCACTGCGGACACCAGGTTAGGGTAGAGCTTACCTACCACCGGGGGGATGTCTGTCGGCACGTCCGGGTTCGGGCCGAAGTCCAAACGGGTAAACCGGCGCAAGTGAGCCGGTGCTTTAACACCAGGAATAGTTTCCAAGGTCTTAAACACTGTTTCCGGGGAAACAGCTGTGCCGTCGGCAAGCTTGGGGTGTTGGCTGGGGGGCGCGGCTTGTCCCGACGTAACCCACCGGTCCAGATTAACCAGAGCCGCTCGGAGCAATGGCCGGTAGTCCAGGCAGTGAAATAGCTGCTGGGTGTGGACGCCTTCAGCGTCTATGTCAGCCAGTGGCAGCCCCCCCACAGCGTGTTGCATACCTCCCAGGATGTAGACCCGAACGGCCTCAGGGGAATCAAGGTCGTGGCTACCGGTCAGATCGGTATGGACCAGCGCGCCGTGTCCGCCCCAGTACTCTGACGAAGTGCTCACGTACATTATCTTGGGCAGCGGGCCCTGAGCAGCCAATCTGGTCAACAAACCGTCGGTAAGCCCCGTTTCCGGGTCGGTCTGATCCGTGTCGCTGAAGGGGAACAGACTATTGGTGCTGCGGCTGGCCTGGCTGGAGGGTTGGGCGAATCGTTGGTTGAACTCGCCCCGCTTGCCGCCGGCCACATGGGGGATGAAACCGTCGAACACCACGCGGTCTTCCTGGTCCCGGTTCAAGGCCAGATGGAGGAACTGGCGCAGCACCCGACCGCTCTGGGACACCCCGAAGGCGTAGGCATACTCAACGTCACCGGCGCAGGGGTTCCCGCTATCTGAGGACTCCTGCCTGAGGAAGGACATTATGTCCCGGGTGGCCAGATGGCCCAGCCCGACTACAGGCGCACCGGTGGTGGTGTACTTCACCTGATAGACCTTGCCCGGAATAAACCCGGACTCCATGTAGATATGGGATGCGTTGGGCACCCTACGTCCATCTTCCAATCGGGCGAAGGACCACTCTTCCCGGGGAATAATCCGCTCTTCATCGTCCTCATAGTCTTGAACGGTGAGCACCGAGTCCCAGCTCTCCAAGTTATTGGATGCGTAAGGCAAGTGCGCCCTGTCGGAGAGGTATTGGACCTGAGCGGGAGCGTTGATCTGGAATGTGACCACAATCTCACCGGACACCGGACCATCTGCGGTCCTGGCATCGGGCACCCGGACACTCATCACTCCCGGAACGTCGGGGACATCGTGTTGCCATCCGCACCAAACAATCGTGTATCCCTGCCGCATCAGAAAACCGTTGCCGGGACTCGGCGGTGCGTCGGGAGCGACATCCGGAGCGCTGTTGATATTCCTCAGGGCTAGGGCCTTGCCCCGGTTGGGCACGTCCAGAAGCACCCGGTGGTTCCCTTTGGCCGGGTCGGCTGGGAGGAGGATTCGGAAGTCGGATGAGAAGGTTACCTGCCCCTGAGCATTCGTCGGAGCGAGTTGCAAGTCGGCTATCGTCTGGTTGGCCGAATGGGAAGGGTCGATGGCGAATTCAACTACTCCTTCCAACTGCTCATAAGTCCCAGTATCTCCGAACACCTGTCCTTCCGCGAATGGCTTCCGGGTTTTAATCTCAAACTTGGTTACCGGCATTGCTCACCTCCAGGCGGTCGCTTATTTATTTAGGGTAATAGTTGAGGGAGTAAGCCTACCCACAACGTGAGTCGCTGACCGAATGATACCGACAGCTATTGACCCTGGCAAGCTTCACCGGACCAGTCTGCTACAATGCCTGAGTCTCGTTCAGGAGTCTAACGAAACTCACCACGGAGAATGCTGAGCCGCAGAAGAGAAAAAAACCTCCGTGTCCTCCGCGCTCTCTGTGGTTAAACCGGAGTTATCTATGACAACCCGAACCGACCCCAACGATATCGTTCTCACCGGCGAAAACAACTACATGCGCCTGCACGACGTGGAAGATGGTCCCATGACAACCCGGGCCGCCCATTGGCGCGTCCTCCGATCCCCTGGTGGACCGGGCCATGTGCTATTTCTCAGAAGCGACGTCAACGAGGGCGAGAAACGCATATATTCGGACAACATCGCCCTGGCTCGCTGGATGCAGGAGGAGATTTCCAATACCGGAGAGTTCGCCGACCAGACCATACCGGTGATCGACGCCGTTTTCAGCAGGACCGGGGACACAACTTACTTCTGGACCGAGCATATCGATACCGACGAAGAGTCCATCGCCTTAACCTGGTTCGATTTCGGCGAGCCCTTCGGCATCGGTGTGTCAGCAGGCAGCAATCCGGATCGGCTTTTGGGTTGGAGCGCCGTGTTCATTCCCGCAGGAAAGACTCATTTAACGCTGAACCGGACCGTGGCATCAGGAAGACCTTTTCCAGAGCAGCGTGACCAGCGGACCAGTAGCACCGCCGGGCTAGCACTGTCCGAGACCTGGGTCCGCCCCTAGCGGTCTATCCCTCGGGCTTTCCACAACCCCTCAGAATGGGCGTTTAACGCCCACCTTTAGGCACGTCCGCCACGCAGCCCGTGCTAACATTGAAGAGTAAACGCCGCGGCTCCGGGATGCTTCGCCGCGAAACTGTACCGTGTAGAGCGTAATGGGAAGCAACTTGGCCGCCATGCTGATTCTGGGCCTCCTGTTAAGCGTTATCACGCTGATAGGCCGGTCCACCATCATTTCCAGTGAAATTATGGAACGCGCCTCAACAGCGGCTATCGAACGGTCCGTGGCGCGGTCCAATACCAACTTTAGCGTTGAAAGCGCAACCGTCTTCGGTACTACCATAACTACAAAGCTCAAGAATACCGGCTCTACTTCGGCCAGTGACTTTACCCACATGGACTTCATCGCCGACTACGTAGCGGGGGGCTCCAGCGTAATCTCCCGGTTGACGTATACCACGAGCGGATTGTTGGCGGATCAATGGAAAAAGAACTCTATCTCACCGGACACTCTTGAACAGGACGTGTGGAACAAAACGGAAACGCTAGAGCTTGTCGCCCGTTTATCGTCCTCCCCTGATGTGACTACAACTGCAACTTTCGGCGTGGGAACTCCCGATGGAGTCACCCGCGCAGTCTCCGTAGTCGTAGCCGACCCGATAAACGATATTCTTGACATCGACGTTGGCAAGATTCCCGACATTATTCCTGTCGATGGTGATATCTACGCCATACCATACGAAGGGGCGGGAGACGATGGGTTCCTAAAGACGGTTGATATAGCCTCAACCGGGGAGATAAGGGATGAAGAACTTGACACCTTGGAGTTCGATACGGCCAACGGCCAAACTCCCGACATAATCTGGATTTCCGGTGACGTGTACGCCATAGCCTATGAAGGAATCGGTACCGACGGATTCCTGAAGACGGTGACCATAGCCGTCGATGGTGTCATCGACAACTCGGTGATCGACACCCTGGAGTTCGATACCTCTGAGGGGCAGGCGCCCAACATAATATCTATCTCTGGTAACGTGTACGCCATAGCCTATGAGGGACCCGGCGACGATGGATTCCTGAAGACGGTGACCATAGCCGACGACGGTCAGATCACCGACACTGTGATCGACACCTTGGAATTTGATAGATTCCAAGGTAGCACACCCAACATCATTCCTATCTCTGGTGACGTGTACGCCATAGCCTATGAGGGGAGGAACGGCGACGGATTCCTGACGACGGTGACGGTAGCCAGCGATGGCCAAATAACTAATCCAAGCATAGACTCTCTGGAATATGATGCATCACAAGGCACGACGCCCAACATAATCTCAATCTCCGGCGACGTGTACGTTGTAGCCTATGCCGGACCCGGAGGCGATGGGTTTTTGAAGACCTTTACGATAGCCACCGACGGGACAATCACGAGTACTGCTATCGACACTCTGGAATTTGATATCGAGGAAGGCCTGACCCCAAACATCCTCTCCGTAGCGGACGACGTCTATGTTATAGCCTACGCGGGGTTCGACAGCGACGGGTTCCTTAAAACCGTTACTATAGCTACCGACGGTCAAATCACGGATACTATAATCGACACCTTCGAATTTGATACCACCAACGGCGAGACCCCCAAGATAATTCCTGTCTCGGGTGTGTATGCGATAGCCTATTCGGGAGGTGGTGCCGATGTGTTTCTACAGACTGTTGAGATACTCACGGACGGTCAGATTCCATAGCGAAGCATAGAGTGAAGCGAGCGTCGAATCTAGGACATATCAGTCTACTTCATCCGATCCTGCTAAGCTCGAAGAAGTTCCCACCGGCGGTAGCCGAACAAGCCCGCCATCACCCGCATCGTTCTTAATTCGATATCGTCCTGATATACGCTGCAATGCTCACGTCTATGGACGTGCCCTCGATGTACTCATCCCACATGTTGTCGTCATTGATACCCACGGCGGCATGTATGTGATTACCCCCGCCGATGTCTGGTGTCCAATCATCCGTGGAATCTCCGTGCCTTAACGCCGAGATTAGGTTCGTTCCGGTGCCTACTACTCGCAGGATCAGGCCGTTAGCGATCGCGGGAACCGAGTAGCTGTCGGCATCAATCTCCTGAAACGAGCCCGTCGCCGGGTCTGACACCGCCAAATCATTGGTGTAATAGACCACCGAACCCTTGGTTTGTCCTACCAGGTAGAACTTCACATCGTCGAAGTCCGTGTGGTAAACCTCAAATTGGTAACTCGCGTCCAAGCCAACCATATACATGGTGCTTGAGAAATTCTCTAGGTCACGGTTGGTAGTGCTGAAACTGCTGCCAATCTCCCGCACACCATAGTTCCTGTCCCCGTCTTGAGTAGATACGATGAACAGAATAACGCCGTCGGCGTCGGCATCGACGAAGGCGGAAACGTCAGCGATGGTCCATGCACTCTCGGTAGCCGGTGTGATGTCGAATGGTGTATTGAAATAAGAAGGGTCCGTTCCCATGGTATAGCCTAGCAGTTTGAAGTCTATCTGACGGTCTTCCACGTACCCTTGAATAACCCGGTCGCTGTCTACCTTAACGATCTGCCACCGGTGAGTCTCATCCGCCACCCTCTGGAAGTTGAGATTCGATATGTAATCCCGTGTATCTTCTTTGCCCCTCACCAAGCCGCTCAAGGTGTCGGTAACGTCGGTATTAACAATCTCAACGATAACTCCGGTCGTACCCACGGGTACGACGGACGAGAGATCCATGTCCCGCCATGAACCGGCGGTAATGAGACTTATGTCCGGTGCATCAGTGAACCAGAAGAACCCGCTGGGTCCGAATATCCAAGAAACGGGCACACCGTTGGGGGTAGAGACAGTCACAGTTGCCGTTGAGTCGGCTTTCTGAGCGGGGGAGAGAATCGCATCCATAGATATAGTTTCGTTGGGATTCCAAGCCCCCGACTGGTAGGTGTCGGGAGTGATGGACGTCTTTTCCCACTCGTTGTTACCCAACGTGCCAGTAGTATAACTAAGACGGGTGCTGATCTGATTGCTTGCCGCATCAGGATATTCCACTATGACGTCCATGCTGTCGTAGTCGAACACGGAAGTTAGACCGGTATTCTTGACCTTTAGAGTCAAGCCGGTTGCACCCCCTTGGGCGCTTACAAACTCCAGCTTGGTCCTGGCCTGCTCCCCTTTCAGATCATTACTCTGAAATGCTGATTCACCCACCCTAGTAGTCGCCATTATGGATGTCCCAGCCAAGATTCCCAGAACCAAGATCAACACGCCAATAACAATAACGCCTGCGATATTGACTGCCATCGATGACTAAACGAGGTTTCCCATCTTAAAGTCCTGCCGCCGCTCCTCTATAATGTCAAACTCCATGCGTGCCCCCATAGTCACCCCCACCGTATTACCTTAGTCCGAAACCTTCGCTTCATTCCTAATTGGTCAGTGGCACCGTGTACGCCGCGATATGTATGTCTACGTTGGCGTTCTCCAAGTATTCATTCCAAATGTTATCGGCGCTGATACCGGTTCCGGCTATTATGTGGGTGTCGTTCCCAACGTCCGGGGTCCAGGCGTCCGTTGAGTCTCCGTGAACGACATTTACTATCCTGTCGCTACCGTCGCTGTTTTCTATGTGGAAGAATATCCCGTTCGCCGCGTCTGGAACGTTGTAGCTGTCCGCGTCCAGTTCTTGCCACGAAGCAAGGGTCGGCTCAGTCACAAGCACATCCTCCAGATTATAGATCACCGATCCCTTGGTCTGGCCCACCAAGTAGATCTTCATGAGATCCACGTCTTCGAGGAAGGCATCGAACTGATCAGCGGCGTTCAGCCCCACCAGAGACATGGAATTGCCGTAGGCTTCCAATTCCAGACTCGTGGTGTCGAAACCGCTGCCGCTTTCCCGAATGGCGTACTCTCTCTTGGCATCGTTCGTCAGGGATATGAACAATATAACGCCGTCAGCGTCACCATCTACGGTGGCCTAAACGTCAACAGTGGTCCATTGGTTAGACGTGGGGGGAGTGATGTCGGATGGTACGCTGAAGAACGAAGGGTCGGACCCCAAGGTGTACCCCTGTAGTTTGAAGTCTACTTGAGTGTTTTCGATGTAGCCCTGGATGAGCCCGTTACTATCTACCTTGACTATCTGCCATCGGTGAGTCTCGTCTTCAATCTCCTCATAAAGAACATCGGACATGTAGTCGCGGGTATCTTCCTTGCCTCGCACCAGCCCACTTTGCGTGCCAGTCGTGCCAGTATTGATAATCTCAACGACCGCTCCCGAAATACCCGTAGGGGCGAAAGACGACAGGTCGATATCCCGCCAGGAGCCGGTGGTCGCAAGGCTTATGTCTGGCGCGTCGATGAACCAGAAGAACCCATCGGCGCCGAAAGACGATATGGCCGCCACGCCATTTGGGGTTGATATCGTGATTGCCGCCAATGTGCCAGCTTTCTGGACTGGAGAGAGTTGGGCGTCCAGAACGATATTCTCCGAAGGATCCCAAGCACTGGGCTGGAAGTCGTCAGGGGTGATTGAGGTCCTCTTCCACTCGTTATTGGCCAACGCGCCCGTGGTGTAGGTCAGACTGGTGATGATTTGGTTGTCTGATGAGTCAAGATACTCAACGATGAAGACCATTTGGGCAAAATCAAACACCGACGTGAAGCCAGTGTTTTTGAGTTCTACCGTTAAATCTCCGACGGCTGCCGAGGTGTCCACGAACTCCATGTTGGTTCTGGCACGATTCCCGGTGGTGTCGATGGTTTGGGTTGCGGCGCCAGTTGTCTCTAGTTCTGAGGTTACCGCTACTTGAGACATAAGCGTCAACACCAGAATCGCCAGCGTTATGACCATCAAGCCTGCAATCTGTATTCCCATGGCGGCCCTACCCTTTTAGTGCCTTTGCGGAAGCGGAGCCCGAGGCAGTGAGGTAGATGATTGGATACTCTCCGATCACGGTAGGTGATGAGTGAAGGGTAACGTTCACGATGTTTCCTGACTCTCCAAGGATATCGCCCGCTATGGTATACGGCCAACCATCACGGCGCGGACTGGTATTGTGCGCCACAAAGAAAGCCAAATGGCGCAGATACTTACGTATCACCGGAGCGGCGAAGCTCCTAAACATTTTACCGGGTACCCGGAGAAGACCACACACTTGGGACAGTGTTTTAACCCAATGCGCGCGCGGCTCCCGGTCAGATGCCCCTCCACCAAAAGCCCAGGGACAACTGATGTTGTCAGTAGTGGATGGCCCGTCCGGACCCCCCGGCGACGGCTATGGAATCCCCGTTGATGGCGATGGACTTGGGGGATGCCAGGAAGGCAATCACGTGAGCAATCTCCCTGGCGTCGATGATCCGGCGAGTGGAAACACCCTGGGCCATCCGCTCCTCCGCTTCAGATTCGGTGATTCCCTGACGCTGAGCTGCCGCTGCAATCACGCCGTCGGTCCTCTCGGTACGGGTCAGACCAGGATGCACCACTGTTACATTGATGCCCAGGGGACCCAGCTCGTCGGCCATGTTCTTGGTCATGGCCGCCACGGCCACGTTTCTGATGCTGCCCACCGTGTTGCCGGACTGCCGGGCCGCCAGACCACTGAGGTTGATGATTCGCCCCCACCCTTGCTGCTGCATGTAAGGCGCTACTGCCTGGGCGCATCGGATATATCCAAGGACTTTGGTGTTCATGTCCTCAAGGAAATACTCTTCGGTAATCTCGGCCAGCTTGGGGGCGGGCCCGCTCCCGCCCACCCGGGCGGCGCTGTTCACCAGAATATCGATACGGCCCAATTCGTCGGCAGCTTTTTTAACCATGGCCTTGATAGACTCTGCGTTGCTGGTGTCAACGGAGATGGGGATGACGCGCCG
>Ga0310125_10001153_pt1 | contig 13161 bp, 10 predicted proteins | sample CB11b_Tmax_Bot8__FD_203508 | JGI IMG/M metagenome (GOLD analysis project Ga0310125, IMG submission 203508) | Marine microbial communities from Western Arctic Ocean, Canada - CB11b_Tmax_Bot8 | ecosystem: Environmental > Aquatic > Marine > Oceanic | place: Canada: Western Arctic Ocean | collected... | reverse complement strand
GTTGGAGGCTACTGGACGCGCTCGGTTTTTTGATGTCGTTACCATCGGAGATGGTGCTGTTGGCGCCCCTGGATTGGCGTTTGATTCCGATCCTGACACGGGGATTTATAGGAGCGCCACGAATCAGTTTGATCTAGTCACGGCGGGAGTCTCTAGGGTTACTGTTGATGCGTCTGGGAATGTTGGCATCGGGACTAGTTCGCCGAACTACAATCTTGAGGTACAGGGTAGTACTGGCATTGCGGACGGAGTCACGGCAACAGACTTGCATGTGTACAACAGCTATACAGACGCGAGCAACTATGAGAGGGCTGTGATTGACTGGAGCACTACGGCGAATGTGGTGACTATTGGGACGGAGGCCGCGGGAGCTGGGACGGCTCGGCCGCTTAGGTTGACGAGCAAAGGTGTTGCGTTCATGAGTAATCACGGGACTAGTAATACTTTCCTAGGAGAAGCATCCGGCAACTTTACATTGTCAGGCATGGCAAATACGGCGGTGGGGCATAGTGCGGGGGCTGCATTAACCACAGGGGGAACTAATACTGCTATTGGATCTTTTGCTTTGGACGCTGAAACTACGGGAATACGGAATACGGCAATCGGAGGTAATGCTCTTACCACCCAGCAAGGAGCGGGTAATAATACAGCGGTCGGATATTCTGCCGGGGCGGCTTTGTCAACGGGTGATTTCAATACCGTGCTTGGTTCTGGAGCATTAGACGCTGAAACTACTGGATATCGAAATACGGGAATCGGAGGGAATGCTCTTACCAGCCAACAAGGAGCAAATAATAATACTGTAATCGGATATAACTCAGGCTTTGGAATTACCACGAGTTCACAGAATGTGGCCATTGGCGTGTCGACGCTTGCTTCCGAGCAAGCTGGTTCTTCTAATACTGCCATTGGCCATAATGCGCTTCCTACTCAGAACGGAGGGAATTTTAATACGGCGTTAGGAAGAGATGCCGGATATGCAATTACTACGGGAGACAATAATACTGTGCTCGGAGCAGACGCTGCTGACAATTTAACATCTGGCTCTAACAATCTGTTTATCGGCTATTTAATCGACGCCCCATCTGCCACAGCATCGAATCAGATGTCTATCGGCAACCTGCTTTTCAGTGAGGGCATTGACGGAACCGCCGCCACCATCTCAACCGGCAACCTTGGCATCGCCATCGCAGTCCCCACTGGCAAGCTCCACGTGGACCAAGCCAGCGCCTCTGGAGCCATGCCTGTAGTGAGGCTGGATCAAGGTGATGTGGATGACTCGTTTATTGACTTTATCGGCACATCCGGAGCCGACACGACTTCTTCCATCTCTACCCATGGCACATCTGGTGCCACTACTGACCACATTCAAATCGAAGTCAATGGCGTAAAGGCATGGATCGCCATTAGCACCAATGATCCGTCTGCGTAAGTAATACCCTCTCATGCACGACAAAACTCAAGTTGACGAACAACAGAAACCTACTAAGCCATGACAAAATATTTTACTATCACAGCCATCTTGTCCATTGCCGCGATCCTTGCTCACTCAGCGCCTCCAGCGGCAATCACGATGAGAGCGGGGTGGACGGGAGCGGCTAACGAGTTTGATTTTAACACGGCCAACTACCTGGTCGATCAAGAAAACACCCGTCTCGCTGCTCTCGACCCGCCTGGGACACCGTTGCTTAAATCCACCGACGCTGAACTTAAGGCGAGTACGACTACAATCCTGGAGGCTAGCTGGCAACGGGCGTGGGTGAGTTACGGCATCAGCGCTATTAATGCCGGGTATGTTTCCGGGGCTCCGTCGAAGAGCAATGATGAGGTGCGACGGCTGTATCGCGATGCAACTGACACGGGGCGCGCCGCTGCGATTGCCGCGCTGGAGGCGAACCAAGCGCCGTGATGAACCGATGAGGCGGAGAATTATTTTTATGAAATATCTGTTTTTGTTTTTGCTGGTGACGTCGGGGAATGCCGTGGGGCAGACGCTGTTGACGCGGCCGTTCGTGACGGCGAGCCCTGATGATACGTACGCGGGAACGCTGCGCTTTCTGGTGGTGGACGGCACGGCCGCGGGGGAGACGCCGAAGGAGATATCGACGCTGCTGGTGAGTGATCTAATCACGGGGGTCACGGGCGCGGAGACGAACGTGACGGGAAATGCTACGATCGACATTACGGGGACGGGTGCAGCGGCGACGCCTTACGTGGTGGGGCTGAATGTTTCGGGGGCGCTGGATTCGGATGCTGGGAATCTGATCAATGTGGGGCCGAATGGGCGGATTTTTTTGGAGCTGTCGGACATAGCGGCGGTGGATACGGATACGCAGGATCTGAGTCTGGCGACTAATACGCTGAGCCTGGTGGATGGTGGGTCTGTGAGTCTGGCGGGGTATCTGGATAATACGGACGCGCAGGATCTGACGCTGAGCGGGAATACTCTGAGCCTGACGGGGGACGGGACGAGTGTGAGCCTGGCGGCGTATCTGCAGGATCTGGGGCTGAGTGGGGATGTGCTGAGTCTGACGGGGGACGGGACGACGGTGGACCTGAGCAGCTACACTCAGGATCTGAGTTTATCGACGGATACGCTGAGCCTGAGCGACGACGGGACGCCGGTGGATCTGAGCGGATACACGCAGGATCTGACGCTGAGCGGGAATACTCTGAGCCTGACGGGGGACGGGACGAGTGTGGACTTGAGCGTGCTGGATACGCAGGATCTGAGTCTGGCGACTAATACGCTGAGCCTGGTGGATGGTGGGTCTGTGAGTCTGGCGGGGTATCTGGATAATACGGACGCGCAGGATCTGAGTCTGGCGACTAATACGCTGAGCCTGGTGGATGGTGGGTCTGTGAGTCTGGCGGGGTATCTGGATAATACGGACGCGCAGGATCTGACGCTGAGCGGGAATACTCTGAGCCTGACGGGGGACGGGACGAGTGTGAGCCTGGCGGCGTATCTGCAGGATCTGGGGCTGAGTGGGGATGTGCTGAGTCTGACGGGGGACGGGACGACGGTGGACCTGAGCAGCTACACTCAGGATCTGAGTCTGGCGACTAATACGCTGAGCCTGAGCGACGACGGGACGACGGTGGATCTGAGCGGATACACGCAGGATTTGACGCTGAGCGGGAATACTCTGAGCCTGAGCGACGACGCGACGACGGTGGATCTGAGCGGGTATCTGGATAATACGGACGCGCAGGATCTGACGATAGCGGCGAATACGCTGAGTTTGGGCGGTGACGCGACGACGGTGGATCTGAGCGGGTATCTGGATAATACGGACGCGCAGGATCTGACGATAGCGGCGAATGTGCTGAGTTTGAGCGGCGACGCTACGACGGTGAGTCTGACGACGTACATTCAGGATCTGAGTCTGGCGACTAATACGCTGAGCCTGAGCGGTGACTCGACGACGGTGGACCTGTCTAGCTATGCCGGGGGCTCGGATAATTTAGGAAATCACACGGCGACGACGACGCTGAATCTGGCGGGTAATGGAATATCTAGCGGGGGGGCGACGACGGTGGCGAGTCTAACGGTGTCGAATCTGCCGACGCTGGACAATGCGGAGGATAATCTGCTGGCGCGGAAGGCGGACGGGACGCTACGCCGGGTGTCTGCGCTGTCGCTGGATCAGGATCTGAGTCTGGCGACTAATACTCTGAGCCTGACGGGGGACGGGACGACGGTGGATCTGAGCGGGTATCTGGATAATACGGACGCGCAGGATCTGACGATAGCGGCGAATACGCTGAGTTTGGGCGGTGACGCGACGGCGGTGGATCTGAGTGGTTACCTGGACGCGAATACGTGGAGCGCGAACGCGGCGACTCAGGACGTGCAGATGGGGGGTTTCGACTTCGACGGTGCGGGTGTGTTCCAGGGGACGGGGGCCACGCTGAGTTCTGTGACGGGGCTGAAGTTATCGACTTCTCCGACGATCGATAACACGGAGACGGAGATTCTGGTGCGCGATACGGGGACGGGGATCATTCAGCTGCGGGAGGTGTCGAGCCTGCCGAGCGGCGGTGGCGGGGGCGGCGCGATTAATTTCGTTCTGAGTGATCCGGATGCGCTGTTCGATATTGCGAGTCTGCCATCGACTCCGGTGGGATCTACGACGGGGAGTTCGGACACGTCGATAGCGGTGGAAAATTATTCGAATGCGGTGGCGACGTTTACGAAGACGGGGGCGAGTTGGTCGCTGAGCAGTTGGAGTCAAAAGGATGTGCTGTCGTTTCGGGACGCGGGGGGCGTGGAAGGCACCGGTCTTAGTTTGGGGAATCAACGAGCTAACTGGGCGCTGCTAAAGGTGCTCGAGGGGGTGCAGGATACGGCGCAAATCCCGATCTATTTTGACGCGGGGGACTGGGAATTCGCGCCGACGATCCCGGCTGTGGTGGACATTAATAATCCTTGGCTCAGTGACCATATCGAGTGGGATGCTGGGATCACGGCGTTCCGCGGCGCGGGAATGAATGAGTCGCGGTTGCATTTTCCGAATCGTGATTACTATTTTTTTCTGCGGCAGAGGTCGTGGGATTGTTCGCTGTCGATCGAGGATCTGAGCCTGGTGACGTCGGTCTATAATCAGTCGTTCACGGCGTCGGCTACGACGGATAGGATCACGGCGGCGGGACACGCGTTCCCGAAAAATTCGACGTATGCTAAGTTTAGCACGACGGGCACGCTCCCGGCTCCGCTGGATAATGATACGCAGAGTAGTAAGGATCGCGTAAAGGTGATCGCGCCGGATACGAATACGTTTTTTGTGGCGGCCTGGCTGACGCCGGTGCGGGCGTTCACGAGCGGCGATGTGACGGCGGCTACGGACGTCATTACGATCGCCTCGCACGGGTACGCGAATGGGGATCTGGTGGTTCTGGAGACGTCTGCGGCGGATCCTCCGGCGGGGTTGTCCGCAGACACTCGTTACTATGTGGTGGGTGTGAGTGGGAATGATTTTAAGTTGGAGGCGACTCTGGGCGGCGGGGCGATCGATATTACGGACGGCGGCACGGGGAACCATACGCTGATGGAGGTGATCGATCTAACTGATGCGGGATCGGGGACTCATACGATTTGGGAGATCGGGGAACGGTCATGGCTGTCGGCTGGTTATCACATCGGGGCGGCAAGTGGGAGCGGGCTGGATACGGGGATCGATTCGATCGATGTGCATTACAAAAATGTAGCGTTCCACTATATCGGGGCGTTCAGCAAGGTATCGAGTGACTCGGCGGTGAATCTGCTGATGGAGAATTGCGAGGTAATCAACAACACTGGGGTTCCAATTACGAGCTATGGAAACCGTACGGGTACGGAGGGGACGGACTGGACGCGCCCATGGGTGCGGGTGGAAGGCAGCGCGTTCCACGGTGGCGCTGAGCTGGGTGGGGCTCCGTTCGGGAATCACTTTATGTATTTTCACGCGCAGGCGGATGTGATCGTGAGCGGAAATCATATCGAGGGCTGCTACAATATCGCGGTGCAGTTTCAGACGACATCGTTAGCCGGAGTGAATCCGGGGAGCCACGTGATCGCCGGGAATTATTTCGAGAATAACGAGCAACACGTGATCACTGCGGGGAGTAAAGATGATCAGAGCCGCATCCGAATTACGGGAAATACGTTCGACGGCGGGGGGCAGATCGGGATTCGGGCGGATTGCGACTTTGTCGGGAACACGCTGATCGTGGAGAGGACGCCGGCGTTCGCGATGGTGGATGATAATACGGACGATACGCTGCGCGATTTTCATTTAAATGTGGTGGGCAATACGTTTCTGATTCGGGCGGTGAGCGGGGCGAATGCGGTGTTCTCACTCTCGCGCGATGGGGCGCATTCGGTGAATTTCGCGGAAAATATAATCAAGCGGGATGCTGTTTTGTCGGGGGCGTCTCAGGTGTTTATAGGACAGGCGGGGTCGGCGGCGAGCGGGGATCTGGCGGACTTTTATTTCCACGATAATGTCTATGATATCGACGGCACGGGCGGCTGGCTTGGCTGGTTCCTTTATTCGGGGCACTACCGTTTCGAAAATGAACATGTGGACTCGCTGGAGGCGCTGGCGCTGACGGTGGAGGCGGGTGCGGGCGGGACGATCCGGGTGGATAACTGTGAGTTCCAGATGGAGGATGAGCCGACGGCGCAGCGGGCTGCGCTGGCGATCACGCACACGGGCTGGACGTTTTCCGGGAAGGGCAATCATTTCCACGATGCGAGCTACATCGATAATGATAGCGCGGAGAATCATTTGCTGGAGTTCGGCGATGGAAGGAATCCGACTTCGATCACGGCGGCGGCGACGGTGTACCCGGACGCGAGCTATACGCAGCACGTGGTCACGGGGACGACGACGATCGATACGATCACGGTGGGCGTGACGGGTAACGAGGCGGTGGACGGGGGCGCTGCGGCGACGAATTACGAGGATGTATGGACGGGCGCGATCATGCTGATCGTGCCGGATACGCTAACGCTGTCGGGCGCGGGGAATATCGCAAACGGACCCTACACGGCGACGGGGGCGGAGGCGCTGACGCTGATCCGGCAGGACGATGATACTTGGCTGATCGCGGAGTAGATGATCACAGGAGGCTGGTGAGGGCGAGGGTTGTGATGACGATGACGATGGCGAGGGCGGTGGTTATGGGTTCGATAATTGTGATGGTGTTAGGAGTTCGACGGTTACGGGGTAGACGGAGCCTTTTTTGCTGTGGCGTCGTCCGAAGGTGAGGCGGTGCTGCCATGCCCTGCTGGCGATGGACCCGTCGGGCTGGGCGGTGTCGATTTCATGGGTGAAAAATATTTCGCGTCCGCGCCAGGTGCGGAGCTGGTTGCCGAATTTGATGGCGTCTTTCGAGTTGGGCGGGTCGTCACTGAGGCTGCCGACAAGCCACTCGAGGAGTTCCCATTCGCGGGCCAGGGTGGTGAGGTCGGTGCGGGAAAAGGTGTGCTCGCCGCTGGCGGGGTAGCCGGATCCGGGGGGATCTGGTTCGGGCCAGTGTTCCTCTACGATTTGGACTCCGATTTTTTCGAAGTAGTTTTGGAGTTCGACGGTGTCGGAGTTGCCGCCGGTGTCGAGGGTGGGTGCGGCGAGGGGATCGGTCCACCCGGCGGCGATGGCAATCCCGCCGACGGAGGAACTCCACGCCTCGAAGCTGGGCATTGGCGCCGGATGGGCGGTGGCTCCGTGGCGGTGCCAATGGCTGACGGTAGCCCATAGGGCGGCTAGGCAATCTGCGCGCCAGGGGTCGGCGGCGATGCGCTCGGCTGTGAGGACGCCGGACTTGAAGTCGCGTCCGGTGGCGGAGCCAGCTAGGAATAGTTCGCAGACTAGGCACCGGCGCTGGAGGTCGTCCGAGAGTTTGACCCAGTTCCCAGTGGCGTAAACTTGCGAGACGTTTGGCACTTTGTACAGTCGCTGTCCGCCGAGGACGCGCCCGGTGTGCCCGGATGAGGTGATAAATCGGTTCAATTTGTTCGAATATAGGGAGCGACCAATGTCGTCGAAGAAAACGTAGGAGGAGAAATTCAGGGCGAATGTGCTGAGGGTTTTAGCCATTTCATCGTCGCTCTTCGGCAGGTCGGATTCGAACACGGCTCCGTTCGTCGGGGCGAGGGCGATCTGGGCGAGCCGTGTTTTTCCGGATCCTGGCTGGTTCGCCAGATAGAGGCCCATCGGCCGGGGGGTGCCGGGCGGGAATAGGTTTCGTACGTAGTTCCCGATGGTGAGGGACCAGCAGACGGAGGCGCTGCGCCGCGACGCGGGGCCGTCCATGGTGAGGCCGAGGGGTGATCCGGTGGGGAGGAGTTCGAGCTGCTCGGCGCGCCCGGGATCGGGCTGTTCTCCCCAGGGGAATTCGCCGAATAGGTCGGCGGCGAATGCGTTGGCCCGCTCGAGGGTCCAGTCCAGGGGATAGGTGAGGCCGTCGAGGGTGTAGGTCTGGGTCTGGGCGTCGTAACCGGCGGGGAGGAGGATGAGTTCGCCGGCGCTGGTGATGGAGGGGAGCCGGATGGGATTGACGCCGACGATGGGCCGGAGGTGTCGCCGGAAATTATCGGAGGAGAGGACGCGCCCTGCTTCGGCGTTTGTTAGAGTGGTGGGGATCCGGTGTTTACCGCGGACGACGACGGTGGTGATGAAATCTTCTATCCAGGAACCGAATCGCTCGGGGAGCATGGTTTCGAGAACGCCTGCGCGGGGGTCGATTGTGGCGATGAGGCCGCCAGGGGAAATAAATAGATTTTTCTGGGCGCACCAGCGGCCGAGTTCGGTGCCGAGGGCGGAGACGGGCCGGTCGAGTGGAACTTCCGGCGCGAATTTGATGGCGGCGCCGGGCAGGGGGATTCCGGCTGCGGCTGCGGTGGAGAGGAGTTTCGAATCGAGTTCCGCGGGGCTGATCCCGTCGCCCGGCTCGTCGGGGGACGCGTCTCCATCGCCGCCCTCTGGTGTGGGAGTGGACATGGGCGCAGCTTAGGGGGTCTCGCTGGCGTACCAGTTGCTCGGGTGCGCGATGTCTCTGCAGTGGTAGTAGACGGCTGGCGCGGTGTAGCCGAGGGCGCTGGCGATCTGCAGGTAGGTCCTTCCTGCACGGCGCAGAGCCCTGGCGGCGGCGATGTCGCTAGGGCTGAATCTGCCACGGGGGGGCACGGGGTGAGCGATGTGCCGACAGCAATTCCAGACGCTGCCGGGGGGGATGTTGAGAAGGCGCGCGATTTCGGAGTATGTGTGGCCAGCGGCGCGCAGGGCGCAGGCTTCAACGGTGAAGCCGTCGGTAGAGGTTTTCTTTTTCTTCATGGGTTTGTTAGTTTGGGGTGGCGGAGGCCAGCAAATGACGATGCCGGAGAATGGGAGAGCGTGGGTTTCGAGAAACTATTGGATCATATTTTTGAAGTCGCTGAAGCCGTCGGCGCGCGCGAAGTTGCTCATCGTTTTGGCTGGAGTTTCTGGAGTTCGGTTCCGTTGGGCGCGGGATCGAGGTAAAGAAGTTCCTGCTTTCGGGTGCCGCGGAGCATGCCGGGGAGCCGGGTGAGCCGGACGGCTGTCATGGCTGCGGGGTCGGCTCCGAGGGGGGCGTAAATGGCGCGAATCTGATCGCGACGGGCGTCGAATTCGCTCTTGCTGCGGGCTCCGATGCGCAGCAGGACGTGGATGGATTTCCCGCCACTGGTGTAAACGGCGGAGATGGGGAGTTCGATCTGTGAGCAGATCCGGAGCCAGGTGGTGGCGTCGAGCTGGTCGGACTCGAGGAGCAAATACGGGAATCGGGTGCAGCAGTTAGCGCTGCGCCGGCTGAGCTTCCGCCGGTCGTCACCGGCGGCCGAGCCGGCTTTGGCGTGCCACCGGCCATCGACGGGGTTCGCGAGGTAGAGGACGCCGTCTTTTGATCCGAGCGGCAGGTCTGAGGAGACGCCGGAGACGCCGGGCGTATCGCTGAGACGGTAGGCGCCCGCTCCGACCCACCAGGCGTAGTCCCCTTGGGAATATGGATTCGTCAGGATGAGGGAGATTTCGCCGGGGCGGTACAATGCGCGAAAAAAATCGCCGGTGGTGGCTGCCGCAGGATCGAGGGGGGAGATGGAGCGAAGCCATCCGGCGTCGGGATGGGCGAGTTTCGAGCACGCGGCAATGCGCGCGGCGGCGACGGCGCTAAATGGGACGGTGCGTTCGGCGGGTGGCCGGGGCGGGGGCTGGACGTGCCGCCCGGTATGGTAGGGGTCGGTCTCGGGTTTCCCGCCGGCGAGTGCCCAGCCGTGCCTGGGGTCGGGCTGGGCTGCGGCGGATCGGATTTTGTGGGCGAGTTCGTTCTCGCGCCAGGGCGGGCTGCAGTGGGTGAGGTTCCACTCGCGGAGGAGTTCGAGGGCGGTGCCGGATTCGAGGGCGAAGCCGTGCACGAGTATGCAGGCGACGCGGAATGTGGCGTCGTGTCCGCCGGAGCCTGCAACGGCGGGGGGGAGTTTCGAAATGTAGGAGCTGGCGCGTTCGGCGGTGTGCATGTTAGTTCGGGAAGATGGCTGTTTCTGGGGAGACGAGTGCGCCGTCGGGGGTGTGCACGAGGACGCTATCGATTTCGGGGGCGGCGGATCGGATGAGCTGCTCCAGCCGGGGGTAGGTGATGTTGTCGCCGGGCAGCATGAGGTCGTTAGGGCTCGGGGGTTCGGCGTGCAGTAGGCCGCGGAGGTAGCCGAGGGCACGGCAGGCTCCGACTTTTTCGAAGCTGTTTTGATAGATGGGCCTAGGCGGCGGCTGTATTTCCATTTTTTTCGGGGGCTCTGGATTTACGCCGCCGGATGGCGTGGGCGACTTTGGTTACGGAGGCGTGGGTGAGTGCGCCGGGGTTGAGGTCGAGGTGGTCGAGCAGGGGCAGGGCCGCGGGGTGGTCGCTGAGCCTGACGCTGTCGCGCCGCGCGGAGATGAGGAGGAGGCCGGAAAGCAGGAGCGCCAATGGACCGTGCGGCGCGCTGCGCTCGAGGACGATGGCGCGGAGGGTGCCGGCGGCGGGCTGCTGGTAGTCGCCGATGTCACGGGTGGGGAGGTCGTCGCCACCGAGTCTGGCGGCGAGGTGCTCGAGGTCGCTGCGCTCTAGTGCGCACACGGCGGCTAGGCTGAGGATCTCGGGAGGGATGCTATCGGCGGCGGCGGCGATAGGGCCGAGGACGGTGGAGGCGATTAGCTCGGATACAATGTGCTCGTAACCGACGATTTCGCGCTCGGCGTGATCGAGATTGGTGTCGGCGGCGCGCAGGACGCCGGGGATGTTCGCACGGATGTAACTTTTGACGTCGGCGGCGTCGGCGAGCTCAACGGGTTTCCATTTGCGATCCACGCAGCAGATGATTTTTACGGAGTCGCCGGCTTCGCTCCCGGCGATCCAGTCTCGCCAGGTGTTCCGGCGGTTGGCGCTGCGGAGGAGCTCTCCGGCGCACGGGCGCTCGTCGAGGCTGAGGCAAGGCACGCTCCAGTGGACGGCCCCAGTGGTCGAATCGAAGAATCGAGCGCCGCTTTCGGGGCTGTGCACTTCGATGATCTGGGACTCGCCCGCGGCCTGGCGTTCGCGTTTTTTGTCGAGCCAGGCGTAGGCTCTGGCTCTTTTCTCGGCGTCGGAAACGCCGAGGGTTTTCGCCCGAACCAGTGCCTGTGTCTCTTTTGGCAGACCGAGAAGGGATAGCCGCCGCTGGACGAGCTGGTAGGAGGAGTCGATGGAGGCGGCGATCACGCGGAGACTCATGCCGCTGTCGGCGAGCCACCGAAACCCATGGGCCTCCTCGAGGGCATCGAAATTGCGCCGCTGGAGATTTTCTAGTAGCATTGCGCAGGTCACGCCGACGTCGTCCACGCGTTCCTGGACCAGCGCGGGGATCTGGAGGAGGCCGGTTTTTACGGCTGCGCTGTAGCGACGTTTTCCGGCGATGATTTCCCAGTCCGCGAAATCGGCGTCGTCACCAGTGAGGGGCTGTGCCAGGACGGGCTGCAGGATGCCGTGGGTCGCCACGGATGCGCAAAAGTCTGGGAAGTCGTCGCCGAGATCGGCGCGGGTGTTGCGCGCGGATACGCGGCAGCGATCGACGGATAAGAAGAGGAGCTTCTGGGACGGCGGCAATTCGGTGGTGGTAGTCATTTTTTGAGGTGTTTTTTCCGCGGCGCTCGGGATCGCTGGATGCTGTGATTGCCTTGGGCGCTCGTGCTGCGCCAGTGGCGCTCGAGCGGGAGGTAATCGCCTCCTATCCCGGTGCCATCGAATACCACTCGGCACTGGTTGGACATGGCCTGGCGGGAGACGTTCCAGAGGACGGCGAGGCCGCCGAGGGATTGGCCGGCGACGAGTTCCGGCGCGACACGGGTCGCGAGGCAATACGCGCCTCGGGTGACGGATAGCAATGCCCGGTGATCGGCGCGGGAGCGGCCGTCCAGCAGCCACTCCACGGTGGCGGTAGCTATGTCGGGTAGGTAGTCAGCCCGGGGCACGGGGACGGCATGGCGCTGGTGGATGAGCCGGAGCTGGGCGTGGATCCGCGCTCCTGTGGCCCTTTGGGCTCCGGCGGCTATCCATTCGAGCGGGTCGGACGGCGGCGTCATTCCGACGACCTGGGCGGTGACGCGGAGGCTGCGGCAGGGGTCGAGGGGGCCGATCCAGTAGGCGAGCCAGCGGCGGAATTCGCGACCGCGGTCGGGTTCGGCGTCGGCTTCGGCTTCGGCTACGGCTTCTTCGGCAGCGATCAGGAGGCTGCAGGGGTCGCGGTGGTCGGCGGCACGGGCGTCCGCGTCCCAAAACTCCCGGCTTTCTACGCGCCGGAGCTTCCGGTAACTCATGATGGGCTAAATCGCTGATAGAGAGTAGGTTGAGTATGTAGTTCGGATTCCTGTTGCATAGAGGCGATTACGCAGGCCCGGGAACGGAGCCTGGGCGAGTCTCGCCTGGGCGAGTCTCGCCCTTGGGGACTTCCGCTGGCTGAAGTCGTGGAAAATGGTGATGAGTGGGTCGATCGAGTAGTATTCGAAGCGCGCGGCGAACCACGGCGCTTTTTGAGATCGTTTCCGACTTTGCTATACTTAAGATGGCCTGATTAGTATTTTCGTCTAAATCGAATGTGATGGTTGCCATAATTTTGGTACGTGTGAAAAGTTCCTCAGGTTAGATTTTTACCAATGGCAAGTCCCCCCCGCGCCCACTTCGGGTCGTTGGGGTGTTCCCCGCCGAATCCACCGAGGCACCGACCCCTTGCCGCCTGCCGCCTGATCGCGCCGGCATCGATCCATTCCCTCAGGAGCCGCATCCCCTCCTGGGTGTGGCCGGCGCGTTTTGAGATCGATTCAGCCTTTGCTATTCTTAGATTGACTGATGTGATGGTTGTCATAATTTTGGTACGTGTGAAAAGTTCCTCAGGTTAGATTCTTACCTTCGGGTCGTTGGGGTGTTCCCCGCTGACATTTATAAGATACCCTATATTTTAATTGCGTCCAGAAAAAACTTTAAGTTTCTTCAGGAAACCTCATTTTTCCTCGGTTAGATTCTTACCAATGGCAAGTCCCCCCCGCGCCCACTTCGGGTCGTTGGGGTGTTCCCCGCCGAATCCACCGAGGCACCGACCCCTTGCCGCCTGCCGCCTGATCGCGCCGGCATCGATCCATTCCCTCAGGA
>Ga0310125_10001151_pt1 | contig 13176 bp, 9 predicted proteins | sample CB11b_Tmax_Bot8__FD_203508 | JGI IMG/M metagenome (GOLD analysis project Ga0310125, IMG submission 203508) | Marine microbial communities from Western Arctic Ocean, Canada - CB11b_Tmax_Bot8 | ecosystem: Environmental > Aquatic > Marine > Oceanic | place: Canada: Western Arctic Ocean | collected... | reverse complement strand
AATTCCTCATCCCCCAATACCCCTTCCAGCGTCTCTCCCATCAAGCGCAGGTTCTCCAGCCACGAATCAGATAACGGGCTGATGGGAACCACTTCCGCCCCGATTTCTTGTGCCACAATCTTCGGCGAGCGCAAACTGAATTCAGGTTGGGCGATGATGGCCCGAATCTTCTTTTCCCCGGCCAACCGGATGAACGCCGCCAGTTCGGCCGCACTCGGTTCCTGGCCTCCGACTTCAATCGGGATCATCTCCAACCCATAGTCCTCCGCAAAGTATCCCCACGACGGATGAACGACCATGAAACTGCGTCGCGGCAGCGCACCCAGCCGCTCCCGAAGCTCTTCGTCCAGCCGGCCGATGTCCTCCAAAAAGGATTGGAGATTCGCCCGAAAGACGGGTTCACGGGACGGGTCGATCCTACAAAGTGCCTCGCAAATGGTCCGGGCCTGGATCCCGACGCGACGGGGCGAGAGCCAAATATGCGGATCTGCCGTCTTCTCATCCATGTGCCCGTGTTCGCCATGTTCGTGATCATGCAGGGACAGAAGCGAAACCCCCACTGTGGTGTCTACCAGGTTGAGTTCCGGATTCGCCGACATCACCCGCGCCAGCCAGGGCCCCTCAAAGGGCACCCCGATCGTAAAATAGACCGACGCCCGTTCCACCTCCCGTAACTGGGAAGGCCGGGGGGAATACACCTCAGGAGATTCGCCCGGCCCCACCAGGACCGTCACCGAAACGGCCTCACCCCCGATTCGCTCCACGAAATACTTTTGCGGCAAAATACTCACCGCCACCCGGATCCCCGGGGGCAAGGGATTCGGCTCCCGCGCCCCGCAGCCCGAGCCGCACACCCAAACCACCACCAAACACAATATCCCGGAAAATCGAATCCCCATCCCGCTCCCTCGCGCTATTGATAAAGCAAACTCATTACCAAGAGTAGCCGGTATCCATGAATCCGCAAGTCCCGATCGCTTGGTCAGCTTGTTATTGATTTGGAGGATCTGGCACAACTCCTGCACTTGATGATGGCGGATGAGGTTTGGGAGTTCGGCGATCGGTATGTTGGCCGATAATGGCGCATTACGGCATGTGTTGAGCTCAGATTCAGCCTGGATGCCCGCGAAACGCTCACCCCCGCCCCTCAGCGAATGTGTTGGGTTTATCGGGGCCAACGGCGCCGGGAAGTCCACCACCATGAAATCGCTGATGGGCTTTCTCTTCCCATCCGCCGGCCGCGTCGAGGTCTTCGGAGAAGCCGCCGGTACCACCCTCAGCAGGCAGCGCATCGGGTACCTCCCCGAAGTCGCCCTCTACTACCCGTTCATGAAATCCCGCGAGCTGCTGGAACTCTACGGCGGACTGCAGGGCGTGCCTCGCCGGATCCTGAAGGAACGGATTCCCCCTTTGCTCGAACAGGTCGGCCTGGCCGGGAAAGAGAATATCCTCCTCAAACAGTTTTCAAAGGGCATGCAGCAACGCCTCGGCATCGCCCAGGCGCTCATTGCCGACCCCGAACTGCTGATCTTCGACGAACTGAGCTCGGGACTTGATCCGCTCGGCCGGTTCGATCTTCGCGAAGTCCTGTTGGACTTGAATGGACGCGCCATCGGGCTCATCGCCCGGAGTGTGCTGATCGAGGCCGTGCGGCGCCGTGAAATCTACACCATCGTCCTCGTCTCGGTACTCCTCATCGGTACGGTCATGACGATCGACTTTTTCGACCTTGCGGGCTTCAACAAATTCTACAGGGAAGTCGCGCTCAAGGTCATGGGCGTGGCCACCGCGTTGACCGTGATCGTCCTGTCCGCGCGCCAGTTGCCCCGCGAATTTGAGAGGCGCACGATCTACCTCCTCCTGGCCAAACCGATCAGCCGGGTCACCTTCCTGGCCGGGAAACTGGCCGGCGTGATGCTTGCCGCGACCTTCTGTTTCGCCCTTTTCATCGCGGTTTACGTGGGCGGCACCCTCTACGCCGGCGGCGCCATTCCGTGGGCGCTTTTCTCGCAATATGTGTACTTACAGCTTCTCATGATGGGGGTCCTGGCCAGTCTGGGGTTCTGGCTGTCCATGGTGTTGAATCTCGACGCCGCCATCACCATCGGCGTCCTCTTTTACGTCACGGCCTCATTGCTGATCACCCTGTCCAGTCATCTTTACGATTACATGTCCATGGCAGGGAAGGCGGTGCTCATCTTCCTCACCTACGCCGTCCCTCAACTGACCTTGTTCGACTTGTCCGAGAAAACCATCCACGGCGAAACCTGGGTTCCGCTTTCGGCCGGCACCATGGGGGCCCTCACCCTGTATGGGGCGTTCTTTGCCGCATGCGCCGGAACACCAGCAGCATCGGCGTCATGTTCGGCGGCTTCCGCACCGACATGAGCGACATCATGTTCATCAAGACCGAGCGCTATCTCCACGAAGGCGTGGCCTATGTCCCGCACATGTCCGAGGAACTCTTATCCGTCAGTAGCAACATGGAATCGATAGACCACAATTGTGGTGCGGCCGGCGAATGCGATCACGAATCCCATCAAGATCATGAAGCCGACGACGAGGGACAACACAACCAAACCGTCATTCGGTCGAAGCAGAACGATTTTCGCGGATTCATCGGCCGCCTGCATCGCCGGGTGAAACCCTATCGCGATTCAGGCGTCGCGCACGGCCACAGCGAAGGCCAGGAATTGCTCCCGTGGTTCCGGGTCATGACCCTCAGCGATCCCGGGTACATCCCCGGCTACACCATCGGGGCCTGGTGGTTGAAATCACGGAACCCGGACAAGGCGGTTGAATTTGCCGATGAAGGGATCGAGAAGAATCCGCGTGCGTTTCAGATCCACCTGATCCGGGGAGAAATCATGCTCTCCCGGGCCCGGGAAAGCGGCGACATCCTCGAACCCTACGGCCGGACACGTGAACTGATCGTCGAATCGGCCGGCTCCTTCCGCCGGGCCGCGGAGCTCGCGGTAGAACAGAGGCCCGATTTCGATCCCGATGGCGTGTACCCGGAAGGCTGGACGACCTACATGGATGCCGATGCCTGGAATGCGGTCCGCATGTCCACCCTCATGGAGTCCCGGTACGGCGCACCGGAAAAGGCGAAATCCCTGGCGCAAAGTTACCTGCGCGCCTTCGGCGAGGATCTCATCCTGCGCAGGATTGCCGATCGGTAAACGCCCCAACGTGTCATCTAATCTCACGGCCGTGAGATTAGATGACACAAAAAGCGGGTGGATGATCGTCGTGGGGCGGGGCTGTCACGTCGACTTGGCGTAGGCCTGTAATTCCGAAATCCGGTAGAGCGGCCTGAGTTCAAGCCCCTCCCCGGCCAGGTTCTCCGCCCCGCCGGCCTCGCGGTCGATGACGCAGAGCACGGTGGAAATCTCCGCTCCGAGCTCGCGAAGGTCCTTGGCGGAGAGAAGGATCTGGCCACCGGAAGTGACGACATCTTCGATAATGACGATCCGCCGCCCGCCCACTTCGCCGCCTTCGGCCAGTTTGCAGGTGCCGTACTCTTTGGCCTTCTTCCGCACGTAAAGAGCAGGAATGCCGGTCTGCTGCGACAGCAGGGTCGCGACCGGAATGCCGCCCATCTCCAGTCCGGCAAGCGCCTCCGTTTCCGGGGGCACCTTTGCCACCATCTCCTGCGAGATGGCCAGGAGCATGGCGGGGTCGGCCTCGAGAAGGTATTTGTCAAAGTAGATATGGCTGACCGCACCCGACCGCAACGTAAAGGTCCCGTGCAGTGTGGCCCGCTCCACAATCGATCTCCCCAGCTCTTCCCGGTTCGGCATCCTAACTCCTCATCTCAGCGGTCTTTCGCCCCGTCGAGGCTCAGAAAGTCTTTCGAAATGTGCCGCGGGCTCACGCCCGCCGCACCTTGATTACGGCCGTTCAGGCCTCCCGAGGCCCGGGCATCGTTTTACCCGCCTTCCAACGGGTTGACGAGTCCAGATGAATCCGCAGATTAGGCTTCCCAGCCCAAGCTACGGATCGAGCTAACAGCATGACCGGTTCCGGGCCTTGCGTGATTCGGAGGAAGTGCCGGGAGGGAAGCCTCGGGCTTGCCTACTCGATGAATTAGCGTATCTTCCCCCCCCTATCCTTAGGAGCAAATATTCATGACCCAAGAAGCTGAAGTATTGAATGCGCTGCGGGTAATCATCGACCCGGACCAGGGAAAAGACATCGTCACCCTGGGGTTCGTCCAGGACCTCAAGATCGGGGAGGACGGTTCGGTCTCCTTCGTGCTGGAATTGACGACCCCCGCCTCTCCGGTCAAGGAACAGTTTGTCTCCGCGTGCGAGGAGGCGGTCTCCGCGCTGCCCTGGGTCACCTCCGTCTTCGTCCTGCTTTCCGCACAGCCGCAAAAGAGTCCCACGCAGAAGAGTCCCACGCAAAAGAGTCCCTTGGAGAACCAATCGCTGGGACTCCAGCAGGTGGGCGACATTATTGCCGTATCCAGCTGCAAGGGCGGCGTGGGAAAGTCGACAATTGCCGTCAACCTGGCCCACACCCTCGCGGCCATGGGGTCCAAGGTCGGGCTGTTTGACGCCGATATCTATGGACCGAGTCTCCCCACCCTGGTGCGTGTGGAAGACACCACGGTCTATCAGCAGGACGAGTTGATCGTCCCCCTGGAGCACCATGGGATCAAGATGATGTCCTTTGGATACATTCCCAAGAATCCGGGGTCGGAAGCCGCCATCATGCGTGGTCCGATGGTGACCCAGGTGATCAATCAGCTCCTCACGGGTACCCAGTGGGGGGCGCTGGATTACCTGGTCCTCGACATGCCCCCCGGCACGGGCGACATCCAGCTTACCCTCACCCAATTGGTTCCCATCGCCGCAGCAGTCATCGTCACCACGCCGCAGCAACTCAGCTTCATCGATGTAACCAAGGGCATCCAGATGTTTGACAAGGTGAAGGTGCCTACCGTGGCGGTGGTAGAGAACATGAGCTACTTCCAGCCTACGCCGGGCGGGGAAATCTACTATCTGTTCGGCCGCGGGGCGCGAAAGCAACTGGTCGAGCTGTACGGGTTTCGAAATTCCTTCGAGATCCCCATCGTGCCCGAGTTGGCCAAATGTTGCGATGCGGGGACGCCCCTGGTGTCCGAAGAGCCCGACGGCGCGGTGGCTGATGTTTTTCGCGAACTCGCCGGCGCCGTGGTACGCGAAATCAGCACCATGCGCCACGCCGGGGTTCCCAAGCCGGCCGTCTCCTACTCTCCGGGGCGCGGTATCGTCCTGACCCTCCCGGACGGGACCGAGCACGAACTCGACCCCGTGGAAGTGCGCCTGAACTGCCGCGGCGCCCATTCCGTGGACGAATTCAGCGGGGAACGATTGATCAGCCGCGACGACGTTCCCCTCGACATCTACCCCATGCGCATCGCCGCCATGGGCAATTATGCTGTCACCATCCAATGGAGCCACGACCACCCGGCCTCCATCTACCCGTATGATCAGCTGATGGCAATGGCAGCGTAGAAGCGTAACGGGTTGAATCGGGAGTGGGGTAGTTTCGGATTTCGAATTTCGAATTTCGGATGGTACCTGCAATCCGCCATTCGAAATCCGAAATCTCTTTACGCCGTTGACGGCACGTTGACTTCCTCCAACAATGCGTCGTCCTCTGGGATCTCCCCGAAACGGACCAGGCGGGCGCTGTTGAAGACGACGACCAGCGAACCGACGTTGTGCATCAGGGTGGCCACGATGGGGCTGAGGTAGCCGAAGCCCGACAGGATCAACCCCCCGACAATAAAGACCGCCCCCACGGCCAGGTTCTGGTAGACCGCCGATCGTGCCGCGCGGGAAAGCCGCACTAGAAACGGGATGCGGAGCAGGTCGTTACTCATCAGGGCGACGGTGGCGCTGTGGATCGCCACATCGCTGCCCGCCGCTCCCATGGCAATGCCCGTATCACTGGCAGCGAGTGCCGGCGCATCGTTCACCCCGTCTCCGACAAAGGCGACGTGATAGCCTTCGCGCTTCACCTCTTCCACGAATCCTGCCTTTTCCTGCGGCAGGTATTCCGCACGGAATTCCAATCCGCCCACTTCATCCGAAACCCGTTGCGCCACCGCTTCCCGGTCGCCGGTGATCATGATCATGCGCTTCACGCCGAGTTCGCCCAGTTCGGCCAGGGCCTCCGCCGCTTCCGCGCGCACCTGGTCCCGCATTCCAATCCAACCCAAGTAAGTGGATCCCCTCACCACGTGCACCGCGCTGAGTCCTTCCGTATCCTCATCAGGCACCGCGTCGCGTTTTGCCCCTTTTTCATCCAGCCAGGTTGCCCGTCCGCACACGACGAGTGCATCTTCCACCCGCGCTTCCACGCCTTTGCCGGGCTCTTCCCGCACATCATCGGCACGGGCCAGCGGCACATCGGTCTCCTTGGCAAGTCTTTGAAGCGCGGCCGCCGCCGGGTGGTTGCTGTGTTGCTCCGCGCTGGCCGCGATACGCAGCAATTCCGCAGGCAAAGTCCCCTCCGCCGGGGCCAGACGCACCACCCCCAGTTCGCCGGTGGTAAGCGTGCCCGTCTTGTCAAAGACCATCCCGTCGATCCGGGATGCGCTTTCAAGGTCAACGACGTTTTTTACCAGGATGCCCTGCCGGGCGGCGGCGGAAAGGGCCGCCACCATGGCGGTCGGCGTGGCCAGAATAAAGGCACAGGGACAACTGATCACCAGGAGAGCCACCACCCGGGTCCAGTCGTCCGTGAAAAACCAGACCAGCGCGGCAATCATCAATACCACCGGCGTGTAGTGCCCGGCATAGCGGTCGATCACCTTGGAAATAGGCAACTTGGTCTGCTCGGCGGCCAGGATCAGCCCCCGCACCCGGCCCAGCGTGGTGTCCTCTCCGACCCGGGTCACCTCGACCTCGATCATCCCGGTGAGGTTGACCGTACCGGCGTAGACGTCGGTCGTCTTGCCCTTATCGGCGGGCACCGATTCGCCGGTGATCGTTGCCTCGTTGATCGTGGTCTGCCCCAGCAAGATCGTCCCGTCGGTGGGAATGGTCTCGCCGGGCAGCACGCGGATCCGGTCGCCTGCGCTCAACGCGGTGGCGGCCACATCCTCCTCGGCGCCCTCTTCATAGAGCCGGCGCGCGTGGGTGGGAGACAGTCGGACCAGGTTCTCGATGGCCGCATGCGCCCCTTGCGCCGTGCGCATCTCAATGACTTGCGAAATCAACATGAAGAAGGCGACAACGCCGGCGGTACGGAAATCGCCCATGACGATGGCGGCCATCACGGCCAGGGCTACCAGTTCATCCATGTGCATGTGACCGCGCGCCAGGTCGTTCAACGCCACCCAGAAGATCGGGAGGGCCAGCAGCAAGGCGCCGACCGCGGCGCTCCACTCGGCCACCAGTTGATTTTCCGGATAAATCCACTCCGCGGCGAAAGAACCCAGAATCAACACCGAGCCGATGAGGAGCGCGACAAGCCGAAACTGGTGCGCGATTTGGCCGCCGTGATCATGTCCGGGCTCGCAACACGATTCGTCTGCATGGGAAGTGACTTGCATTTTACTCCGAAGCCTCCAGCAGATTCTCCTGCGTGGGACTGATCAGCAGCCGGATTTCTTTCAGGTTCGAGGGAATCACATCGGTCTCGTCCGTGGCACTGAGAACGCGGCGAAGCGTGTCTTCCAATTGCCGCCGCGCCAGTTCCTTCGGGTGGCGGGCATACTTGCCGCGCACCTTCTCGAAGAAATCAGCATCCGCCTTCACCGAGCTCAGAATGCCTTCCTTCGCGGCCTGGCCCTCGGCGAGGATGCGCGACGCCGCCCCCCGGGCTTCGTTCCGCGTCGTCTCCGCGTACGAATTGGCATCCAGGATGGACTTGCCCCGTACGCTGGCGGCAATGGCGACGTTGTCGAAGGCAGCGGCGACTTGCAGCGGAGGGGCTTGGTTAAGGAAGTCGATGCCTTGCACCTTGATGCCCAATCCCAGCCGGTCGCAGCGCTGGCGCACACTGCTCTCCACTTCGGCGCGGACCCCTTCGATATCCGTCCGAAGGGCGCGGTCGATGGCCGTTCGCGCGCTGGCGCGCACCACGGCATGATCCAGCTCGCGGATGATCAGGGATCGAATATCGTGAAATCGAAAAAGGTAGGCCTCAGGTTCGGAGACGGTATAGCGCAACGCCCAGCGGGTGTGCAGCAGGTTGGCGTCCGCAGTAAGCGTGTACCCGTCGCGCTCCGGATTCATGGACATCGCCGCCGGCGTCGGCGGGCGCTGTCCATCAGGCGCACCCGGCGGGAGCGGCGGCTCGAAAAACCAGAAGGCGGCGGTCTCGATTTTCTGTACCCGCTCCGCGGCGACCCGCACCACCTCGGCAAAGGGGCGCGGCCATGCCCAGTGCAGTCCGGGCCCCTTGATCCGTTCCTCGTCGAAGCCCGACACCTTACCGAAGACCAGGACCACCGCCTTCTCGTGCTGCGCCACCACGAAGATGCCGGAGAAGAGATAGGCAAGAACCAGGAACAGCATAATCCAGCGCAGCAGCCGGAAACTCAGCTGCAAGGCTTCGGACAAGGCGGCTTGCCCGGCATGGACGACGCCCGTTTTCTCCACCATCGGATCCGGCGCCGAACTCACGGGGTGGTACCCTCCCCCTGCGTCTTGGGCAGGGCATCGTCCCCTCCCCGCAAGAGATCAAACGGCGATGTTTCCGTGGTGAGGATCACCTTAGACCCCTCCTGTAACATCTCCTCGAGCGCCTCCAGTTTCTTCAAAAATGTCGCCAATTCCGGATCCTGGTTGAGCACCTCGTAGTGATCGGCGGCGGCGGCTTCACCATCCGCGCGGATGCGCTTGGCCTGGGCCCGGGCCCGGCTCAAGAGCTTCTCCCGCTCGCTGTCGGCCGCGGCGCGGATCTTGATGGCCTCGCCCTCCCCTTCCGACCGGTAGCGCTCGGCAATCTTGTTGCGCTCTGAACGCATGCGCTCGAAGACCGAGTCGGTGATGCCCTGCGGCAACCCGAGGCGATGGATCCCGACGGTGGCCACTTCGATTCCATACCGTTCCAGTGCCTGGGACTGCACCTGGGCCAGGATATTGGTTTCAATGGCGTCAAACTGCAGGGCAGACGCATCGGTGTTGACCAGCCCGCTGAAGGGAATCGTGCCCAGCACAGCGCTCTTGGACCCGCGCAACAACCCGTCCAGGTTGGACTCCGCTTCGCGGATACTGCCTACGCTCTCCAGGAAGGCGATCGGATCGTGGATCCGCCAAGCGGCATACACTCCGACCAACACGTTCTTGTCGTCTTCGGTGAGGGTCTCTTCGAAACTGGACTCCAGCATGCGCAGCCGGTTGTCGAAGCGATGCACCTTTTGAATCGGCCAGGGCTTCCGGTTGAAGAGCCCGGCCTCGGTGTGGGCGCGAACCGGCTTGCCTAGCGTGGTCAGAATTGCCACTTCGCCTTCGCGCACGATAAAGAACAGCTGTACGACAACGAACAGTGCTACGATCAGCACTGCAACGATGGTCACTCCCGGTCGGTTTTTCACGGACGTTTCTCCTGGTTCGAATCGGGGGAAATATTAAACAGGTCCTGGGGCCCTAGTTTTTCCTCTTCATTCCAAACGACGATAATCTCGGCGTCCCCGGGGTCGATGATATACTTCGCCGTCCCGTCCAGCCCGCGAGCCAGGGACGTGAGGTAGAGATCGTTTCGGAAGACCACCGTCGCCCGGGCATCGACCTCGGCACGCTTCCCGAACTGATAGGCCTCGGCGCCGGAAAGCTCTTCCCGGCCCACGGCAATGGCTTCGGCCACACTGACCGCCTGGGCGGCCGCGGCCGCGGCCTCGGGCACCATGCCGATGGTGTAGGCCTCCGCATCCAGAATGGCCGCTTCCTTGGATTCCAACGCCGCGACAACCTTTTGAAAATCCGCAGCCACATCCACCGGGGGATGGAGGCCCTGCATGCCCACGTATAACACGTCGATGCCGAGCGCCAGCGCATCCGCCTCCGCCTGAAGCGTGGCCTCCACCTGGGCCGCCACCTCGAGACGCCCCTTCCCCATCAGGCTGTCCAGATCATGGTGGGCAATGGCCTGGATCAGAGCCCGCTGGGCAAGTTCGTGAATCACCTCGTGGGGTTCCCGGAACGAATAGAGGTATTGACGCGCATCGGACACCTTGTACCCCACCGGCACATTCATGGAGACCAACCCGACCGATCCGTCCGTGCCCGACTGCACATCGCCGGAGTCCGAGGCGGCCACCAGGAGGAGGTCCTCCTGCGCGTAGTGCGGCACCGTCCAGAGGATCAGGTCTCTGCGTACATCGGACGGATCGGCGTGGTGTCCAATGTGGGTAGTCAATACTCTCTTGGCCGGCACTCGCCGTATCGTCTCGAAGGGCCAGGGCCACTTCAGGTGGAATCCGCTGTCGAGCTTCCAGCCGGACTCGGGCGGCTTGCCGAAGTGCTCCCGCACCGCCACCTCGTCGTAGTTCACGAAGACAAAGCAAGACATGAGGTAGAGCGCCAGCACCAGCAGCCCGAAGAGGGGAAGCAACGTGCGTTGGGCCACCCGGTAAAACCAAGTGTCCGACACATTAAAGCCGAATTGGTAGTCCACTGCGCCGGCCAGGTTCCGAACCCACCCGGCCGGATCGGTGAGGAATCCACCCAGGCGGCTGTGGTACGCAGTAGAGAGCAGAGAGGTGCGCCTCGGGCTGTAGATGCCGACAACCAGGGTCAGGATGTTTTCCACGGCAAGGGCGGCCACCAGGCCGAACAGGATCCAGGCCACGACGGGGTCCATGGTGGGGTGAATGAGCGTTGAGGCCAGCGCGGCCGACGCGGCGGCGAAGGAGGCCAGGGCGGCAAGGCTCAGGTAGATGCCCGGGCCACGCGCCACGCGCGTAGCGGCCACGCGCCCCAGGCCAAGGAGATAACGGCCGAACAGAAAAAGGAAAAAGGCTTGCCCTATGAGGAAGGAAGTGGCCAGAAGGGCGTCACCCGGGGATCCCAGGCCGGACCGAAGGGTTTCGGCCAGTGAAAGAGCAAAGTAGCCCTGAAGGAGACCCAGCACGGCAGTAAATACAGGAACCAGAACCCGTTCAACCTGTTGCTGGGTCCGGCGAATGGTGAAGGGCTGAATTTCCGATTCATCGAACAACGCTCCGCCCTGACGCCCGGCCTGGAGGGCCGCTTCTTCGCGAGCTTCACCCACCGCCCGCCGGGCCAGGTGCATGCGCAACCAGGCCAGGAGGGTCACCAGCAGCCCCGACCATAAGAGTGGACACAACGCTGGAAAGACCAGCATCCGGGTCTGCCTGCCGACCAGCATATCGATAACCAAGGCCGCCGCCAGCAGCAGGGCGGCCAACACCAGTGAACGTTCGCTTCCTCGATCCATCGCTATTATGGTCTTCCCGGTTCTTTACGCAGCACAATGCCTACGTTTCTCCAGTAGGCGTGAAACATACACAGTCAGCTATTGCTGAGCAATTCAAAGTGCAGGGCGTCAACTCTATGGTCGGCGGTTCGAAAGACACATTACATGAATTTCCAATTTGTCCCCCCGGAACCGATCAGGACTGCCGGCGCAGAACGCGCCGGTAGAACCGCTCGGGGTGAGCCCCGGCCAGCCCGTTCAGGGTGGCTTGATCCCATCCCTCCTGGGCCAGCAGGTAGATGAGGAAACGGGCGCAACCCACCGCGTCAAACAGGGCATCATGGGGATCTCGGCCGGGGCAAAAGTCCTGCACCTCTGCCATCAGTCCAAATTGTTCCAGCAGGTCCTCAAGGCTGTGAGAGGCTAGATCCGGATAGGCGACTCGGGCCAATTTCAAGGTATCAATCCAGGGGCCGGCCCGGTGGAGGGGAGAAGCGGCCCGGATCACTTTTCGCTCTGTGGGGGCATTGTGAGCCACCAGGGGACCTGCGAACCACCATCCGCGCAGGTGGCCGAAGAGGCTTTGGAGACTCGGAGCCCGGGCCAGGCTGGGCCGGAGCTGCTGGTGGCGGCCGGGTGCGTAGGGGCTGAACGGCCGGTCCCCGATCCGCAGCAGCGAGTCAAAGGTTTCGGCCGCCACGATCGTCCCGCTTCGGATTCGGACCATGCCGATTTGCCAGGGTTCATCTTCGAAACCCGGCACCGCACCGGTCGTTTCAAAGTCGATCGCCACCATCTCCGCCGCCAACGCCTGCATGGCACCATTCATACCTCAATCCACCTCAATTCATTGAGCCAAAACGATCGACACCCATATTGACTTCACGATCGTGAGCTTAATGAGTATATTGGGGCGGCGGAGAGGGGTGGGGGTTGGCGAGAATATGGTTGACAAAAAATCGTAAATCGGGACTGTTTTCCCTTGATGATTCGGTTCGAATCGCGTCATTGTACGTCGAAATACGTCAAGCCAGGTCTCTCAAGAGGCGAAGAAAAGGAACAGATGCGATTGAAGCGGAAACAGGGGAATACGCAGAAGCTGTCCAGCGGGTGAGCGGCGGCGGATCTGGAGATGGGTTCGCCTTGCGGTCCTGCTTTGCGTCCTGGTCGTAGCCACCACCCTCAATATCTGGAGCCGTCAGGGAAATCCAAGGTTCTACACTTTCCTCAACTCGCCGCCCGGACTGGTGGTGGCCAATGTCTTCGGCTGGTGGCGATCCCCCATGGAGCGTCCACCCCTGCTCAAGAGCGACCGCCTCATGACGTCGGCCGAGCGGGTCATTCAGAACGACATCGAAGTGGCCGTAGTGTCGCGCATTCATTCGACCCATCCCGGAATCGATGGGATCCCGTATGCGATCACCTATCGCGATGTGAAATTCCGCAAGGAACTTCCGAATCTCCGCATGGTGGTGCGCCCTCCCTATCTGGTGCTGCCCGATGCCGCTGCCTGGATGGACAGCTTGCGCCTCATTGTGGAGAAAGCCGCTATGGATAAGAATGATATGGGCGTCATCGAGAAAATCATCGAAGAGCAGGTCAAAGAACTCGCGCGGCCCATTCTCCAGCATGGGGTCCAACTGCTCGCCGACCAGCAGGAGATGCTGTGTCCGCGCTGCGGCGCAGAACTCCAGCTCAAGGAATACCGGCGAGAACGCACCGTGACTACGGTTTTCGGAGAAGTGCCGTTCAAACGCAGCTACGGGTCGTGCAAGGCATGTAAAGAACGCTTCT
>Ga0310125_10001147_pt1 | contig 13193 bp, 11 predicted proteins | sample CB11b_Tmax_Bot8__FD_203508 | JGI IMG/M metagenome (GOLD analysis project Ga0310125, IMG submission 203508) | Marine microbial communities from Western Arctic Ocean, Canada - CB11b_Tmax_Bot8 | ecosystem: Environmental > Aquatic > Marine > Oceanic | place: Canada: Western Arctic Ocean | collected... | reverse complement strand
TTCATCTAATCCGGTAATTCGATCTTCAAGAATCCACCAGTTCTTGCTGACATTTTTCAAGTAGGCGATGCGTTTCCAAGAATAGACAAAGTCTTCCGCCACGAGTTGGCGGCCCTTGCCGTCCGGGAAGCATTCATCGTCGTGAAAATACACATCCTGGCGGATCGGAATGGTCAGTGTCAGTCCATCCGAGGAGAACGTAGGGGTCCGGGAAGCCAGGCACGGGACGACTTCATAGGGGCGTTTGAGATAGTGATACTGGTACAGACACTCGTAAAAATTGCTTGCGATACTGCTTGATGTCGTGTCGCCGATATCCATCGGATCTAGACCGCGTATTTTCGCGGCGATAGCACCATGGCGAATCATTTGATCGCCTTGCGATCGGGAGGGTGACACACCGGTCTTGCCAGGCGCCGGATCGCTGCCTCCGCAGCCGGTCATTGTCATGACCACCGTGACCACGCCAAGGCACTTTATGGATTGCATAAATGGCATCTTTATCCTTTGCTTTTCGGATCGATCCGGTTCCGCATTGTCTCACCGAGGAAGTTCAGAGCCATCAAGGTCAGGCCCAGCAGTAGGCATGGCCAAGCGATCAGCCACCATGCAACTCGTGTACCACTGCCGATCAGAGCGTGCAGTTCACCGATACCGTTGCTGGCCAGATTGCCCCAGCTAGGGAGCGGAGCCTGAACGCCGATGCCTAGAAAGCTCAAGGTTGACTCGGCTAAAATGGCGGCGGGCACCGTTAATGTTGCATACACCACGATGGGGCCGACCAAGTTCGGCAACATGTGCCGACAGAGAATGCCCATCGGCCGAACGCCGCATACGCGAGCCGCCTCCACGAACGGTTGCTCGCGCAAGGACAATACTTGGCCGCGGATTACCCTTGCCATGGTCAACCAGCTTAGTCCGCCAATGGCCACGAGCAACGTCACCACGTCGGCAACGCCTGAAGCGGTATCCGCTGCCAGCCATCCCAACGTCCGTTTGATCAAAGGTCCCAAGCCAATGTCAATCAACACCACCAGTAGGATATAGGGCAACCCAAACAGCACATCCACAACACGCATCATCACTGCATCGGTTCGTCCCCCTGCCAGGCCCGCGGTGGCCCCCCAGCTTACACCAATGACCACGGCGATCACGGCGGCACTGAAGCCGATGCCCAAGCTGATTGCCCCGCCCAGCAGGCTCCGCCACAGCATCGATCGACCTAACGCATCCGTGCCCATCACGTCGTGCCAGTTCGGTGGAATGCGATTGCGGATCTCGTCGCCCGTATGGCCCTTGTATCGGCCCAATGACCACGGCAGCGTCGCAAAACAGGGCCCGGCAATCAACACCAGCACCATGGCGCCGACTCGTCCGGCAGACCAGTACCCGCTGCTGCCCCCTGCCGATAAGTTTGCCAATAATGCCCGCAGCATGACTGGCCCAGTATACCCATAGGCCTGCCCTCCCACTGTTGAAGCTGATCCTCACGCGCCCGACACCTGTCATGCACCACCACTGACGGCTGATTTACCTTGCAAGTGTGAAAAAAAGTATAAAATAAACAAGATCACCAATGAGTTGAGCGGTACTGTGAAAGTTGATCCAAAACAGTTCATGGCTGACGGCTTTACCATACTTCGCGGAGTGATTGATCCCGGTGAGTTGGAGGCATTGCGGTCCGGCGTCGAAACCATGGTGTTGCGCGAGTGGCCGGACGGGATTCCCGACGGTGCATTTCAGCCCATGATGAAAGGCTTTTACCGGCACGTGGACGACTCGACCTCCCATGTGATGGAGTTGCTGCTGCACGAGAACACGCTGGGTGTGGCCCGCCAACTTATGCCACGCGCTAAATTCGTTTGCCCTGCGTACATGTTTATGATCCTGAACCCGGTGAGGCAGATGGGGCCGTGGTTTTGGCACCGTGACATGAGCCCGCCCCTCGAGGGGCCGTTGCAGGGGCTGCAGGAAGATTTCATGGCCAATGGTCCAGCGGTATTGCAGATGAACATTGCATTGTACGATGACAAGGTGCTCTGGGTCGTGCCCGGCAGTCACAACCGTCCAAATACTGATGAGGAAAATGTGCAGTTGGCGTCGGTACCCCACGGCTATGGCCACGGCCAGCAACCGCAGGGTGAAAAGCGCCACACGCCGCTACCTCACAGTATCTGTGTCGACCTCAAGGCTGGCGATGCGGTGATTTACACGAACATGATCCTGCATTGGGCCAGCGACTACACGTCGAAGGTGCTGCGCCGCTGCATTCTTTTGGGGTATAGATGTTTTTCCGGGCCACGGTTCTATTACGAGGGGGTAGGGGTGAGGAAGGATCAAAGAGATTTTACTAAATACCTGTCACCACGCTCACGCGAGATATTTGAACATGCTCTGGTGTTGCATGAGGAGGAGGTGGATACCGTCGAAGCAATATTCCGTGCGGTACTCGATCGTGACGAAATGGGATTTTGCAAGTCACTGGAAAAATTGCATCCGGGCAAACCGGCCCGGATGACCTGCCTGATCCACTTGTGCAAGTTCATTCAGCGCAACATAAAATCAAGGGATGAAGTGTACGGCCCACGTTTCAGCGACGACGAGTTCGATCTGCTCCGGAGCCGCTTCGCACCGCTGGATGAAGCGCTCAAGACAGATACACCTCAGTACATGCCGGGGTTCCAGATTCCCGGGCCGACCCCTTACCGACTTTACGAGTTGCCCCCCGGTTTCGGCATCGACCAGTTCGTCGAGAGTTGGGGCAACTGAATATGTCGGCGGATTGGTGAAAAGTAATTTTGACTATTTATCCAAGTGTGGTCCTTGAAGCGGTAGCATTTGGCATGCACACTATCCATCTGAGCTCCAGATCGTGAGCCTGTGGTTGGAGTCCGACGGATGACGGATGAGGAAAAATATATTTTTGATGTACAGGGCTATCTCGTACTGCGCCAAGTGCTTTCACCGGACTTGGTGGGCCGGCTTAACCGGGCCATTGATCATCTTGAATCAGTCGACGATGGGCAGGTGACTGCCCTTGGTGCGCCGCGCAGTTATGAGCGGGATGACGTATACGCACAGGTCGGGCGACCGCCGGCGGAGGGGTTGTCTGACTATGTGTGTCCTGTCCTGGCCTGCGGTGGACCATTTGAAGAGCTGATCGACCACCCTAAAACGATAGGCTACATCGAGCAGATGATTGAGGAGCCGCTTCGGCTGGACTCGGCCGCTTTTCTTTCTCGAAATAGCGGCGGAGGGTTTAGGTTTCACCACGGTCACGCTGAACTGCTGCCGTACTGCGAGTATTTCTTCGAGGACGGCCGATTCAAATGCGTCAGTATCAAGGTTGGCTACGCCCTAAGCGATGTCGGGGTGGCCGACGGCTGTTTTGCCGTGATTGCCGCAAGCCACAAGAGCAACTTTAGTAATCCGTTTGTCGGCGAGTTGCCGGACCCGGCGCATCCGCTTGTCGAGCCGCTTGCCTGCTAAGCGGGTGATGCGATCATATTCTCGGAGGATCTTTCCCACGGAGCGGTTACAAATCGCAGGTCGAAAGTTCGGCGTACGCTCTTCTATTCATATGCTCCGTCTTTCCATTGCCCGTGGACCCCTCTGCTGGAAACGGCTGAAGATTTCGAGCAGCGGGCCTCGAAACGCCGTCTCGAACTGGTCAAGGGGCCGCCTCAATCGGCTAACGTCTAACGTGCCAGGCCACGGAAATTGCGTATGCCACCAACAAAACCATCATACGAACAGGAAGTGTTCGACCTGCAAACGGGCGTCGGCGACCGCGATCTCCCGGTTGAGAAAAAGCATTTTTTCGATGTTGCCGGTTTTCTGGTGCTCAAGGAGATGCTTGCTGGGGAACAAATCTCTGAGGTCCAGCACACGCTGGCTGCGGCGGGTAATGCGCCGCCCCATAATGTCACGCATGTGTCCAACGGCCCCTTTGGTCCTGAGTTGCACAATGTGATTGAACTGGGCGGCGCTATCGAGCAGGCCATGGCGTTAGGGCCGGTAATCGACCATGTGCACCAGTTCGTCTGGGGCAGCCAGTATCGATTGGTAGCATCCCGTGCGATCTTCAATACCGTCGGGGTGCAACGGCGGCTGTCAACTGGCGGACGCGCCGATCCGCGACGATACACACGTTATCGTTGCCACGGTGACGGCCAGTTTCGTTGCCTGATGATCACTTGCCTGATCGCCTTGCACGACACCATCACGAGTGACGGTGCATTCTGTGCCATTCTAGGCAGCCACAAGGCAAACTTGCCCAATCCTTATGGCAACACGTCCTTGGATGCGATCTCATCTCTGCGTGAATTTTCCCTTGCCGCTGGATCAGCTGTTTTGCTTACTGAAAGCCTGTCTTATGCTCTTCAGCCGCCTCGTTACGATTCTCACGCCTGGCTCGTTTACCAGTATGGGCCGTCGTATATGCTCAGCCCGCCCCATGGCCAACCCTCGCCACAATTGCTTGCGCGAACAGCTGACGACCCGGTCAAGTCGCATCTGCTGCTTGAACCGTACTACCACCCCGCTGGCTCGCAGCGCAAGATGTCGCAAGCGGATTGATGGCCATTTAGTCATTTGGCCCGAGCGGTCTTGAGATAATTTTGACACGCCTGCTTCGCCAGGGACTCGTAGGGAATCGATATGAATCCCGCTCCGCGACTGGCCCATAGCTGTGCTGCCTCGCCGTTGGCGACCATGATGCCCAGCACCTTGTCCGAATCAGTTACGACTTGTGTGATGCGGTCGAGTGCCTCGCGCATTTTCGGATGATCCGAATGGCCTGTTACGCCGAGTGAAGCGGACAGGTCCGTTGGGCCCACGAACACCACGTCCACCGCTTCGACCTGGACAATTTCCGGCAGTGCAGCAACGGCCTCTACGGTCTCGATCTGGACCACCACCAGTGTCTGCTTATTGGCAAAGCGGGTGTAATCCTCCAGTGATAGCTTTTGCCCGTAGTCCGCCGCCCGGGAACCGGCCAGGCCGCGCTGGCCGGTAGGCAGATATTTGGTCGCGGCCACGACGTCCTCCGCCTCGTCGGCACTGTTGACCATGGGTACCAGCACGCCCTGCGCACCCGTATCCATGTAACGCAGGATAACCCGCGGGTGGTTCATGGGCGGCCTGACGATGGGTGTCACGCCGTGCAGTTCAGCCGATCGCACCATCTGCTGACAATCGCTGGGTTCTATCGTGCCGTGCTCGGCATCGAATACCAGAAAATCAAATCCCTGCAGGCTCAAGAATTCTGCATTGTCCGGGTCGGGGTAACGAAAGAATACGCCAAACGCCGTTTCGCCTGCCGCCAGTTTCTGTTTCAATTTATTGGCTTGCATGGTCCGTGCTCTGTTTTAGCTTGGCTACAATATCCATCGTTGCCCGTGATGGCCAGTTTGCCTCAGCCTGCGGGTTTTACGGTACACTTGATATTTCTCGATCATGGTCAGGAATTTGAATTATGGCGCACACGCTAGGTATCGGTGTGATAGGCATGGGCTGGATGGGTGCTGTGCATTCCCGCGCCTATGGCCAGATTCCCGATCGTTTTAGTGATTTGGACATCGCAACACGCTTAGTTGTTTGCAGCGATGACGTTGAGGCACGGGCCAAAAGCGGAGCTAACCGATTTGGTTTTGATCGCTGCGTTACCGATTGGAAAAAAGTGATCGAAGATCCCGACGTTGATCTGGTCACCATCGCTGCGCCCAACCACTTGCACTTGGAGATGGCCCAGGCCGCTGCCGGCGCGGGCAAGCACATCTTTTGCGAAAAACCAGTGGGCCTCGGGCCGGACCAGACCGTTGAGATTGAGCATGCGGCCCGCAAGGCAGGCGTGCTGACCATGGTCGGTTACAACTACCGTTGGGCGCCGCTTGTTCAGTATGCTCGGCAACTGATCGAGCAGGGCCAACTCGGCCAGATTACCCATTACCGTGGTCGATTTCTTGTCGGGTACGGCAGTGACCCTCGCAGCGTACTGTCTTGGCGTTTCCAACGAGAGCAGGCTGGCCTGGGCACGCTCGGCGATCTTATGTCGCACGCGATTGACATGGCGCACCTGATCGCTGGCCCTATCCAATCCACCGTTGCCAATAGCAAGACCTTTATTGCCCAGCGTCCCCTCGCCACGCCCGGAGAGGGGACTCACTTCTCGGTTGCCGATTCAGGACCGATGGGTGACGTAACCAATGAAGACTATGTCGGAGCCCTTACAAGGTTCGAAAACGGGGCACAGGGAACACTCGAGGCCTGCCGGATCGTAAATGGGCCCAAGTGTGAAATGGCATTTGAAGTCAACGGCACCAAGGGCGCACTCAGCTGGAACTTCGAGCGGATGAACGAACTTGAGCTTTTTTTGCCCCAGGACAACCCAGAGCATGACGGCCACACGACCATATTTGCCGGCCCCAACCACCCTTTCTTTGCCCAGTTTTATCCCGGGCCAGCCACGAGCCTAAGTTACGATGACCTTAAGGTGATCGAGGCCTGCCAGTTTGCCCAATCCATTGTCAATAAGCGTCAAGCTGAGCCCGGCTTTGCCGAGGCGCTGGCCGTAGCCTGTGTCCAGCGGGCCATGCAGAACTCCTGGAACAGTCAAAGTTGGGAGCAGGTGGTCTCGTTGCGCCAAAACTGAAAATAAGGGAGGGCCGGGTCATGGCCAAAGGCAAGATTCGTTGGGGATTGCTAAGTACCGCTCGTATCAATGAGCGGCAAATTCCCGCAATGCGGTCCGTAGAACGCAGTGAACTGGTTGCGGTCGCCAGTCGATCAAAGCAAAAGGCGCAAGCCTACGCTGACCAGTGGCAGATTCCCCGCGCTTACGGCTCCTATGAGCAATTGCTTGCCGATCCAGATGTTGACGCCGTCTATATTTCTTTGCCCAATACACTGCATTGCCAATGGGCAATCAAGACCGCGGAGGCGGGTAAACACATCCTTTGTGAAAAACCGATGGCGCTTACGCCTGCAGATGTAGATCGCATGGGTGATGCCGCCACCCGCCATGGCGTGATTATTCATGAAGCGATCATGATGCGATTTCATACACAGACCCGATACCTGCAGGAATTGCTGCAACAGAACATCATTGGTGACTTGCGATTAATCCGTGGGGTGATGACGTTTACCCTTGATCGAACTGGCGATATACGGCTTGATGCCCAACTCGGCGGCGGGTCTATATGGGACTTGGGCGGCTATCCTGTGAGTTTCATCAGAACCATGGCAGGTGCTGAGCCAGTCGAAGTGCATGGATGGCAAACGACGTCTGGTGGCGGCGTGGATTTAAGTTTTGCCGGACACCTGCGTTTTGCTAACGGCGTTGTGGCGCAGTTCTTTTCCAGTTTCGATTCACTGTGTCATTTTGAAGCTGACCTGCTGGGCAGCGAGGGCATGATCCATTTGGATATGCCTTGGGCAAATAAAATCGGCGCCACGGCTAATATGCATATTTCCAAGACCATTCAAGGGCCACAAAATTCCACGTTCAGCGATAGCTTGGACAATGTCGAGCAGCAGGACATTACCTATGGAAATGTCGATTCCTACCGGGACCAGATCGATGCCGTAACGGCAATGATCCTCGACGGAGCGGACCCTGTTGTGACCGTTGCAGACAGTCGTGGCAATGCTGCCGCCGTAGCTGCTCTTTGCCGGTCTGCCCGAGAAGGCAGTCCTGTCAGTATCTGACAAACGCACAGTTTAAGGTACGGAGTGTCGGTCCCATGTTCATTATGGAAACCCATGCCGGCGATGCGTATGAAAGGGGCCTGGATCACGGACGGACGTTTCGCTATCTCATTCACGCTCATGTGCATGTGCGTGTGATCCGCCAGCCATTTCAGGCAACGGAGCAGCAGTATGAGCAAGTCGTTGCGCCGCAGCGACAAGTAATTGAGAAACATTTGCCGGAGTTATTTGACGAGTTGCGTGGCATAGCCGAGGGCAGTGAGGTCGAGTACAGGTGGATCGAAAGGCTGCAGTTTCATACCTGGCATACCTACCCACGAGTCATGATTCCCCACGACGCGTGTACAGGTATCGGTCTTATGACAACTGACAAAGGTGCGGTCATTGGCGGTGCATTGGATGCTGATGCGAGAGCGGGAGTGGCGCTGACACGTCACCAACCCAAAGGCGCGCGGTCGTTTATCCAGATGCAGTGAATCGGTGCCGCTTGGGGGCACAACGGTGTCAACGAAGCAGGGCTGGCTGTCACGCAGCAGTCACTCAAGGGATTTAAGCCGCCTATAAATTGCGACTGTGCCGCGGATGCATTAACTTTGCCAACAGCGCGGCAATTGTTGATGCACTGTGACACGGTCTTTGACGCTCTAGCATGGCTTGAAAAGTGGCCGAACAAACAGAGCTTAATCCTCGGAGACAAGGCGGGTACCGTAGTGGCGGCATCATGCTGGGGTCGCGTGTTTGCGCAGTTTATCGATGATACTCATATGGTGTGGAACTGTAACCAGGTACATTATCCGCAGCCTGTCGAGTGGGGCCGGCAGCAGGGTTCCGTGGCGGCGACCAACCGCTATTCGCGTACCCGTCAGGAATACCTGTCTGGCCAGGTGCAAGAGGCAAAGGGCCAGTTCACATACAACGACATGGTACGCATGATGCGGTCCACGGAGGGGCATCCCTGCTCAGTATGCAATGATGAAACAGTCATGGCAACGATTGCTCCAGTGCAGGATGAACCGGGCGTGATATATGTTGCCGACCGGCCGCCGAGCCGCAACGAATTTATGCGTTATTCACTGTGAAGTGGTGGCAGTACTGGTCGCCGGGAAACTACTTGATGCAGTAGTGCCTTACCTTGTCTTCATCGAGCTCGACACCCAGGCCGGGCTTTTCGGGTGGTCGTGCCTGGCCGTTGCCGACCGGCAGTGGCTCGGTGATGATATCATCGACATAGAAGAAACTGCCCAAGATATCACAAGGGAACTCTTCGGCACCGATGCCGGTGGTGGCCATGGCCAGGTGGATCATGGCGGCGCTGGCGATACCCAACTCTATATTGCTGCCAACGGTGCAAGTAATGCCGGCGGCTTCTGCGACGGCGGCAATCTTGCGTGCCGGTCCGATGCCGCCGCCTTTGTGCACGTAGATGGAAAGCACGTCAGCAGCGTTGGCGCGCACCACTGACATTGCGTCCTGTAGGTTAAAGACGCTTTCGTCAGCCATGATCGGTACGCTGCTATGGCGACGCACGTCGGCCAGCCATGCGACATCCAGTGCGGGGACGGGCTGCTCTGCGAAAAATATGTCAAACTCGGCCAGGCGTGCGATGGTCTGGATGGCTACACGTGGCGACCAGCCGCCATTGGCGTCAACGCCAAGACGAACGTGGGGGCCAATGGCATTACGCACGGCCTCCACACGCTTGATGTCACCCTGTGGCTCAATGCCGACTTTGACCTTCATGGCGTTGAAGCCCTGGCTGACAGCCCATTGGCCTAGGGCGGCTGATTCCTGGGGTTCGCGCCCAGAAATGGAAAACTTGATGGGCACGTGCTCGCGTACAGGGCCGCCGAGTAAACGATAGAGTGGCAGGCCAACTGATTTTCCCAAGATGTCCCACAACGCCATTTCCAGTCCCGATCGGGTGAAGGGGTTGGCTGCGAGGGCGAATGCTATCTTGCGAGTGAGTTGCTCGACTTCGGTGGGGTCCTTGCCCATGAGCAGGGGCTTGAAGATGGTGTCGATGTAGTGGGCGGCCGTGGCGTGATCTTCGCCGGACCATTCGGGCGATGCGGACACTTCGCCCAGGCCGACGATCCCATCGTCAGTGAGGATTTTGATGATCAAGAACTTGAAGGTATCGAAGTATCCAAGGCTGCCACGGATGGCGCGATCAGGGTGAACGGGAACGCACACGGGAAAGGTTTGGATGTCGGTGATTTTCATGGGGAATGTCTTGCTTTCAAGTGGTTATTGTCGTCCAATGTAAGGTTAGAATGAATAAAAGTGAAACTGAGGGCAAGCAATTACAGTTGCATGTTCTTTTTATGTAGGTTTCTGTATTTGGCCTCGGCAGGCCAAGCTAACGATACTGGTGATGATCCAGGCTTGGCGGTATGAATTTTAAAAGCATCCTTGATGGTACTGTGCAAACGCAAGAGGTGAGCCACCTTGACTAATCATCAATCAAAACACCCGCGCGACATTCGCGTCATGCTGCAGGACATCGGTGACCCGCTGACGCGCATGCCCTGGCCACCGACGCCCGAGGGATTACTCTCCGCTTCAATCGACCCGATCAAGGACACTGCCATCGAGGTGTATGCCTACGGGCTGTATCATGCAGGGGGGTGTACGCATGATTCGAAGGCGTACCAGAAGGTAGGCGACAACATCGCGGTGATGCACGAATCTAGCGGCCTGCAGATGCGAGAAGGCACCAAGCGGCTGATCGAACAGGGTCGCGACCCGATAACCATCATGTGTGAAGGTGCTCACGCGGCGGGCAAGGATTTTTGGCTGCGCATGCGCATGAACGATACTCATGATCGCGTCGGTCAGTATCGCAAAATCGAATCGCCTACCAAAAAACCGAAGGAGGGTCATCTCGAACCCTACTACTACACGCCGCAATGGAAGAAGGATAACCCACAGTGGCTGATCGGCGATCCCGACGAACCGCACCCGCAGTACAGTTTCGAATCGCAGGAGGCCAACGCCCCCAATTACGTGCACGCGCCAATTCGGGAGATGATGTTCGCCCTGGCGCAGGAGGCGGTGTGCAACTACGACATCGACGGGTTCGAGATTGACTTTATCCGCTTTCCGTACCTGTTTCCGGTGCAGACGGCGTGGGCGCACCGGAAGGTGATGACAGCGTTCGTGGCCAAGCTGCGCACCATGATCGACGAGCAGGCGAAGCGGCGCAACCGGCCGATTTATTTTTCGGCTCGTTTACCGGACACGGTAGAATTGTCTGCACGCATCGGTCTGGACCTGCCAACCTGGTTTTCGCAGGGCCTTTTGGACATGTGCGTGGTCAGCGGCGGGTACTCACCGTTCAGCACGCCGTGGCGGGATATTGTCGATCTGGCGGGTAAGCACGGCACCCCGACGCTGGCGTGTTTGAGCGCTTCGACGCTGAACCATTGGCGATGGAATCCCAGTTTGCCGGTGTCTGGCGTTGAGCCGACGGTTCAGCAGCGACGCGAGCACATCCGCGCGGCCGCCTGCAGGGCCTATGAGCACGGCATCAGCGGGTTCGAGTTGTGGAATATGTTCTACCTTTTTAACCATTACTACACACCCGCCCAGTTGGAAGGCGGGCACAACCTCGGCTATGGATTTACGAGGGACATCGCGGATCGGTCGGCTTTGGCGGGGATGAGGAAAGCGTACCTGCTGGATTGGGAGATTCCCCTAGCAGGCACGTACGGGCACGTTTCATGGTGTGCCCAGCGGCCGTTGATGATCACGCCCGCGACCGACGGTATCGGCCAATCAGTGACATTCAACATCGGCGACGACCTGTCTGCGGCCGAGCATGCCAAGATAGAGTTGTGGATCAACATCGTGGACCTGTTCCCCGAAGACGTGATCGAGTTTGAGTTCAATGGGCATGTGCTGCAACCTCGTGACGAAACCTACAAGGGGCAGACGATGTTTTCCAACCGCGAGTTCAGGTTCGATCTGATGGCTAATTTGGTTTGTCGTGGCGACAATGAGTTAGCCATCTACCTGCGACAGCGTACGAAGGATTTGGAGCAGTTTGTAACACTCAATTTCGCCCGCCTGACCATCGACCCGTCTGGTGATGGTTGACCTTGCCAGTGATCATTCAGCTTAACTGGAACGGCAGGCAGTCCAGCGTCATCATGGGCTCTCAATTGATGTCCTGATAGGCGTGTACTTCGTCTACGGATAATTCGCAATTAAATGGTAAAATGCCGGGCCTCGACAGGGAGGCAACGGCCATGGCCAGGTTTGATGTTGACAGGCACGCCAGGGAACTGCTTGGCGAATCGTTGGTTGATATTGAGAAAGGATGAAACATGGAAAAGAGCCCTTTGCCCGCCAAGGTGATTGAGCAACTTGGTGGTTATGACAGTCCGACGGTGGCCAATGCGATTGAGCACTTTGAGGTGCGGGATCCTGCCACGGGTTATGCGACCAATGAACTGGTTTGCCAGACGCCTTGGGCAAAAGCGCCCATGGTGGGTTACGCGGTGACATGCACGGCGGACACGACCACGCCCGGTGACAATCGTCCGCAACGTATTGCGGATATTGTGGACCTGGTGGACAAGGCACCCAAGCCGACGGTGCTGGTGATCCAGCACGTGGGGCACGAGCGGCGGAGGGCATGCCTGATCGGGGACATGTGGTGCACCATCATGCACAAACTGGGATGCGTGGGGATTGTTACCGACTGCAACGTGCGGGACCTGGAGGGTATTCACCAGCACACGCCGGAGTTTCAATTGTTCGCCGGCGGCACAGTGGTTTCGCACGGTTTTGGCGTATACATGAACTTGAATACGACTGTATCAGTTTACGGCCTGACGGTTTCGCCAGGCGACCTGCTGCACGGAGACGTCAGCGGCGTGGTATCGGTGCCGACGGACGTTGCAGAGGCAACCGTTGGTCGCGCCGAAGAGGTTCGCCAGTTCGAAGCGGAATATTTCGAGTTCCTAGAAAGCGACCGATTTAACATGGACGAATTAAGACGGCGGATACAGCCGCCACGTTGATATCGGAAGGCAAGTGAAACGGAGCAGCAGTAATGGCAGAAACCCAAGGAAGCGTTTCCCAGGGGATTGGGGATTTTATCAGCGGCAAATTGCAAGGGCTGTCCTGCCCGGAAGGGATTAATCGAAGTGGCCTGGCATACACGGACAGGGTGGCGCTGATCACGGGTGGTTCAATGGGGATTGGCCGGGGATGCGCGGAAGTATTCGTGGACGCTGGGGCCCACGTGATGATCGTGGACATCGCCGAAGAGGAGGCAGCGGCGACGGCAAGAGAGTTTGGTCAGCGTGGCCCGGGCAAGTGCGCGTACCAGGCGTGCGATGTAAGTGATCCGGACGCGTTGAGGGCCGCGATTGAAAAGACCGTAGAACACTATGGCCAACTGGACTGCATGATTAATAACGCGGGGTTTCATCCGGGCTTCCGCCCGATCGACGACTACAGGCTGGAGGATTTATCGA